>OCZA010000678.1_pt1 | contig 11333 bp, 10 predicted proteins | sample 1539021 | NCBI WGS metagenome assembly OCZA01 (sample SAMEA2619376, study PRJEB22493) | marine metagenome | biome: marine biome (ENVO:00000447); feature: surface water layer (ENVO:00002042); material: "saline water (ENVO:00002010), including plankton (ENVO:xxxxxxxx)" | depth 5 m | reverse complement strand
CCTTTTACAAGCGTTTTATCTACTATGCTTAGCTCTATTTCTAATAAATCAATCATGTTCGCATTATCTACTAATCCTACACCACTTATGTTGGGGGCTATATCTGAGATTACAATGTCTATAGGTTTGTTTAATTTTATTTCTTCAAAATCTTTTAAATCACTTTTTATAAATTTAACTCCTTTTATTTTGGGCATATCGAGTATATCTATGGCGACAATAGATCCTGTACCATTAAGTTTTTTAGATGCTACTTGTGACCATCCCCCCGGAGCGCAGCCAAGGTCAACTATATTTAAGTTTTTTTTTAAAATATTTTCTTTATCGTCTATTTGAATTAATTTAAAAGCGGCTCGAGAGCGATAACCAAATTTTTTTGCTAAGAGATTGTATTTTTCTCCAGAAAAATATGATTCTTTTTTTGACACAGTTATTTATGTTTAACAGAGATTATTTCGTATTCTTGGATTCCTGATGGGCTTTCAAATTTAACTATCTCTCCTTCTTCTTTAGAAATTAAAGCCCTAGAAAGAGGAGAAGAATATGAAATTTTTCCAGTTTGAACATCTGCTTCATCCTCACCTACTATTTTGTACTCGACTTTTGAATCATCTAAAATATTTATTAGATTAATGGTTGTTCCAAAAATAATCTTTCCTGAAGATGGAATAGACATAATGTCAATAACTTGAGCTCTACTTAATTTAGACTCAATTTCTCTTATTCTTGCTTCTGCCAAACCTTGTTGTTCTTTTGCTGCATGATATTCAGCATTTTCTTTCAAATCTCCAAATTCTCTAGCCGCAGCAATTTCTTTAGAAATCTTTGGTCTGTTAGTTAAAAGTGAATCTAACTCTTTTTTTAAAAGCAGCTCGCCTTGAACTGTCATTGGCTCTCTCTCTTCCATTCTTCTCTTTAATGTATATCTTGAAGTTTTTGTACCGACCAATCAAGTTGATTTCTAATTACTTTACATATTGCAACAGCGCCTTGAATGGTTGTTGTACAACAAATTTTTTCTTCTAAAGCCGTCCTTCTGATAGAGGCAGAATCTTTGATCGATTCTCTTCCTTCAGTAGTGTTAATAACCAAACTAATTTCTTTATTTTTCATTAAATCAATAATATGAGGCCTACCTTCTAAAACTTTGTTTATTTGTCTAGCTGGATAACCAAGCTCTTTTAAAGTTCTAACTGTTCCTTTAGTTCCAACTAAAGTAAAACCAGTAGTAGTCAAATCTTCAGCAATATCTTTTAAAAATTGTTTATCTGTATTTCTTACGCTGATAAATGCTGAACCTGATTCAGGAATTGAAACACCTGCAGCAATTTCAGCTTTTTCAAATGCTTCTTCAAAGGTTTTGCCTATGCCCATTACTTCTCCGGTAGATCTCATTTCAGGCCCTAAAATAGGATCAACATTTTGAAATTTTTCAAATGGCATTACTGCCTCTTTTACATTAAAAAATTCTAATTTTGGAACTTCAGATATTTTTTGTTCTTTTAGAGAAATTCCTGCCATCACTCGTGCAGCAATTTTAGCCAAAGGCATTCCTAATGCTTTTGAAACAAAAGGTATTGTCCTAGAAGCTCTTGGATTAACTTCTAAGAGATACACTGTATTGTTTACGTAAGCTATTTGGACATTTACTAGCCCTATAATTTCCATATTTTCAATAACTTTTGTAACTTCTTTTCTGATTTTATCTTCTGTTTTTTTATCTATATTATAAGGGGGAATTGAACATGCTGAATCTCCCGAATGAACGCCAGCTTGCTCAATATGTTGCAAAATTCCACAAATTAAAATTTCAGTTCCATCTGAAATAGCTTCCACATCAAATTCGATTGCTACATCAAGAAACTTATCAAGCAAAACAGGATTAGAATCATTTACCTGAAAAGCTTCAGTTAAATAATTTACTAAATCATCAGAACCATAGACAACTTCCATGGCTCTACCTCCTAAAACATAAGATGGTCTTACAACTAATGGATATCCAATTTTATTTCCAATTTGAATTGCCTCCTCTTTGTTTGAAGCCATTCCATTTGGAGGTTGTGTTAATTTATTTTGCTTTACAAACTCTAAAAATCTTGCCCTATCTTCAGAAAGATCTATTTGATCAGGTGATGTACCAAAAATTGGAACGTTAAATTTTTCTAAATCATTAGCAAGTTTGAGTGGGGTTTGGCCGCCGTATTGAATTATTAATCCATCAGGTTTTTCTATTTCGATTATTTCTAATACATCCTCTAAGGTAATTGGCTCAAAATATAATCTGTCAGATGTATCGTAATCTGTAGAAACAGTTTCGGGGTTACAATTGACCATGATTGTTTCAAATCCATTTTCTTTCAAGGCTTGAGCGGCATGAACACAACAATAATCAAATTCAATTCCTTGCCCTATCCTATTAGGCCCTCCTCCCAAAACCATAACTTTCTTTTTATCAGTTGGATCAGACTCACATTCTTCTTGATAAGTTGAATACATATAGGCTGTTGTAGTTTTAAATTCAGCAGCGCAAGTATCAACTCTCTTGAAAACGGGATTAATTTTTAGTTTTTTCCTAATTTTTCTTATTTCATTTTCATCTTGATTTCTAATTAAAGAAATTTTTTGATCTGAAAACCCCATTTGCTTAGCTTTATAAAACTCTTCCTTGTCATTGAGAAAATCTTCATTCGCAATATTTTTTTCAAAATCAATGATTTCTTTCAACTCTTTTAAAAACCAAGGGTCTATTCCGCTCATTGTATTTAAATCATCAATTGAATAATCCAATCTAAGGGCTTCAGCTATAAAGTAAATCCTATCTGGAGTAGGTGAAATTATTCCAGCTCTCAAAGAAGATTTATTTAGCTTTTTTTCAAAACCATCTAGGCCGCTTTTACCAATTTCTAGACCTCTAATTGCTTTCTGAAAAGATTCTTTGAAAGTCGACCCAATTGCCATCACCTCTCCAACAGATTTCATTTGAGAAGTCAGTGTGTTTGACGCACCTGAAAACTTTTCAAAATTAAATCTTGGTATTTTAGTAACAACGTAATCTATCGTTGGTTCAAAAGACGCTGGAATTCCATCTTCGCTGATATCATTTTCTAGTTCATCTAAAGTAAAACCTACAGCTAGTTTTGCAGCTATTTTTGCAATAGGAAAACCTGTTGCTTTTGAAGCCAAAGCAGAAGATCTTGAAACTCTAGGGTTCATCTCAATTACAACCATATCTCCGTTTTCAGGATTTATTGCAAATTGCACATTTGATCCTCCTGTTTCTACTCCTATTTCTCTCAAAATAGCCATCGATGCATCACGCATGTGCTGATATTCTTTATCGGTAAGTGTTTGAGCAGGAGCAACAGTTATAGAATCCCCAGTATGGACTCCCATAGGATCAAAATTTTCAATACTACATACGATTATACAATTATCAGATTTATCTCTAACAACTTCCATTTCGTACTCTTTCCAACCTGATAGATATTGATCAATGTACAATTCTGTGGTGGGAGATAAATCTAAGCCTCTCTCACAGATTTCTTCAAATTCTTGTGTGTTATAGGCAATTCCACTCCCGGAACCGCCCATCGTAAAATTTGGACGAATAATACAAGGAAAGCCTACTTCAGACTGTATTTTGGTCGCTTCTTTGAGATTATGAGCTAATCCTGCTTTCGGAGTAAAAAGACCGATTTTTTTAATTGCTTCTGCAAATTTTTCTCTATCTTCAGCTTTGTCTATTGCTTCTTTTGTCGCCCCAATCAATTCCACATTAAACTGCTTTAAAATACCATATTTATCTAGATCTAAAGCCGCATTTAAGCCAGTTTGACCTCCCATAGTTGGCAGAATTGCGTCTGGTTTTTCAATTTCAATGATTTTTTTTAAAGCTTTCCAATTTATCGGTTCTATATATGTTGAATCAGCTAATTCTGGATCGGTCATAATTGTAGCTGGATTGGAATTAACCAAAATGACTTTATATCCTTCTTCCCTCAAAGCCTTGCAAGCCTGTACTCCGGAATAATCGAATTCACAAGCTTGGCCAATTACGATAGGTCCTGCACCGATGATCAAGATTGATTTTAAATCATTTCTTCTGGGCATTAGTTTATCTTCCTTAAAGATTGCATATTGTTAATAAAATTATCAAATAAATTTTGAATGTCTTTTGGACCAGGGCTAGCTTCCGGGTGACCCTGAAAACTAAAAACCCTCCCATCTTTGGAAGAGATCCCTTGTATAGATTTATCAAACAATGATCTGTGAGTGACAATTACTTTGTCATGCAAACTTTCTTCGCTAATTGTAAAACCATGATTTTGGCTTGTAATAGAGACTGTTTTATCCAAAACATTTTGCACAGGGTGATTAGCACCATGATGACCAAATTTCATTTTTTCAGTTTTCAGACCTAAAGCTAAACCTAGTAGTTGATGACCTAAACAAATTCCAAAAATTGGAATATTTAATTTAATTAATTTTTTTATTGCAGAAATCGCATATCCGCATGGTTCAGGGTCACCAGGGCCGTTGGATAAAAAAATACCATCTGGATTTTCTTTGATTACATCTTCCGCGGAAGTTTCTGCTGGGACTACTATTACTTCACATCCTCTATCGACAAGTAATCTCAAAATATTATGTTTTACTCCAAAATCGTAAGCTACTACCTTGAAGGCATTTTTTTTTGCTTTTGTCTTATAAGAAGGTTCTTTCCAAATGTATGATTTTTTCGTACTTACCTCCTTTGCTAAGTCTTTTCCCTGCAATCCCTTAAAAGACTCAAATAAATTATTAATTTGTTTTTCTGTATATTTTTCCGGAACTATTACTGAAATTTGGGAGCCTTTGTCTCTGAGTATTCTTGTGAGTTTCCTAGTATCTATATTTGCTATTCCAGAAATATTTTTTTCTTTTAGAAATGACGAAAGATCATTTTCTTTTCTCCAACTGCTTTCTATTTTAGAAAGCTCTTTTATTACTATTCCTGAGCATCCTCCATTTAAAGATTCTAAATCTTCTGTATTAATTCCTGTATTTCCAATTTGAGGATATGTAAAACAAATTAATTGATCGGTATATGAGAGATCTGTAATTATCTCTTGATATCCTGTCATGGCAGTATTAAAAATAAGTTCCCCAATTTTTGGTTCGTTTGAGCCAAAATGAATTCCTTGAAATGTTTCGCCTGATTTCAATATCAATTTAGCTGGTTTAAAATCCATTTTGATAAAAAGTAAGTGACGAAAATTTATTAAAAAAAATCGCGACATAGTTAAAACTAAGTATCGCGATTAATTGTGCTAATGCTGTTTGCATTAGAAAGTGACTATAATGAATTAAAGATGATTAGTCTATGGATTAAATGATAAAAAGCTTAAAAGAAATTGAAAAGATGAGAGTTGCTGGTCAATTAGCAGCTGATACATTAGAAATGATTGACCATCATGTTAAAGAAGGCATTTCTACAGGAGAACTTGACGATATCTGTCATGATTTTATTGTGAATGAAATTGACTGCATACCGGCTTGCTTGAACTATAAAGGTTATCCAAAAACAATTTGCACTTCTGTCAATCAGGTAATTTGTCATGGAATACCTGATCATAAAAAAGTTCTCAAAAACGGAGATATTATGAATATTGATGTGACTGTTATCAAAGATGGTTATCACGGAGACACTAGCAAAATGTATGCTATCGGAAATATAAAGCCTCATGCAGAAAAGTTAATCAAAATAACTCAAGAAAGTATGTATAAAGGCATAGAAATTGTAAGACCAGGAATTAAGTTAGGTGACATAGGTTATGCCATCCAAAAACATGCAGAAGGCAATCATTATTCAGTTGTTAGAGATTATTGCGGGCATGGTATAGGGGCAAATTTTCATGAAGATCCTCAAGTACTTCATTATGGAACACCTAATACTGGAACTACGCTTGAAGAAGGCATGTGTTTTACTATTGAACCAATGTTAAATTTAGGTTCGCACAAAACCAAATTATCCAAAAGAGACGGTTGGACTGTCGAAACTCTAGACGGAAGACTTTCAGCTCAGTGGGAACATACCATTTTGGTCACTAGCGATGGATTTGAAATATTGACTAAACGCTCAAACGAAAATTTTTAATTAATGAATTCCCTAATTGACGAAATAAGTTCTTATCCTTTTGAGCGTCTAAGAAATTTAATTATCCCGACAAAAAATAAGAATGAAATTAATCTTTCTATTGGTGAACCAAAGCATCAAGCTAACCCTAGGGTTTTAGAAGAAATAAATAATCATAAAAACCTCTTCAGCCATTACCCACCTATGGCAATGATTCCAGAATTAAAAAAAAGTTATAAAAATTATCTAGAGAATAATTTCAATTTAAGCAACGTTTCCGACGAAGAAATTTTTTTAGTTGGAGGCACTAGAGAAGGGACTTTTTCAGCCATCCAAACCATGGTGGATAGGAAACAAATTAAATCAAAGCCTTATGTTTGCATGCCTAATCCGTATTATCAAATTTATGGAGGAGCTACATTATTTGCAGGAGCCAATCCATATTTTTTGGATTGTACTGAAGCAAATAATTTTCAAATAGATTTTAAAAAGGTTGACTCTGAAGTCTGGAAAAATTGCCAGCTACTAATTCTCTGTTCTCCTTCCAATCCAACTGGAAAAGTTATGAGTAAAGATGAGCTTTGCCATGTTGTGGAATTAAGTAAAAAATATAATTTTAAGATTCTAAGCGATGAATGTTACATAGATATTTATTTTAAAGAAAAGCCTTTTTCTCTTCTTCAGGCAGCTTTAGAAATAAATGGTTCTTTTGAAAATGTAATGGTTTTGCATAGTCTTTCTAAGCGATCTAACTTACCTGGCTTTAGATCAGGTTGCGCAACTGGAGATCGTAAAATTATTTCGGCATATTCCAAATATAGAATGTTTCATGGGGTAAGTGTTCCTCTCCCAATCCAGAAGGCAAGTATTTTGGCATGGGAAGATGATGAAACAGTTAAAAATAATAGGGCTTTTTACAGAGAAAAATTTGAATTGGCAGAGAAAATATTAGAAAGAGATTGCCTAATTCCTGAAGGAGCTTTTTATTTATGGCTTAAAGTAAAAAATTCAGAATCTTTTTGTAAAAAACTTTATGAAGAAGAACAAGTCATAGTTCTACCAGGTAAATATTTAGGCGCAGAAAATAAAGGAAATAATCCAGCTGAACAATTTTTAAGAATTGCGTTAGTTCATGATATAGAATTAACTTCTAAAGCCTTACATAGCATAAAAATGGTTTTAAAAAATGAGTAATACTTGGACTGGTCTTGGAATAGGAACAAAAAGTAGCGATGGCGAATGGCTTGAAATGTTTTTTTCTGAAAAAAATATTTCATCTAGTGACTTAGATAATTCAGATGGTGTTTTTGAAAAAGTTACTGTTAGTGATAGTGAAGCACCCTCTTCTATTCCAGAAGCATATCTCAAACTTCACTTGCTTTCCTATCGACTGGTAAAGCCAAACGAAACTGACTTAGAAGGCATTTTTGGGATTTTAAAAAATGTTGTTTGGTCCTCTGATGGTCCTTTCTCAGTGGAAGACTTTAAAAAAGCACAATTAAAAGCCAAAAAAGAAAAGAAAAATATATATGTGCATAGTGTTGATAAATTTCCACGTATGACAGATTACGTAACATTGCCTGATGTAAGAATTGCTGATGCTAATAGAGTTAGATTGGGTGCATATCTAGGATCAGGAACAACAGTAATGCATGAAGGTTTTGTAAACTTTAATGCGGGATCATTAGGTGAAGCGATGATAGAGGGAAGAATTTCCCAAGGGGTAGTGATTGGTGATAAAACAGACATTGGCGGTGGAGCTTCGACAATGGGAACTTTGTCTGGAGGCAATGACGTAAAAATTTCTTTAGGAAGAAACTGCTTGTTAGGAGCTAACTCTGGTCTAGGGATTCCTTTAGGAGATCGATGCACTATTGAGGCAGGACTATATTTAACAGCTTCATCAAAAGTAGAGGTTATTGACGGTAATGGAGAAATTTCTAAAACTATTAAAGCATCAGAATTTTCATCGCAAAGTGACCTTTTGTTTATAAGGAATTCTTTAACAGGTTCTATTCAGTGTAGGCCCAATAAGAAAGTTGCAGAACTTAATGAAGAATTACATTCTAACGATTAGAAGAAGTTTAAAAATCCAAATAAGAAACATCCACTTACTCCACCAGTTAGAAAGAGTCTTAATTTTTCATAATTTTCATCTCTAAAAAAAGGATTCCTTCTTTTTTCAAAAAGATAGAATAACGGAAAAGATAAAAAATTTATTATCATTGCATAAATCAGAAAGTGCTCAGTTAAGAGAATTATCAAAAAGCCAGTAAGGGAAAAGATAATACCAATCTGTAAATCAAGTTTAGAAATATCTTTTTGTTGCCAGCCCCAAGTCATTCCAGATAAGAAAGACAAAATAATGCCTCCATAAATTGAAAGAATTTTTAAAGACCAGAAAGCCACACTTTCTCCAAATATCATTGGTAAAATAGTAAAAAAAGCGAAGGGTAAAAATCCTAAGTAGCCCAAAATAATTCTCATCTGAACAAATTTCATATTTAATAAAGCATTTCAAATTAAAGTTTATGAGTAATTCTGACACAGAAACAAGAGCAAGCTTATTAAGAAGGCTATTAGCTCTTCTTTATGACAGCATTTTAATAATAGGAATATACATGAGTTACGTAATTCTAATTACTTATTTAAATGGAAGCGCTCTTGAGAGCCAGGTTGAAAAATTATTTCTGCAGTTTTCTTTTATTTTTTTTATTTTTTTATTTTATTGTTATTTTTGGAAATTTAATAATGGTCAAACATTGGGGATGCAAGTCTGGAAGATTAAACTTTTTTCTTCAGAGCATAAAAAGATTTCTATTTTAAGGATGATTTATAGGTGCTTCTTATCTTTATTTTTTTCTCTTCTATTTCTTTCTAATTTTGCTTTCATAATCTTTAATAGAGAAAGAAAAACATTAGGAGATTATTTTTCAAAAACAAAGTTATTAAGAATTTATTGATCTCTCAGCATAATTAGACCAATAGCAAGCAGAAACAAAGAAGGAAAAACTATTGCTAATCCGGGTGAGAAGCCGTTAATAATTGCTATGTTTCCAAAGACTTTAAGAAATAAATTAAATCCATATGCGGTTAGAACTCCAAACAAAAGCCTTTCTAAGTTTTTATTAAATCCAAAATATCTAAAAGAAATTGCTAAAGCAAAAACAATAACTGAAATAGCAGAAATGGGTTCAAATAATTTTTTCCAAAATTCATATGAGATTAAATTTTTTTCTCTTTTAGGGCCTGCATCACCAAGTATTTTGTAAATTTGACTTAGTGACATTTCCTTTCTGCCTAATTTTTCCTTAAATCCATATTCTGGACCTTCTTCCCAAATATATGTTGTTAGATTTGAATTATTTTTAATATTTTTTGGATTTATAAATTTCCAACCTTCATCAGAAACAGTAACTTTTTCAGAAATAATTATTTCTTCAAGATTTTTTTCTTGATCAAAGTGATAGAAAGTGACATCTTCTAAAAAATCTTCATCATTTTTAAATTTTGCAAAACTATCATTTTTAACTACCCACTTTGTATCTTCAGAAACTGTTGTATTTCCATATTTGATATATAAAGCTTTCTTTTCTAGGCTAGGAGTAATAAATTCCAGTAAAAAAAGGCTCAGAAAAAGAAAAAAAACTATAGGCTTTAAGATATTAATCACAATTGAAAATAGAGACATGCCTAAAACCCTTGCTGCAGTTAATTCTCCTGAGTCTGAAAGCAGCCCAAAAGTTAAAACAGATGATACGACACAACATAGAGCCAATATTTCGCAAAATCTTCCCACAATTATTAAAGCCAAATAATTAAGAGCAGAAAAGAAACTATAATTTTTATTTAAGTCTTCTATTTCAGAGATTATTTGTAATAAAAAATCCAGGGAAAATAATATAAAAAAAACTATCAATAAAGTTTTGGTTGATTGAATCAAGAAGGATTTTCCAAGTATTCCGCTAAAGAGATAATTCATTTAAAAATTTAAATATAAAATATTTATTAAAAAAAAGACTAACAACGTTAAAAAAAATATTTGAATAAAAGTCTTTTTGGAGTTTCTAATTACCAATAAGTTACTTAATTCAAACCTGTATTTCTCTAAGCTAAAAAATAAAAGCCAAATTATGAGAAAAACTAAATGCAAGAAAAAGAATATCTGAAAAGAAGATAATGAGCTTTCAATAGTTATTACTTTTTGTCCTTCTACTAAACCGTAATATGATAAAAAAATTACCAGGCCAGATAAAATCATTGAAAATCTACCTATATTTGCCATTCTTAAACTAAGAGGGATAGCGAATAAGGTGCTGACTATCAACATAAAACTTAAAGAAAAACGCGTTAAGAATTCCGTATAAAATATTTCATTTTTTTCTTCCAAAACCAAAATATCTAAGGTCATCTTTTCTATATTGTCATTTGCTTTTTTTTGCGTCTTATCGAATAAAATAAATAACTCATTAAATTCAAGATCTACTGCTCCATTTTTAGAAGGGATAGATAAATTTCCTCTTTCAAAAATTAATTTATTTGTGTTTTCGTCTTGCGAAGAGCCTAAGACTTCTTTTGAATTTAATATGAAATCTGAATTTTCATTTTTAAAATTAGCAAAAACATCTTTAAAACCTCTATCGGATGCTTCTTTGGCAAATAAAATTCCACCAAGTTCCGGAAAAGCATTAATTTTTCCTTCTCCCATAAGTTTAAATTTGTCAGAGAAGGATTGTGCTTCGGATAGGAATGAAAGTTTTTCACTTGATTGTGGAACGAAATAAAAAGAATTAAAAAATATAAAAATAGAACAAAGAAAGGCGGGAATTAAACTAACCAAAGTTAAGTCTTTTTGACTCATTCCTAATTGGTAAATAAAGGATAACTCATTAGATTTATTCAAATTATATATTGATATCAAGACGCCCAAAAAAACTGAAATGGGAATAGAAACTTCTAAAATAGTTGGTAAGCTATAGATTAAAACTAAAAGCAAAAGACTAGGATAAAGCTCACCTCTAGAGGCTTTTTCCAAAAACTGGATTGACTCATTAAGAAAAAGAATCCCAAAGAGAATTAAAAAAGTAAAAAAAATTGTCTTAGTTACTTGTTTTAAAATATATAAAACTATAATTTTTGGCATAATGAGTTTTCACAATGATTTTAACTCATAAAAACTATATAAAAACTTATCAGGAGTAAAAATGAAAAAATTAAT
>OCZA010000677.1_pt1 | contig 11334 bp, 9 predicted proteins | sample 1539021 | NCBI WGS metagenome assembly OCZA01 (sample SAMEA2619376, study PRJEB22493) | marine metagenome | biome: marine biome (ENVO:00000447); feature: surface water layer (ENVO:00002042); material: "saline water (ENVO:00002010), including plankton (ENVO:xxxxxxxx)" | depth 5 m | reverse complement strand
GCTACACCAAATACAGTCAAGAATGCGTAAAAGCAAACTCCAACTCCATGACTAACGGAGGTGAGGATACCCGTCCTTAATCCGCCAATTAAAGTGTTTTGTGACACAACAATCAGACTTGGTCCCGGCGACATCGCCCCGAACAAGCAAGTGAAAAATACAATCAACCAGAAATTTATGTCGAAAATATCTATTCCTTTCGATTATGTTTTATAATTGAGGCAAGTAAATCTGGGTAATCAGTAATAATGCCGTCTACATCAAAATTAAGGAGACTCTCAATAGAGTCTTTATCATTTACAGTCCATACATCAACTTTCATATTCATATTTTGAAAAAAATTTACAATTCCAGGGTTAATGAGTTCACGATTATTAACTTTGAAGGGAAGTTGAACAGAAAATCCTGATGATCTAAACAAATTGCCCAACTGAAAACTTTTAAGGATGATAGCCAACGTAATTTCACTTCGACCAAGAGACGTCGGCACCTGAGGACATATTCTTCTAAAGTATCTTAAAGTACTCGTATTAAAAGATCCCACCAAAACTTTTTCGCTAAAATCATGATTATTTATCGTTTCACACAATGCATCGGCAGCTGACGGATCTTTAGGTTTTATTTCTATTAAGAATCTCTGCTCGGGGAATACCTCAAAAAATTCCTCTAAAAGCGATATTTGTAGGGGCTTTTTATACTTAATATCGGGATAGTCGATATTATTGAACCCATATTTGTATTTCTGCATATCGGTAAAATACAGTTCTGAAATCAACCCACTGGCATTTGAAGTAGTATCTATCGATGCATCATGTCTAACAACAATCTTTTTATCTCTAGTTAATTGAATATCTAACTCAATTATTGATGCCCCAAGCTTTAATGCATTTGCAGATGCTTCTATCGTATTGCCGGGTACAAGACCTCTTCCACCTCTGTGGGCAATTACCAGATTATTCTTATATTGACTGTAAAAGGGGATGTGATTAACGGCCTTGGACGGAATTAACATTAGAGATCCGTAAACAAACAACAATGCAGAAAAAGCCAAACAGAAAGATTTCATGATTAAAATTCTATATGTGAAGAGTTATAGTAATTCCGTCTGGCGATTTTTAATCAAATCATCTACTACACCTGGCTCTGCTAGCGTCGATACGTCTCCAAGGTTTGCTAAATCATTCGAAGCTATTTTCCTTAATATTCGGCGCATTATTTTCCCTGATCGAGTTTTAGGAAGTCCTGGTGACCATTGAATCATATCAGGCTTTGCGATTGGTCCAATCTCTCTTTTACATAATTCTAATAGTTCACTATACAAATTATCATCTGGTAAAAAGCCTTCCATTAAAGTGACATAACAATATATCCCTTGACCTTTTATTGAATGAGGAAAACCGACCACCGCTGCCTCAGCGACCGAGCTATGAAGAACGAGAGCAGATTCAATTTCAGCCGTCCCCATTCGATGCCCCGACACATTTAACACATCATCAACTCTGCCTGTAATCCAATAATATCCGTCGGCATCCCTTTTTGCTCCATCTCCAGTAAAATAATAACCAGGAAAAGGTTTGAAGTATGTTTCAATGAAACGGTTATGGTCACCATAAACTGACCTTAATTGACTTGGCCATGAACTCTTGATCATTAGAAGCCCCTCGCCCGGACCATGAATTTCTTTACCATTCCCATCTAACAATATGGGTTGAATTCCAAAAAATGGAAGCGTAGCGGAACCAGGTTTTAAGTCTGTAGCTCCAGGAAAGGGCGTGAGCATGTGCGCTCCAGTTTCTGTCTGCCACCATGTGTCAACAATCGGACATTTGGAATCTCCTATAACATTGTAATACCAGGACCATGCCTCAGGATTGATTGGCTCACCTACAGTTCCCAAAATTCTTAACGTTTTTCTAGAAGTTTTATTGACATAATGATCACCGGCCCCCATCAATGCCCTAATAGCGGTTGGTGCAGTATAAAATTGATTAACGCCGTGCTTATCGATAACTTCCCAAAATCTTGATGCATCAGGATATGTCGGAACACCTTCAAACATAAGAGTTGTTGCAGCATTGCATAAAGGGCCATAAACAATGTATGTGTGCCCAGTTACCCATCCAACATCTGCAGTACACCAATATATATCCTCTGATTTATAATCAAATATAAATTTGTGAGTCATAGCTGCCATAAGGAGATATCCAGCAGTAGTGTGCATTACCCCTTTTGGTTTTCCAGTTGAACCGGACGTATATAAAATAAATAAGGGATCCTCAGCGTCCATGACTTCTGGTTCGCAAATATCATCATGCTTTTGAACCTCCTCGCGGTACCAAAGATCTCTTCCTTCAGTCCAATCGACTTTTGTCGATGTTCTCTGAACAACAACGCATGTGTGGACATTTGGGCAATTTTTAAGGGCAAAATCTACATTTTCTTTTAAAGGTATTTTTTTTCCTCCCCGAAGACCTTCATTCGCAGTAATAACCACTCTACAGTCACTATCAATAATACGATCCTTCAAAGATTCAGGAGAAAAGCCTCCAAAAACAACTGAGTGAACAGCACCAACCCTCGCGCAAGCAAGCATAGCGTAGGCCGCTTCTGGAATCATAGGCATGTAAATACAAACTCGATCACCTTTCTTTACACCCCTATCTCTGAGCAGATTGCCCAGTCTACATACCTCTTGGTGCAGTTCTTGATAAGAAATATTCTTACTATCTTGCGGCGAGTCTCCCTCCCATATGATTGCAGTTTTTTCAGCCTGGGTAGCCAAATGTCGGTCAATGCAATTTACAGAGACGTTTAACTTCCCATTAGCAAACCATTTTGCACTTCCTGTATTAAAATCAAAGGCAGAAACTTTGTCCCATTTGACGAGCCAATCTAAGAAGTTGTTTGCTTGCTCTGACCAAAAACTAGAGGGATTATCTATTGAAGACTTATACATTTCGTTATACGTCTTTTTATCTATGAGACAGCGCTCAGCTTGATCTCGTTGCACTGGATAAATCTTTTCATTAGACATTTTTATACCCTCTTATCTTCTATTTATACAAAAGAGATTACACATACCATTGGATCTTATTATTGTTTGTAGCGAGTCGGTTTGAGACTGAGATTGATTTTCTCCATATGATTTAAAAATTCTGGTCCTTTACTTAGAATAAACCCAGTTGCGAGTACATCCAAAATAACAAGATGAACAATACGAGATGTCATCGCCATATACTCTTCGGTATTTTCTGATACCAAGACCTCGATAGCAAGATCACTCTTTTTTGCCAACATTGATCCAGGAGTAGTCAGTCCAACAACAATGGCTCCATTTCCTCTAGCATCATCCGTAGCATCTATTATTGCTTTGGTTCTCCCTGTATGCGAGATCATAAAAAATAAATCGCCTGGTTTTGCCGCTGCGGATAACATTCTCATTGTAAGAACATCGACATGAAAAGAGACAGGAAGATCAAATCTGAAAAATTTGTTTTCTGCATCTCTGGCTACTGCTCCTGAAGTCCCTAATCCGAAGAAAAAGATTCTCCGCGCCTTTAATAACTGATCAACCACTTTTTCAATAATACTAGAATCAATTTGGTTTTTAATTGCCACCAAATCATGAATAGCATTATCAAAAATCTTAGGCGTATATTTAGAAACATTATCATTTAATTGAACATTACTATTAACAAACTTTACGCCGCTTACCAAGCATTGTGCTAGCTTCAATTTAAAATCAGGAAATCCTGCAGTGCCAAAACGTTTACAAAATCTATTTACACTGGGCTCACTCACTCCCGCTTTTTTTGCCAATATAGCAATACTAGAGCGAGTAGCCGCTTCAGGGTCATCAAGGATTGCTCCAGCGACCTTCTTTTCTGATTTATTTAAACTATCAAAGGTCACATTGATGGAGCTTAATAAATTCTGATAATTCATCAAAAAAGTTCCTCATCTCCAACATTTACTTTTTCACGAAGTCATTATATTCGAAATTTTAAATAAATAACTCCAATTTTTGTAATAAAACAACAGTTTTATTGATATTAAATGCAAATAAAATTATAATTTATGTAATTTTATTACAAAATATGCAAATGTTAAATATAGCTATTAATGGTTTTGGTCGAATAGGAAGAAACATAGTCAGAGCTTTTTATGAGAGACCGGAGCTGACTCAATACATTAATATTGTTGCTCTGAATGATCTTGGTGATCCGTCGATTAATGCCCACCTTCTCCAATTCGATTCGGTTCATGGGCGTTTTAATGCCGAAATAAGTGCTGACAAAAATTCCATTTCTGTAAATGGTAATAAAATCTTTTGCTTTAGTGAAAGGGATCCATCAAAACTTCCATGGAAAGCACATGACATCGATTTAGTTTGCGAGTGCACAGGACTTTTTACAGAACGAGTAAACGCAGAGAAACATCTAATTGCCGGCGCAAAAAAGGTGCTGATTTCAGCTCCAGGGAAAAACGTGGATTCAACGATTGTCTTCGGTATCAATCACAAACTACTGATGGCGGATCATAAAATAATTTCGAATGCATCATGCACAACAAATTGTCTAGCGCCTATAGCAAAACCGCTCCATGACACACTAGGCATTGAAGCTGGATTGATGACAACCATCCACGCTTACACTAATGACCAACAACTATCCGACTCCTATCATTCTGATATTTACAGGGCTCGATCAGCCACTGCCTCGATGATACCAACGAAAACTGGTGCCGCTTCTGCAATAAGTGAGGTGATTCCCGAACTAACGGGAAAACTTGATGGTATGGCTGTTCGCATACCCACAATTAATGTTTCTCTTGTTGATCTTACTTTCACTGCAGGAAGGAAAACTTCAGTCGAAGAGGTTAATAAGATTCTCAAGATAGCAGCTGAAGGTGAGCTAAAAGGTATCCTTGATTACTCTGATAAACCGCTTGTCTCTTGTGACTATAACCATAATGTTCATTCGAGTAATTTTGACTCACTGCAAACAAAGGTAAATGGGTCATTGGTAAAAGTGATGTCTTGGTATGACAACGAGTGGGGCTTTTGCAATCGAATGCTTGACAACACACTCGCGATTTTCGACGCAAAATAAAATTTATTTGAACCCTTACTTAAGGACTCCAAAAGATAGTCACTGGAACTTTTGACTGATTCAAGACTAGTCTTATTGGTAATTCATGAATATCTTTACCCGATAATGCCCTATCTAACACCTCTTTTTTTTCTCTACCTACAATGTGAATTAAAATCTCTTTACTAGCTAATAGTCGAGGGGCAGTCATACTTACCCGCTCGTGCGGCGCATCATTTGGAATAGATGATATAAAATTTCTAGATGAGTCTAGATCCAACCCGAGATCAAGCGACTCGGTACCGGGAAATAAAGATGCTGTATGCCCATCCCCGCCCATACCCAAAACTGTCGCGCTAAACAATTTGATTGGAGGGAATTCCTCCTCCAATTTCAAGACTCCTTCGGATGCTGATAAAAAGGAATTTTTTAATGATATAAAAGATGCTGCTTGCGCTTGATTGATAAGAAATCGCTCTCTAACTAACCGTTCATTGCTATCTTGATGACTTGAATCTACCCATCTATCATCCGCTAAAGTAACCAACGTATTTTCCCACAGAAGTGACTTATTAGATAATTGCTCAAACAATCCCAAAGGTGTTCTTCCGCCAGACAATACCAGGCTTGCTTCTGAATCTTGTTGCAGCGAGCATCTAAGAAGATCTGCGATCCTCTCTGCGAGTGCAGTATCAAGTTCCTGAGTGCATTTATATTCTTTGAAATGAATATTATTGGCCATGCCAGCTTCTTCCATCGCCCTCTATAAGCACTTCTGCTTTAGCAGGTCCACCGGATCCTGCACTGTATTTTCGTGTCTCTGATTTATTCTTATTCCATGCCTCAATTATCTGGTCACACCAATCCCATGATGACTCGATCTCTTCTCTGCTCACAAATAATCTTTGATCTCCCTTAATCAACTCAAGAAACAAAAGTTCATATGCATCAACTATTCGTTTGTCACTTTCTAATTCATTAAAATCTAAATTAAGAACTCGTTTTTCCGTAGACAATCTTTCTCGCAAGCTATGTTTTTTGGATACCATTTCAAGCTCTATCCCTTCATTTGGCTGCAAACGAATTACCAACTTGTTTGAAGAATCTTCCTTTTTGCCTGAGAAAATTGAATGAGAACTATCCTTATATACGATCACGATCTCAGTATGCTTGGCATTCATTCTCTTACCGGTCCTCATATAGAATGGAACTCCTGCCCATCTCCAGTTATCAATCTCTACTTTTATGGCTACGAACGTTTCGTTATTGCTGCTGCTTTTCTCAGCACCCTCCTCTTCAAGGTACCCAAGGACCGGTTTTCCATCAATCCAGCCATTGGTGTATTGCCCTCTCACAACGTATTCATCCACCTTATCTATTCCAATTGGTCTTAACGCTCTGAGGAGTTTTATTTTTTCCGCTCTAATTTCGTCCGAGCTCAATGAATTTGGTGGCTCCATCGCTACCATACATAATAATTGGAGCAGATGATTTTGGAACATATCTCTTAATTGTCCAACTTTATCGTAATAGGACCACCTTCCCTCGATTCCTAGGGTTTCTGCTGCGGTGATTTGAATATGATCAATACAGGTATTGTCCCACTGAGAGCTTATAATGCGATTTGCAAAGCGAAGTGCCAAAAGATTTTGAACCGTTTCCTTCCCAAGATAGTGATCTATTCTATAGATATTTTTTTCGTCAAAATATTTAGCTACTGCATCGTTTACCTCTTTAGAGGAAATAAGATCATGTCCAATCGGTTTTTCAAGCACGATACTCGTGCCCTCGAAAATACAGCCACTTCCTTCCATATGTTTGCAAATCGACCCATAGAGATCAGGTGGAGTAGCAAGATAAAATATAGCTCTACGATTTTTCTCCATCCAATCTGCAAGGTATCCAAATTGCTTTTTCTGAGAAAAATCTATCTTTATATAATAAACTCTACGCTGAAATCTCATCCAAACCTTTCTGTCCCACTCGGCATCGTTAATTCCATCCTGGATTGCTTCCATTATTTGTTTTAGATATGTGACCGTGGTCATATCGTGCCGTGCAATAGAGGCAATTCTGAGGTTGTCAGGCAAAAGCCCTGCCTTATCTAGACGATATAGCGCCGGGAATAACTTTCTTCTGGAAAGATCTCCCTGAGCTCCAAATATAATCAGATCGATGTTGTCTTTCATTTTTAATCCTTTTGATACTTTTTCATACCTAAACAGATACCGACTGCAACGATACTGCGTGCTTCACCAGTTCTTCGATCTTCAACCAATCATTAGCTGCCATCAGTTCAGATGAAGCCATCCAGGAACCTCCAACGGCACTAACATTGTCTTGCGACAAGTAATTCAGGAAATTATGAGCACCAATCCCTCCAGTCGCACAAAACTTTACATTACCAAATGGACCTTTTAAAGATTTAAGGGTGGTTATACCTCCTAACGCCTCAGCAGGGAAAAACTTGAATCGATTAAACCCATATTCCAAGCCCAACATGATTTCACTTGCGGAGGAAATCCCAGGCAGAAAATCTTGCTGAGACTCTCTGGCGAGATCTAGCAAAGATGGTGTTAATCCTGGAGATACAATAAATTTACAACCAATATCTTGCGAAAGTTTGAATTGTTTTTCGTTGCATACAGTTCCAGAACCAACAATCAATTCTGGTACAGAATTTATGATTTTTGTTATGCTCTCTATTGCTGCATCGGTTCTAAGTGTTACCTCTAAGACCGATATACCCCCAGATAGAAGAGTTTCAGCAAGAGGAATTGCATGCTCTACCTTCTCAATCGCAACTACTGGAATAATAGAGTGTCCATCTAGAATGCTAGTCATGCCCTTATTACCTCGTTTAGCTTTTTTGCAGCGCCAAGTAAACCAAGATTTTCCCTTTTAATGATATATACAGGTATTGTCTTTAGATAACTTACGAACCTACCTTTGTCTTCGAACTTATTTCTAAAATTACTACTTAAGAAAAAGTTTAAAAATTTAGGGATGACTCCACCTGCTATATAAATACCTCCTTTTGCCCCATATGTAAGGGCCAAATTACCCGCGGCACTTCCCATACCCTCACAAAACATATCAAGAGTTGCAACTGAATTAGAGTCAGCTCGCGCAAGAGCCGCCTCAACAATCTCTGCAGGGGATGATAAGTTAGGTTTTGATGCTCGCATGGTACATAGTGCCAGGTATATATTGAAAATTCCTTTACCACTTAATAACCGCTCGAGTGAAACTCGACCAAATTTTGACCTTAAACATTTTACGACCTCCCCTTGAGCTTCACTAATCGGAGAGTAATCAGCATGTCCTCCCTCCGTCTCAATGACATGATAACCGCCTTCAAATGGAAGCAATGCGGCCACACCAAGCCCAGTTCCCGCCCCTAAAATTCCAATTGCTCTATTTGCGACTGGCTCGTCACCACCGATTTGAATAGTGTCATCAGGTTTTAATTCCGTTACACCATGAGCCACTGCTTCAAAATCATTAATAATCACTAATGTATTACATTTGAGAATATTCTTTATTCTCGACTTGATAAAGGACCAATGGCTATTTGTAAAAGAGATTTCCTCGCTATCAGCCGGACAGGCAACAGCAAAACAAACTTTTTTCGGAGGATGATCCCATCCAGTTGTTTGGGATATCTCTGTCATAACTATACTAAGCAGGTCCTCAAAATTAGGATGTTCATCGACCGAATGAAAAAACTGCTGATTATTTTCTAGCTCATGAGGTCTTATAGCAGAAAATCTAGCGTTTGTTCCTCCTATGTCTGCTATTAAGTACCAATCATTCATCGATTTTTACCAGGAAACAGGAAGCTAGCTCCCTCTTCAGCTTGGGAGACATTTTGTCTGCAAACAGCAAAGAATTCCCTACCGCAGCCTTCATCACTCGAAATACTTGGGGCTATGATTTCTCGCTTCATTAGCGAAGTTTCTTCCTCAGAAAGATCTAAAGTACCTGCTATCGCATCAACTCGGATTAAATCTCCATTCACAACCTTCGAGATTAATCCCCCTTCAGACGCTTCAGGACTAACATGAATTGCAGCTGGAACTTTACCAGATGCTCCAGACATACGTCCATCTGTTACTAATGCGACAGAATGCCCCCTGTCTTGAAGAATTCCAAGATATGGTGTTAATTTATGCAATTCAGGCATACCGTTAGCCTTTGGACCTTGATATCTGATTACCACGACACAGTCCCTATCCAACTCTCCTGCCTCAAACATTGGCAATAATTGACTCTGTTCATCAATAACTACTGCTGGAGCCTCAACTATCAAATTTTCGTGCATCACGGCAGAGACCTTTATTATAGCTCTACCAAGATTACCCTTTAAAAGCTTAATACCTCCCTCTTTCGAAAAAGCCTTTTTAACTGGCACTACTACACTCTCATCAAGCGATTCTTTTGGCGACTCACGCCAATTAATTACACCATTTTCTATAAAGCTTTCCTTCACATAATCAAAAAAATTATCGCTCCAAACTGTTCTCGCTGATCCATGCATATAACCCGCATTAAGTAATTGCCTAAATAAAAAGCCAGTTCCACCTGCAGCATGAAAATGATTAATATCAGCTTCGCCGTTAGGATAAACTCTCGCTAACAAAGGAATCTCAGACGATAAATCAGATATATCATCCCAATTAATGATAATTCCAGCCGCTAAGGCTATCGCTATAAGATGCATTGTATGATTTGTCGAACCACCCGATGCAAGAATGGCGACTAACGCATTGACTATCGATTTTTCGTCAATTATCTCGCCGATGGGCCTATAATCCGGGCCCAAAGATGTTATCCGACAAAGTTGATGGCAGGCATATTGAGTTAAAAGCTCACGCATTGGATCATCTGGATTCACAAACGAACTTCCTGGAAGTTGAAGACCTAGGGCTTCTAAAACGACTTGATTACTATTAGCCGTACCATAAAAAGTGCACGTTCCTGCACTGTGATAAGATTTCGACTCCGCAGATAATAAATCTTCTCTTGATACCTTACCCTCAGCGTGCAACTGCCGAACCCGCTGCTTCTCTTTATTTTCAAGCCCAGATCTCATTGGTCCAGCAGGCACAAAAATAGTAGGCAAATATCCAAAACTCAATGCACCCATGAGAAGTCCGGGAACTATTTTATCGCAAATTCCAAGCGCTAAAACGCCATCAAACATTTGATGAGATAAAGCGATTGCAGTACTCTGGGCGATTGTGTCTCTACTGAACAGACTAAGCTCCATTCCGAGCTGACCCTGAGTAACACCATCACACATTGCCGGAACACCACCGGCGACTTGGGCAGTAAATCCCATATCTCGCACAGCCATTTTTATAATTGAGGGATACGTCTCATAGGGCTGGTGGGCAGATAACATATCATTATATGCCGTAACGATTGCGATATTGCCCGCATCTAGTAACTTTAATTTTTCTTTATCAGAATCATTGCAAGCAGCAAATCCATGGGCCAAATTACCACAACTTAAATTACCACGCCGAGCCTTATTCTCGCCATCACGTCTTATTCGTGACAGGTAAATTTCTCTGCTATTAGAGCTTCTCTTTAAAATCCTTTCTGTAATCTTTTTTACTTTTAAATTCATTTTGAGCTGCACACCGATTATTATGTAACAAAATTACTTAATTTCTTTCATAAACTACGTTTATAATACCATATTTGTAATTAAATTACATAAATTTTATATTCAACAATTTCTTACAAGTGTTACCATTAGCGGCAAGAATTCTTTCCTATGATCAGCTAGTGCATGCAGAATAAAGAACAAAATATTACTCAAACCAACATTTGGTCAAACCTTGTGGATCAATCTCGCTCTGTTGGCGACATAATCATTTCTGATTTGTTTAAGAAAGAAAAGAACCGCGCTAAATCGATGTCGATAAAAGTAGCTGAGGTTTTCTTCGATTATTCAAAAAATCTTATAACCACAGATATCTTGGAAAATTTAATAGCACTCGCTGAGGAAGCGAATTTATCTATCAGGATTGATGAAATGTTTGATGGTAAAGCTATAAATCGCTCTGAAAACAGATCGGCACTTCATACCGCGCTTAGGGCAGACCAAGATGGTGAACACTCTGCAAACGTTACATTGAAATTTAAGTCAATTAATGATCAAGCATCTAAAATAAAAACCATCAGTGATAAAATCAGGGCAAAGGAGTGGGTTGGAGAAACAGGAAAACCTATT
>OCZA010000673.1_pt1 | contig 11361 bp, 2 predicted proteins | sample 1539021 | NCBI WGS metagenome assembly OCZA01 (sample SAMEA2619376, study PRJEB22493) | marine metagenome | biome: marine biome (ENVO:00000447); feature: surface water layer (ENVO:00002042); material: "saline water (ENVO:00002010), including plankton (ENVO:xxxxxxxx)" | depth 5 m | reverse complement strand
TCTTAGTAGAACTCCTTGTCCAGGCGTAGTTCTTGGCATTTACTCTGTTTCCTCAGCTAATGTTAATAGAACTTGAACAATAAACTCTGGTAACACCAGTGCTGTCTCTTATAATACTGAACGTTAAGATATCATCATTTGACGTTGATGGTGGTGGATTACCTCCAACCCATCTAACCCCTGCGGCAATAGATGCTCCGTTCACTGTAGTTGAATCACCATATGTATATCCAACTCCAGCATTGATGATAAGTGTTGCTGTAGTTGCTTTACTGTTCTGTCCACTGACATTAGTGAATGCCCATGAAGTAATTGATGTTGTTGCAACACCACATACCACAGATCCTTGAGAAACATCAATAGTAAATGTACCGCCTGCACTTACACTCATCACATCACTGTAGTTTCCTACAACTTTTTCTGTGATATCAGAGTTGAAGTTTACTTGATCCATCAAGGTGCTTGCACCACTGACCAGAACGTCACCCTGTACGTCCAATCTACATGTGGGAGCAGTAGAACCTATACCAGTATATGCTTCGTTAGTAACTACAAATGACTTAGAATCTGTTACCGCATCATCAGATACTCTTAATCCATGTCCATTTCCTTTTGCAACTGCCCATATTGTAGGTCTTTCAGCAGAGAATGATGCAACCTCCAACTGAGATGTAGGCATAGATGTTCCAACGCCAACCATACCGTCAGCTTTGATTCGGAACATTGTTGTTGCAGTTCCAACTTCAATAGGCCCTTCTGCAATCGCACCAGGCTGTTGAATAGTTATCTTACCAATATCACCATAAGTTGTTGTTACGACACCAGATGTATTGATATTAATATCATCAGCAACACTTTTTGCGATACCAGCAAAACCAGATGTGGATGCAATACCACAGTTTGTAGAATACCCAGCAGTACTAGCAAAAGAAACAAAACTTACGAGATTAGTACCATCACCAAAAGTATCATATACCTCATTGAAATTATTGTTAATCTTAATAGTCCCTGCCAATAGGGTATCGCCCGTCCCATCATTCGGAGCCGAACCAGTACTAATCCCTTGTTTAGACATTACTTAAAAACGTTTTTTCTTTATTTATAGTTAATATGGAGGGTTATCATCCATAGTAGCAGTTGTTGTGTCTACATTCAACACATTTGAGTTAACTCTCTTTGTATCGTAGTAGAAATTATTATCAACAACCTTGTTTGCAATCGCTTGTTTCGCTTGTGCAAATGTGGCCTCTCCTATCTGTTTTACCTTAAGGAATTCGTCGTCAACTTTGAGGATGTCTCCTTTTGTCAACGAACCGATACCAGCACCAACTGTGATGTTTTCACCAGATTCACCAATAGCATCAGAAACTTCAACATTTAGAAGTTTATTTTTAATTGGTGTTTGAATAATATTATCAATCAAAATCAAAGCCTGTTTGTTTGGATCTTGAACTTTGAGGAGATGTGTACCAGTTCCTAAACCAGTAAACTCAAATGGTAATGATGTTGATAGACCAGAAACTCTAAAGTTTACATCATCAACCTTCTGAACAAATAATTCATTAGGCATAACATCAGTTCCACATTCTACAGGAGTTAATTCAATGTTGTTACTTGGAGTTGTACCGCCAATATATGTTCCAGCAATTGAAATTGTATTTGTAGAAGCATATCCTGTTCCACCAGTGACAACACCAACAACAGAAATATCTAAGTTAGAATCTCTAGTAACGTTGAATATTGCACCTGATCCAGATCCATTATTTGTAGATGGAACATTGGAATATGTTGTTTGTATACCAACTCTAGATCCTGTTGTTTTAGTAACAGGGAATAATAAATTGTTTGCTGGTGTTGCACCACCAAGATATGTACCAGCAATTCCTACAGTATCACCAACAATGTAATCTTGTCCACCTTTGATTAGAACAACGGCAGTAGATATACATTGACCAGTGGTTGTGTCAAAATCAAACTTAACTTGGAATCTAGCATCAGTTCCAGTTGTGGTGAACCCAGGCAAACCACCATCAGGATTACCAAATCCATATAGAACGAATTGAGCGCCAGGTGGATTTTGAGTAACTGCAACTCCTGTTACAGGGCCTGGAATTTGAACATTATATCCATTTTCAAATAGTGAACTTCCACCAACACCAGATGTAACTACAGCCATTACAATGTCTTTAGTTCCTGTTGTATAAGATGTAGTTCCAATACCAATCTTAGATCCGCCTTGAGTATCAAGACTCACTGTTTGTCCTGATTGGAAGTCATGACTTTGAATACTGATGAGATTTAGTGCAACATTTACATCAGCACTTGAAGCTGCATTATATGATTTTTTAAACGCTGGTTTACCACCGACTGATAATTGGAACTGTTTACTTCCAACTAATGTACCAGTTCTATCATGTTCTCCTGTAAATCCATCTGAGATGTCATCTAGATTCAAGACTTTGTTAGTCTTGTTCATAATGAAACTCTTAATCGGTCTACCCTCTGGGAAGAAGATTCTTTGTACAGAACCATCAGGTAAGGAATCATCTTCAGTTACCATGGCAAAGTTATCTCTCTTACCCATATACATCTCATTATCAATATTCAATATGAGGTCAACTGTAGTATCAACTGCTTGAACTTTCATATTGCTGGATTTTGCTATTCCAACAGTCACTAAATCTGTACTCTTCGGATTACTCTCAATTACAAGATCCGAGAACTCTAAGAATCCAGATGGGTGAACAATTGACTTAACAGACTCTTTCCATGTGTTATATGGTAAATTACTCTTAATTGAGTATGAGAATTTTTGGAAATAGAAGTTATCGGATAATCTTTGGTTGAAGTCGTTGAGAATACCAAATTCCATGTCACTCTTAGACACTTTATCTCTTGTAACTCCAAGAGTGGTGCCTACACTGAATCTATTAGAATCTCTTACATTTCCTTTCAATCCAGATACTTCACCAGTCAATACATCTCCTGATAAGAGAGTTCCAACTGTATCTCTCAATCTAAGTTGACTGATGTTTATATTCCAACCATTTTCTGCTACAAATCCCTCAAATGTTCTAGATGTAACTTTTTCACCAGATAGGTACTTAGCATCATCAATGATAGTCATATTAAACTTCGCCATATCATTGAAGTTGACAATAGACCCTAATGTGAAGTCATCATCGTAAGTTCCAAGTGTAACTGTAGATATTCCAGGCGCATCTGCCATACTGAACTGTACAGTCGCATTTGTAGTGTTTACACCTGTAACTGTATAGAATGAGAAGTCATAATCAGCTGAGTTGAAGTTACCTTCACCTGATTGTAGTGATGCTGGTTTAATTCTACATCCTTCAACAAATACCTTGTCACCAACAGCAAATGGCAGAGCAGTATCTGTAGATGCATAACCAGTTGTGACTGGAATGTTGAATTGTGCATCTAATAACAATTCAGCAGTAATGGTAGTCCCACTATGACTGATAGCGTCTATATCATAACCATTAGAGTTATTAGTTGTAATAATACTAAGTGGTTCTTGAAATTCAAACGCATTTTGTATAATTTCAACACTTTCAACAGATCCACCAGATACATGTGCTGCAATAGACACATTACTGTTACCACGAACTGCAAGAGTCGGTGGTTGGTTATATCTACGTCCTCCATCAAGAACTTGTATCTCATCCATCCTTGCAATACCACTAATATCAACAATAGCGGGAACTGCTAGGAATGGTAGTAAAGTTGGGTCAGTTGGGTAATCAAATCCATCTTTAATTCTTTCAATGGTGTCAATTTGTCCAATTTCGGGAGATGATACTTTTACAATTCCATCTTTACCTTGTGTACTTGCAAAACCAACAACTTTAGGTAAAACTGTGTATCCTTTGCCTGGGAAGTTGATTTTTGTCTTGAATATCGGGCCCCTAGCAGTAGGAGACGTTGTACTGTATGTAATTGTGCTTACACCGACTCTAGAGACAAATTTTTGTGATTCTAGTGGTTTTTCCTTTAAGTTGAATGTAAATGTCTTATCATCTTTGATTAAAACGCTATGTTCGTTTTTAAGAATGATATCTCGGAATGTAATGTTGTTTCTTCCAGTAACTTCAATGTCAGATGACCCAAATGTCTTTCTTGTGTCTGATGGCACAACAGGAGTCAAGTCATAGAAGGTTTTACTTGGCCAGAAAAGTTCAGTATTGAGAGTTACAGTAGAATTTGCATTACCAGATATTCCATCTCTTACAATGTTAAATCCAGAGGCATTTGTACCTTGAACATCGAGTCTATTGTTGAAAGTGATATCCTCAAAGAAATCTAACCTCATATCAAGAAGACTTTGATCGGAAACATCAAATGTTATGGTATTACCTGATGTAAAGTTCAATGGTGGGTTAATCTTAGCAATATAACTCAAGTTGTTAGCAGTTGGAGTTGATACTGTGGATATTGAAACTGGATTAGAGTCAAATACGTCAGATTTGTATTTGCAGAGTTTTATAAAGTCTGGATCTTCTCTGAGAACGAAATAAGTCTCGTTATTGATCAATCCGTTGATTGTATTACCATTATCATAGTATACAACCTTATCACCACTTTGTAAGTCCTGATCACCAATGTTTATTTGAGTTAAATCAGCAGAGAAACTTGTATATGTAAATCCAACTCGTTTTGTTGTAGTCTTAGCAATAACAGGGTCATATCTGATAACTGTCGATTCAGTAGACTTAGGTAGAGCGTCAATTTTGATTGTATCACCAGCAGTAAGTTGGTGAGCAGAAGAACAACCAACTTCACCAAAGAATCTTTCGACTTTTGATGTTACTTTAGGATATGCAGTTGAGAAAGAGTGTGCAGCCCCAACATTAGATGCAACGTAGTAGAACCATATTGCATCAGCAGCTGTAGAGAATGCCACAGTAGTCAATCCAATATAATCTTTGTCAAAGTTGACTGCATAGACATCACCATCAGGAAGAACCTCAGTTCCGACTCCAGAAGTTGCACCAGCAGAAACTTTTGCCCAAACGAGAGAAGTTCCACCAATACCCATGTTGTAAACTAGTTTTTGACCAGTAAAGAACTTATGATCCTTAAGATATATTCTTTGTTGTGGTACAAAACGATTTTCTACAGTTTGAATTGCTTGAGTACCCAATCCTGTAGATACAATCTTATAATGTGTTCCTGTAGATCCAACACCAACTGTTTCTAGTGGATTGAAGTAAGTAAGATAATTATCAAACGTGTATTGACTGACTGTTGAAGTTCCAACAGGGAATATAAACTTATTTGGTTTTAGTATTACATTATCAGTGCCTGCTGAGTGAGTAACTGCAATACCAGTGTAGTCTTCTCTGTTTACAAACAGTCTAGAGAAGTTAGTATCAATACCAGTGATAACCATAGTCTCTGTTCCGACACCAATATGGTCACTTGGTATAAAACCTCTTGTATCAGTCACAAAGATATGTGTACTAACTCCAGTAACAGTTACAGTATCTACAAATGTAGCAAGGCCAACTTTTCTACCGATAACTTGAACTTTTTGAGAACCATTGAACTCTGTAAACTGAGATGTGTCAATACCACTTACTATGACTGTTTCACCATCAGCAATTCCATGTGGAACTGTAGTAACACCAATAATATTTCTTTTATCAAGTCTAAGTGCAGTACCAGTGTATGTGTTGATGCCTATTTCAACAGTGCTTACCTGTTTACCTAGAATTTCACTTACGACAATGTTAGCACCAGCACCATTAGTTCCTTTATTGTCTAATGTGAGTGGATCATCAATTTTATAACCATCACCTCTTGAGAAGATAGTAATAGATGAGATACCAGAACTCTTTGTTTTTGTAACTTCAAATTCTTGCTTCAGTACATCTTTTACATCATCAATTAACTCATAATCAGAGTTACCATATGATAGGTAGTAAGGAGATATGTTTCTTATTAAATTTCTACTTGTAATGTCAATATCTTGGTTGAAGAATGTGACAAAGTTCTCATCTATTGGAGTATCTTTAAACTGTCCACCAATCATGTATGGGAACTTAGGTTTAGCAACACCACTAGAGTCTACATCAACACTATAGAAGTATGCATATGTTCCATCTGGATATTGTGGAGTCACACAATACCTACCACCGTGTATGTCTAGGTCGCCAGAGTTATCAAAGATGTAATCATTGACAAAGTATCCAAATGCAAAGCCAGGAGGTCTTAAACCTGATTTAACAGCAGTATCGAGAATATAACCACTACTCAATCTTCTGATAGCACCACCGACTGCGTTCTGATATCCATATGGGCCATAAATTGGATTACCGTCATATGCATAACCCAGAATAGGTGAGTGGAAAGCGTTAGGTGTTTCTAAATTACCAGAGTCAATGTTATCCCCTAATTGGTATCTTAATTTTTGTGGAGGATACATTCCAATAGTCTGTAATTGGAACTCTGGGTTTGTGCTTGGTTTTGTTAGTATAGAATCTTCAACGTTGATGATATTGTCATTCTTCTGAACTTGGTTGATCTTCCATTCACGAACATTACCAATAAACTTAGCACTCTTACCTCTATTCTGTAAAGTCATGGTAGTATCACTCGTGCCATAACCAATACCACCGTCTAGTATTTGAACACCAGTAATTTTGTTGTTTGTAATGATTGGTCTTACATCTCCAAAACTACCTGTAGGGGATGTGATGACTATATCTGAATCTTCACGATATCCATTACCATTTGCAAGTATCTGAACACCAATAATAGATCCACCAATAATAATTGGTTTGAGAAGGGCAAGAGCAGTAACTGTAGAGATACCAACATCAGGTCTTCTATGGAAATCCATGATATTAGTACAACCATAACCAATACCACCTTCTTCTAAGTAAACGCTATCGATTGAACCAAGAACTATTGGATCTATCTCTGGTTTTATCACAGTGGTAGCAGCAAGACCTGATAATGACTCAATCTTTACTGATATGGGTGGATACTTTATAGTATGTTTACCACTACCCAATCCACGAATTACAACGGTTTTATTTTTGTCATAATTCGTAAAGTTTCTTTGTGAGGAAACACCAACATCACATAATTTGAATTTATTAGGATCTATGACCTTGACAGCATATTGTGTTGTAGTAGAAAGACCACTAGCAATAGTTCCATCGGTAGAATATTCAACTATCTCTCCGTTATTGAAGTGATGATCGTATGCCAGTATATAATCGTCAGATGTACTAATACCAGACTGAACGTCTCCGTTAACAGGTCTTCCTTGAACGATTACTTTTCTATTTGAATACCCAGATCCACTTTCTTTTACATAAATCTTGGTTATTGTGTTTTTAGACTTGACTGTAGTGAACTTATGGAAACCAAAACTAATATTACCAATGTTGACAGTATTGATTCCAACTTTAGCATCTTCTGGAGTATTGTGTAACTTAATTCTTTTCTCATTGACAGGAGCAACATAGTATGCTGATCCACTAACAACGTTAACTATTGGTGTGTTACCTCTTGCATCATAAATGACACCTTCACCAGTTTCAAAGTTATGTCTTTCTTCAAATGTAATACTTTCATCAGTAGTATTAACAGCAGTTCCATCAGCCTTAAAGTTTGCAACGATTCTACCTCTTACGAGATTAGATTCAAGAACAGCACCAACACCATTACCACCTTCTACAGTAATCTTTGGTTTTTCTTGGTATCCAATGCCAGGAGATACAAGTTTAACTTCTTTGAATGATCCAACAACGTTTGCATGACCCAAAGCACCAGATCCTTGTTGATCTTTGATGATAAGTGGAGGCCCTGTAATTACATCAAATCCTGAGCCTGGATTTGTAACTGTTACACTTGTAAGATCACCATGAAATATCTGTTCATCAAAAACAGTAGGAGGGAATAGTTCAACACCATTCGCCATAAGTCCTACAGGTCTGTTATTAACATCTCTCTTATTTGGATCATCAAATAATTCTCTCTCTTTTACAAAAGGATATTTTCTAAGTATCTTCTGATTCTTAAGTGTCTTATTCTCCCAACCAGATTTGTAGATATATTGTCCAGTTGTTCCAGTGGCAATGGCGATGTATTTCTTAGCAAATACGTCAGAACCACTATATGACAAGTAGAAGTCAGTTTGGTTGATTGCAGTTACAAAGTAGATACCAGTATTGATTCCACTGTTAGTTGTATTATCCCAATATATCTTATCACCAGTCACATAATTGTGTGATAGTAAACTAACCCCTGCGGCAGGGTCAAAGGCAGGGTCAAAAGACTGAATGGTGTAAGTATAACCTCCACCAAGTAAAGGAGTGCCAAATCCGTCTGTAACCTCTATTGAACTAGTCTTTACCCAAACCTTATTATCAGTTGCAAAGATAGGATAGTTTGGTAGACCAGAAGAAGCGATATAATAGAACTTTCCTTCTCTATCAAGGTAACTGTTCTGAATACCAACAGGGAAGTTATCGACACCAGCAAAGTAATTGTTATTATGAGATGCCTTTGTAACTGTTTTTGTAATGATTGTTGGATTAGTTGGAATATTACCACTCAACTGAACAACAATGGTATTTGAGTAAACTTGTGCTACGTTTGTAGAGTCATATTCAATTTGTTTGACGGTAATATCAATTTCTTCACCACGATCATTCCTTAACTTTAATATTTCATCAACATAGAAAACACAAGAGTCAAATATTGAAATTCTGAAAGTATTAACGTTTACTTGGTTGATATCTGAGATTGTATGACTGGATGGTACGTTATAGATCCAATTATTGAATTGAGCATTGTCAGAAAAGTCTCTACCAAAAGAAAGTAACTTCAAACTATCACCAACTTGCATATTTGTTGATGTAGAGGTATCTACTTCGTCAATAACGTTTACAAGTCTGAATTGTAGTAATGATGTTTGTCCAAAACCAGCATAAGCATATGCAAGTTTGTTTTCAAGAACATCAGCACCAAAAACTAAGGATGTTGATATACCAGTAACACCTAAGAACTGGTTTACAGTCTTATCAGTATATCTTAGACTTAAGAAGTTAGCACCCTCTCTTGGTTTAACTAACAAAGTACCACTTTGTCCAAATCCGACTGTAGAGTCAACTACAAGAGTCTCAGAACTTGCTGGAGTGATCTCTAATGCCTTTGTTTTTCCTGGCACCTCAAAAGATCCATCAAATGAAGTAGAGTCGAGAGATATCTCATAAAAATCAACTTGGTTGATTGGTCGATACTCTACATTGTAAATCGAAGCACTAACAGTTCCAATACCAGAGATATCTTGATATAAGAAGTTACCTATTGTCTGTAACGGTTGTCCACCAAACAAGTTTTCTACAAGAACGTGTTTGGTTTTGAAATATATGTTTGATGAAGCAGTAAGAGTTCTATCAATTGGTTTGATTAACTCAATCTCTTCTCCATATAGTAATTTAAAAAGAATCTGATACGAAGCATCAGTTCCTTTAGACATGTAGAAGTCTTTTGCCCTTGTAAGAATATTAGTTACTGATGTACCAGTTTGAAAATCTCTATTTTCAAAGCCAGGTAGAAACTCTGTTTTAAACTTAGTGAAGAATGTCTGTAAGAAGAGATTACTTAAGTTTATTACACTAGAACCAGAGGCATGAACCGCAGCACTAGTTTCTGCAAAGTTGGCAAACTCAGCATTGTCTTCTTTTGATATCTGATCGATTCCACTGAATCCTCTTGCACACCCTACAAAGGTTGTATCAGTTTTAGATGTATATGTTATAACTTCATTGTCAATCTTCAACAAACCATAGGTATCAGGCCAACCAGTTGTAGATGTGACTGTTAAAGTAGTGTCACCAGCATAACAAGAGTTAGTAAGTGTGGTTGAGACGGTCAGTGTCTCATCATTGAACGCACCAATCTTTCGATACTCAGCCAAATTATTGGCCAAGTCAGACATACCAGACTGGTGTTCTTGTGATTCGTAATATTGTATTAAAAAGCTCTTGAATAGAGGTGATTCTTGAGTTAGAAACTCAGGAATTTGAGACTCTATTAAATGAGAGATTTTTACTCTTTTAATATCCGTCATTTATCGGGTATAGATTGATTCGCTAGCGTAACTAGAAGTTGTGACGTATGCTGTAGCAGATGTGTTTTCACCAGAAGATACAACGTCTGGTAATGCCTTTACTGTGCTGTCAGGAACACTCAATTGTAAATACAAATCTTTTAAGGCGATAACATCATTGGAATCAGGTATTGCTTCCACTTCAATGACTCCTGTTGTTAACGAAGTCCCTGTTATATTTACCACATCCAAATTAATCTCTCCGTGGACGTAATCAACAGTACCAGCATCATTCTTGACGACTAAGGGAAGGTTATTTACGAGTTTGAAGAATACAAGTTTACCAACTGTGGTTCCAGCAGTCGGAATATCACCAAGATATAGAGTTCCATCAATACCACTTACTGTAAATCCTGTAGAACGAACGCCATATCCATTTGGTTGGTCATAAAACCCATTTCCATAGCAAAGTTCATAAGTTGCAAAGGTATTGATCTCAGGAACGATATCCCTTCTCATCTTAACTCTTGTAATGTTAGATGTAACACCTCTTGCAGCATCATCAATCAATCCAACAACTTTACTATACTTAAATCTACCACCAAAAGCATTAATGTCTGATGAGTTGGAATAAGTCGTTAACGTTTTTGTGACGGCAGTTATGAGTTCTGCTGCATCGCTTGTAGCATTAGTGTTGTAGTAAACAGAAGTATCGACTTCAACATAAAGATATTTAAGATCAATAATTTCGGGTTTGATACCAGCAATGGAATATTGTTTAAGTTGTCTAGAGATATCATCTTTTGTAATCTGTGAAAGGAACGAACCATTCTTAGGTTTGATGGAAATAAACACTTTTCCATACTCAGGTGGATCTAACTCCTCTCCACCGTAGGCAGTCACTGATTCAACGTTAGGATATACGAATGGAATTATCCCTGTGTAGTCGTTTGCGGTCACGGCACGGTATTGTGACGAGTATATACGAGGTGCCAAGTATTTGATTGAACTTACATCTTCAATTCCATCGCCATTTTCGGATTTTTGAGTTGTTGTAAGAACTGAAATACCAGAAGTAACAGTTGTGTCGGTATCATCTCTCAAAATACCAACAAATGAGAAGTTTCTTGCTCCATTTCCCAATCTTCCGTTGGTTACAATGTAAGTTACGGTAATAATTGCTCCAGCAGGCGGTTTTTTACCAATAATTCCATCTCCAAACAAGATTTCATACTGTTCATCTTCAATTTCTTGAATTAGGAACAATTTAG
>OCZA010000671.1_pt1 | contig 11377 bp, 7 predicted proteins | sample 1539021 | NCBI WGS metagenome assembly OCZA01 (sample SAMEA2619376, study PRJEB22493) | marine metagenome | biome: marine biome (ENVO:00000447); feature: surface water layer (ENVO:00002042); material: "saline water (ENVO:00002010), including plankton (ENVO:xxxxxxxx)" | depth 5 m | reverse complement strand
CTATTATGATTGTTTTTAGAAATTACAACCCAATCTCCCACAAAGCTTTCACTTGCATTTTTGGATCTATTTCTTTGTTTTTCTAATTCAAGCTCAAAGCCATTTTCATCAACCTTGAAACCTTTTTCTTTAGCAATAATTTTGGTCAAATCAAATGGGAAACCAAATGTATCATATAGTTCAAATGCTTTTTCACCTGAAATTATTTTATCTTTTGATTTCGAGGTTAAAGAATTTAACATTACTAAACCTTGATCTAAAGTTCTTAAAAATGAAAGTTCCTCTTCTCTAATAACATTTTTAATAAGCTGCTTATTTGTGACTAATTCCTCAAAATCTGAGCTCATTTTTTTTATTAAAATATCAAATAAATTCCCAAGAAATGGTTTTTTTATTTCCAAAAAAGAGTATGCATATCTTATAGCTCTACGTAGAATTCTTCTGACAACATATCCAGCTCCATTATTTGATGGCAACTGACCATCTGCTATACAGAAGCAAACAGCTCTTAAATGGTCAGCAATAACACGCATGGAAATATCCTTTTGCTCATTATCACCATATTTAGAATTAGATATTTTTTCAATTTCTTTAATAACTCCAGTAAAAATATCTGTATCATAATTAGAACTAACTCCCTGAAGAACCATAGACAATCTCTCTAGCCCCATACCAGTATCAATGTGTTTTTTGGGTAAATTAGTTAAAACCCCATCCGATTTTCTTTCATATTGTATAAAAACCAAATTCCATAATTCTATTACTTTTGGATTATCTTTATTTACCAACTCAACGGCGCTAACCTTGCTCTTTTCAATTTTATCTCGTAAATCCACGTGAATTTCACTACAAGGCCCACAAGGACCTTGACTACCCATTTCCCAAAAATTATCTTTTTTACCACATAATATTATTTTATTTTTAGGTATTATGTTACTCCAAATTTCATAGGTTTCCTTATCAATACTCAAATTATCTTCCTCAGAACCTTTATATACGGTCACGTAAAGGTCTTCAGCTGGGATTTTATAAACTTTGGTTAATAGTTCCCATGCCCACTGTATTGATTCTTCTTTAAAATAATCTCCAAAGCTCCAATTGCCCAACATTTCAAAGAAAGTGTGATGGTATGTATCGTGTCCTACTTCTTCTAGGTCGTTATGTTTTCCAGAAACTCTAAGGCATTTTTGGGTATTGGCAATCCTGAGTTGAGTTGGTTTTTTATTACCCAAAAAATAGTCTTTAAACGCAACCATTCCAGCATTGACAAACATAAGGGAGGGGTCATCCTTACAAACAATTGGGCTGGAACTAACTATCTTATGTTTTTTACTTTTAAAAAAATTTAAGAACTTATTTCTGATTTCTGAAGAGTTCATATAAATTGAAAGATTGAAGCGATAAAAAAACTATTGTTATCTTTGCTAAAATTTTAATATTACAGATACAAAGATATAATTTTAAAAATGGCTAAAGTAAAATATTATTATGATTCTGAATCTCTGTCCTACAAAAAGATAAAGCCTAGTAGGAAAAGCGTATTTAAAGACGCATTTAGATATATTTTTAGTTCAGTAGCATTAGCTTTCATATTTATTATTACAGCAGGTTATTTCTTTAAATCTCCTCAGCAAAAATCCATGGAAAGAGAACTTGAAAATATGATTTTTCAATATTCTCAACTTGATAAAAAAATTGAAGAATTAGATCTCGTGTTAAATAATATAGAGGACAGAGATAACTCAATTTACAGAATATACTTTGAAGCAAGTCCAATAAGCTCTGATAAAAGGAAAGCAGGTATTGGGGGTATAAACAGGTATAAAAAATTTGATGGATATGAGTATTCAGACTTGATTAAAAATACCAATGAAAAAATTGATGTATTACAAAAAAGACTTATTATTCAATCTAAGTCCCTTGACGAAATTTCTAAGTTAGCTAATGACAAAAAAGAGTTTTTAAAATCTATACCTGCGATTCAACCTGTTAACAATGATGATTTAACCAGAATTGCATCTGGATTTGGGAAACGTAATGATCCTTTTACGAAAATTATTAAGTTTCACCATGGAGTTGATTTTGCTGCTCCTCAGGGGACCCCCGTTTATGCTACAGGTGATGGTATAATTAAAAGAGTTGATAATAGATCCTCAGGATATGGTAATCATATAAGAATTGATCATGGATATGGGTATATGAGTTTATATGCTCATTTATATAAGTATAATGTTAAAAAAAATCAAAAAGTAAAAAGAGGCGATCTTATTGGTTATGTAGGAAATACGGGGCGCTCAAATGCTCCACATCTTCACTACGAGATTTTTAAAGATGGTGTTCGAATAAATCCAATTAATTTCTATTATGGTAGTTTGACTGCAAAGGAATATGATGAGCTTTTAAAACAAGCATCTGTTGTTAATCAATCTCTTGATTAATGAAATTTAATAGTACTGAAAAAAGATATTACTCAATTGGAGAGGTTTCATCTAAATTTAATGTTAATCCATCACTAATAAGATTTTGGGAAAAAGAATTTTCAATTCTGAAACCAAAAAAAAATTCCAAAGGAAATAGAAAATTCACTTCAAAAGATATTGAAAACTTTAGTAAAATTTATTTTTTACTAAAGGAAAAAGGATATACAATTCAAGGTGCAAAAGATTACTTAAAAAATAATATCAAATCCCATTTAAAACTGAATGTAATTAATAGACTAAATGAAATCAAGTCAAAATTAATTGAAATTAGAGATCAGATTTAATATTATTTTTTTCTTAAATAAATATTCATTGGTACACCAGTAAAGTTAAAATTTTCTCTGATTTTATTTTCAAGAAATCTTTTATATGGTTCTTTGACGTATTGTGGTAAATTACAAAAGAATACAAATTGTGGATAATTTGTAGGTAACTGAGTAATATATTTTATTTTAACAAATTTTCCCTTTACAGAAGGTGGTGGAAGATTCTTTATAATTGGCAACAATATATCGTTTAACTTTCTTGTTTTAATTTTTATAGATCTTCTATTGTAAATATCTACTGCAGTTTGAACTGACTTATGAATTCTTTGTTTATTAAGAGCTGATACAAAGAGAATATCAATATCTGTAAAAGGCTCAATTTCTTCTTTTATTTTTTTTTCAAAAAACTTAGTTGTAAAATTTTCTTTATCTATTAAATCCCATTTATTGGCAATTAATATTATGCCTTTATTATTCCTATGGCACAACCAAAAGATATTTTTAACTTGAGTATCAAAACCTCGATTCACATCAAATAAAATAATACATACATCAGAATTTTCAATAGCTCTTACACTTCTCATTACTGAATAAAATTCTAGATTTTCTTTAACCTTAGTTTTTTTTCTAATTCCAGCTGTGTCAATTATCTCAAACTCAAACCCAAAACCCTTGAATTTGGTGTTTATTGAATCCCTAGTTGTTCCAGCTTTTTCGGTGACAATATTTCTTTTTTCCCCAATAAGGGTATTAATAAATGAAGATTTTCCAGCATTTGGTCTCCCAACAACTGAAAATTTTGGAATTTGATTGTTTTCTTGTGTACTTTTATCTACTAAAATTTTAGAAATATCATCTAAGAGATCACCAGTGCCAAATCCACTTGCACTAGATATTGGATATATTTTCTCGATTCCTAATGAATAGAACTCATTAGCATCATTTATAATCGTTGAATTATCAACTTTATTTACAACTAAAAAAACTTTCTTTTTTGTCTTTCTAAGTAGCTCTGAAATATCAAAGTCCATTGAAGTAATTCCTGATGATACATCAACTAGGAAAATAATTATATCTGCCTCATCTATAGCTAACTCAACCTGATTATCTATTTCAGTTTCATAAAAATCATCACTTCCTTTCATGTACCCTCCTGTATCAATAACAGAAAAGTTTTTACCATTCCAATCTCCTTTTCCATAATGCCTATCTCTTGTTACACCACTATTTGAATCCACAATTGCATCTCTCTTTTGAACAAACCTGTTAAAAAGAGTTGATTTGCCAACATTTGGTCTACCAACAATTGCTATTATATTACTCATTTCTAAAAACTATTTATAACCAAATTTTTTCAATTCAATATCACTAGATCTCCAATTCTTACTTACTTTAACTTTGATTTCTATAAAAATTTTCTTTTTAAAAAAAACCTCTAAATCTTTTCTTGCTTTTGAACCAATTTTTTTAAGTGCGATTCCTCTATGACCAATTATTATTCCCTTTTGAGATTCTCTTTCTACTATTATATAACATCTCAATTTAATTATACTTGGCTTTTCAATAAATTCTTCTGTTTGCACTTCAACAGAGTATGGTATTTCTTTATCATAATACATGAAAATTTTTTGCCTTAATATTTCATTAACGAAAAATCTTTCGGGCTTGTCTGTAAATTGATCTTTTGGGAAATATGGTGGTGATAATGGAACTAAATCAATAAGTCTGTTGAGAACAGATTCAATATTAAAATTTTTTAGAGCAGAAATTGCAAAAACTTCTGATTTAGGATATTGTTCTTGAATAGTCTGAATTGTTAGATCAACTTCATTTTGAGTTGATAAATCAATCTTGTTTATCAAAATTATAACAGGAACAGCGCCGTCTGTAAACTTTTGATGTAGTTTTTTTTCAATATTAATCTTCTCTCCCATTTCTAAAACATAGAGAATGATATCAGCATCTTCAATAGCCTCTTTAACAAAATCCATCATTGATTTTTGAAGAGAATATGCTGGTTTAATTATGCCTGGAGTATCAGAGAAAACAAGTTGAAAATTATCCCCATTTACAATTCCTAAAATTCTATGACGAGTTGTTTGAACTTTAGAGGTAATAATAGAAAGCTGTTCACCAACCAATTTATTAATTAGCGTAGATTTTCCAACATTAGGATTACCGATGATATTTATAAATCCACTCTTGTGCATTTGTCAAAGGTAATATTAAAATTAATGTGCAAAAATAAAAGGGGCTTCAAAATGAAGCCCCTAAAAAAACAAACTAAAAACTAACTCCGTGAGAAGTTATATCTCGAAATTACTAAGGTTTTTTAAACTAGTATGATGCTAATTCGCCGTCAGCGGATTCACCATGCTCAGACACATCTAATCCAGCTTTTTCAACCTCCGCACTTACTCTTAATCCAAGTGTTATTTTTAAAACATATAAAACAACAGCAGCTGTTACCGTTGCCCAAAGACAATATAAACCTGTACCTCCAAGTTGAGTTAAGAATACCTTCATACCATCTGCACCACCGTTAAAAATTCCAATCGGTCCATCACCATCAACTCCCCAAAGACCAATAACTATTGTTCCCCAAACACCAGCGGCACCATGAGCAGAAAATGCTCCAATTGCGTCATCCACTTTTAAAACTTTTTCAACAAACTCAATTGCAAAAACAACTAGAACACCACCAACTAATCCAGCAAAGAAAGATCCCTCTATGGTCATATTACCACAACCAGCAGTGATTGAAACTAGACCTGCTATACACCCGTTTAATGTCTGTGATAAACTAGGTTTTCCTAATTTAATCCAAGAAGCAAATAGAGCTCCAAGAGCACCAGCAGCAGCAGCGATTTGCGTAACAAGAACTACCATAGAAGCAGCAGCTGAGTCAGCTCCACCCCATGCTAATTGAGAACCTCCGTTAAATCCAAACCATCCAAGCCATAGGATAAAAACACCAAGTGCACCAAGAAGTAGGTTGCTTCCAGGGATTGGGTTAACTTTTCCACCGTCAAATTTACCAATACGTGGCCCTACCATAGCAGCAGCAACAAGTGCTGCAAAACCACCAACTGCGTGAACAATAGATGATCCAGCAAAATCAATGAAACCAGCATCATAAAGGAAAGCTCCATCACCATGCCATTGCCATCCACCTGAAATTGGATAAATTATGGCAGTCATAAAAATCGTAAAAATTATATAAGTACTGTATTTAGTTCTTCCAGCAATAGCACCAGAAACAATTGTTGCTGCAGTTGCAGCAAATACTAATTGAAAAAAGACATCATGAGCTCCAGCACCTTCATTAAACCATACATCGGAACCTAAGGAAATAAAACCCGCAGTTTTGGCTCCATACATTAGTCCATAACCACAAACTACCCAGGTAATCGTGGCGACACAAATGTCCATAAAATTTTTCATTGCAATATTAACACCGTTTTTAGCACGTGTCATACCAGCTTCAAGGGCTGTGAAACCAGCTTGCATAAAGAAAACAAGAATTCCAGAAAGAAGAATCCATAGAATTGTAAAATCATTGTTAACCGCTGCCACAATATCTTCCTCAGCAGGGATTAACGGTAAAATATCTAAATAATTCATAATAAAGTTTTTTGCATTATATTTAAAAGTAAACACTAATTATTGTTTATTCTTTAAATGTATTAATTAATTGTCAGTTTTTTATCAACAACTAGCTCATTTCATTGATTTTTATATATATAATAATAATTTGGCTTTAAATTCAGAAGATGATAAAAAAAGGATAAGAAAAAACATTAAAATTAAATAACCCTCACGCCTTGAGAACCAAAAGCAGACAAGTAAGAGTTAAATTCTATATCCATTTGTACAAACTCTTTATCAAGCTGTAGTTTTATTTTTTCTGCTAATTTATAACCGCGTACAAGACTAAAGATTGATGGACCAGAACCAGAAATTGAACAACATATTGACCCCATATTACAAGAAATACTTTTTATCTTTTTAAGATATGAGAAAAAAAATTCTCTTTGATTTTGTACCAAATGATCATTTAAAGAACGCTTCATCAAATCAATATTATTCGTGTGTAATGAATGAACAAAACTAGCGATGTTTGTTAGCTGATAAGAAGCCTTTTTTAATAATACATTTTTAGGCAACTCATTTCTAGATTCATATGTTGATCTAGAAATTAATGGGTGATGTATTACCGCAAACACATCTTGAGGAGCTGGCAAGTTAATTACATGATATTTTTTAAAATTATCTACTAATACAATACCCCCAAATAAAGCTGAAGCAATATTATCTGCTGGCGCAGATTCAGATGAAATTAATTCCCCTTCCATAGCAAATTCAACTAATTGATGTAAAGTAAATGGTTCTCCTAATAAAAGGTTTGCTGCAAATACAGAACCTGCAGCGGATGCTGCACTGCTTCCTAATCCACTACCTGGCTTTATATTTTTTTCAATACTAATTTCAAAACCTTGCGAGTAATTCAGCTTATCTAAAAATGCCAATAAAGCTACTGTTGCAGTATTTTTTTTAATATCTAAGGGAATATTAAAACCTGTAGTATTTTTAATAAAAACTCCCTTTTTATTTGTTTTTTTTAATGAAATAATATCCCCAAGCCCATCCACTGCAAAGCCTAAAACATCAAATCCACAACAAATATTTGAAACACTAGCTGGAGAAAGAACTTTGATTTCATTCATATTTAAATAATTACAAAGGAAAGTCTACTTGGAATACATTGGGCATCCAAAGCAGTTTGATCTATTACCACCTCTCCATGTTACAGAAAGCTCATACACTCCTCCCTCCCTACCGATGTTAGAAGTGTTAAAACTGTAAGAATAACCAAATCTAAAATCTTCCCATGCAACGCCTACTACTGCGTTGATTGAAGTTAATAAATGACTTGATGGATTAGCTTTAGATGGATTTGTAGCAGCTAATAAAGCAAATGTAAACCAATCTTGAGCATATTGTCCACCAAAATCAAATCTGTTATACTCACCCTGCTTCATTCCATTAAATAAAAGAAATAAACCCCTGTCATAATCATATTTCAGTAATGGCATTTCTAATGACCCGTGAACTGAAAAGAACATGTCCAGCTTAGTATTTCCTTGATATAGCAATGAAATATTTGGTCTGTTTAAATGTTTTACAGTAACTCCAAACCAGGATTTATCATACATGAATAATAGTGAAGAACTATAATCAAAATACATAACATCATCTTGTAATATAGTTGGATCCATTGTTGTAGTTGATATAGCACCACTAAATGGATTAATTTGATCCTCTAGTAAAACATTTTGAAATCCAAAATCTTTTGCTCCATAACCAATTGCTATACTTGGTCTGAAATAAAAATCATCAAATAATTGAACCTCATATGCATAATTTAAGTTAAACTGAGTTAAGTTATATCTTGTGTTTGTCTCTTTGTGGTTTAAAATACTTATCCCCACTCCACTTCTTATTTCTTCAAACCAATTATCTACATAGGCAAATTGTGTATTTATACTAAAATTTAATGCAGGCCATTGTACTCTATGAATAACTCCTGCCTTTGTATTGCCATAGGCACCAGTGAAGCCAGTATTAACAGTTTCTGGAACATTGAAAAACTGCGCAAAAACGGGGTCCTGGGAGTAAGTTAAATTACTACTAAAAACTAATAATATTATAATTAATATTTTTCTCATTTTACTTCACTAAAGTTACAGGTCCATTAATTTCAATATTTTTTCCACTAATGGAAACAGCTCTTACAACTAAAATATAGTTACCATTTTCAGCGGGTTTCCCATTAATTAAACCATCCCAACCAGCTAAATCCCCTGTTCCTGATTCAATATATAAAAGTGAACCAAGAGTGTCATAAATACTCATTTCTACAAATGTAAGACACTTGTACCATGGCCTAATAGTATCATTAATACCATCTCCGTTGGGTGTAAAAGTATTTGGTAAAATTAAATCATAACCTTCAGTCACCTGAATAATTTCTGAATAAACATCAGTACATCCATAGGAGTATTCAACTGTTAAAGAAACTTCATAAACTCCTTCATATAAATATATATGTTGTGGGTTTTCAACCCCTGAAAGCGTTGGCGAACCATCTCCAAAATCCCATATAATATTAGAGTAGTCCCCAGTGGAAGTATTACTAAATTCAATAATATCATTAACAGCAATTGCATCACATAAGACTATTCCCGAAGAGTCAAATGAAAAGCTTGGAATTCCAATTATGTCAAAGTCAATATCAAAAATTTCTTGATTAATACATCCAAGTGAATCAATAATCTCCAATATATACGAACCTTCTTGTGTAGTTGACATTACTTCTCCGTTAACTCCAGACACATCGCCATCTGACCAATTAATTTGATAAGGTGGAACACCCCCACTTATATTAGCAGTTGTTATTTGAGTAATAATACCAGTACTACAATCAGGATCATAATCAATAGTTAATTCAATATTAATATCGGATGGTCTATTTAATTCAAATTGAGCTTGAGCTTCACAACCCATACTATCTGTTACCAGTACCGAGTAGTTTCCTGCTGGAATATCGACTAGATCTTCAAAATTTTGACCATTACTCCATTGTACAGTAAATGGTGAAGTACCTCCAATTATTTGTAAATCAATAGAACCACTATTAACATTATTACAATCAACAGGGTTTTGAATTACTCCATTAAGGGTTAATTCTTGAGGTTCTAAAATGATAAATTCATGGGTAATTGTACAATTATTTCCAGATGAGTCTGCTACTAATACATTATATGAACCTGCCTGTAAATTATTTCTTTCCTCACCCGCTGAAGGATCATCATCCCATGTTACAAAAACAGGAGCTACACCACCAGAAATATTAAGATGAATATATCCATCTGTCTCTCCGTAACATGAAATATTAGTATACACTGGATCTGTGTCGAACAATGGTGCTTCAATAATTTCTATACTTACAAGTTCTTCGCAATCATGTGAATCAATAACTGTGACATCATATATTCCAGCAGATAGGTTAGTTTGCTCTGTTCCATTTCCAAAATTACTCCAGAAAATTTCATAAGGAGGAACACCTCCTTGAATATCAAGTGAAATTGAACCATCATTAGATTCATAGCACGTATTATCTGTTGTTGTATAATCAATTATAAGATCTTCAGGCTCTGTCAGATTATAAATAAATTCAAAGTCACAATCATTACCATCAGTTATTGTAAGTATATATTCTCCGGCAAAAAGATTGAAAATATCTTGATCACTGGATGTATACCCATTGGGGCCAGTCCAATAATAACTGTACTGAAGAGTACCATCTGCAAGAACAGTTGGTGTTCCACCTGATGGAGTTATCTCCAACGATCCTGTATTTTCACCAAAGCATAATATGTCAACTTGGGAGTCTAATGTAGATTCAACTGGTGTTGGCTCTGTAATTTCAAAAATTTCGGTAACTGGACCACACCCGTTAGCATCATCAAGAATTAACACATATGTTCCTGGATATAAATCGGAAATATCTTCCGTGTCAGCAAATGCCTCACCATTGTAAGTCCAATTAAATTCATATGGTTCAATTCCACCTACAGGACTTATATCTATAGCACCTGTCTTAGCTCCATTACATAAAATATCATCTTCTGAATTAACCACAATTTCTAATGGCAAGGGCTCAGTAATTATATATTCAAAAGAATAATCACAACCTACAGAATCTGTTATTGTAAGCTGATAGGTTCCTGGGGAAAGGTTATAAATATTTTGATCAGAACTAACAAAGCCGTCAGAACCAATCCAATTAAAATCATAAATTGGGGCAGTATTGAAAGGGGTTCCTCCGATTGGTTCAATTTCAATAAAAGCATCATTTGCTCCAAAGCAGCTAATTGTTGAACCGTTATAATCTGAAATTGTTTCCTGATCATTTATTTGACCGTTGACACTTACAAAGAAAGATTCACTTGGCCCATTACAAATTAGGCCTAAGTTTTCAAAAATAGGAGTTACCGTAATCTCTGCAGTTACAGTTGTTATTTCAAAATTTTGAACAGTGAAATCCATATTTCCATTGCCTGCCAATCCACCACCAATATCAATATCTGACACCCAAGAATAAGTGGTTGCACCATCAGAAACTGAAGATTCAAAAATAACAATCAATGGATCATCATCACATAAGATAAGATCATTAGGTTTAATTACATCTGCTGAGGGATTTATAAAAATTGAAAATTGTTTCGAATCACCGGAACAGGTGCCTCCAGCAGATCCTTCAAAAATTGGGGTAACTGTAATTACTGCTTCTACCACTTCGTTGGTGTCATTTATTGAAATGAAAGAATCTATTGTGTCTGTACCTGATGGATCTAAACCAATTGATGGATTATTATTTACCCAACTATAGCTTGTATTTCCACCTCCAATTAAGGTACTAAATTCGATCGGTAAGGATGCATCTCCGTTACACAAAACAACATCATCTATATCATCCACCTGAGCTGTAGGATTTACCGTTATTGTGAACTCTATCGAGGATCCCTCACAAGTTAAAGACGGATCTGTCTCATCATTACTTGGTGT
>OCZA010000666.1_pt1 | contig 11458 bp, 14 predicted proteins | sample 1539021 | NCBI WGS metagenome assembly OCZA01 (sample SAMEA2619376, study PRJEB22493) | marine metagenome | biome: marine biome (ENVO:00000447); feature: surface water layer (ENVO:00002042); material: "saline water (ENVO:00002010), including plankton (ENVO:xxxxxxxx)" | depth 5 m | reverse complement strand
CTGTATTAAATGTTTGTACGGGTGTTGGTTCTTCAACTGCCCAAAGATTTGCTTTAAATCCAAATGGAATCTTTAATTCTTTAATTTCAGCAGAACAATTTTCAGCTATTTCTGGAGACACACATGCACTAATTAAACCAATCCAATTATTATTTTTATATTTTTTAAAAACACTCGAAATTGTTTCATTAGATGGTAGTAAATTATTTTTTTTTATATGAACTCCTAACAGGATTGGTTTATTAAATTTTGTAGCTACATTACTAGCTATATCTATTTCTCTTCCACTAGAAACAACGTCTAAATACAAAAAATCTACATATGGACTTATTATTTTTGCTTGGTCATAAAAATCTTTCTCTATACTTTTAGTTTCTCTTTTATCCTCAACATAAGTATCACTTTGAGATGGAAGACTTCCAGCAATTAGAATATCTTTATTAGAAATTTCTTTAGCTTTAATCGCTAAAATACATGCTTGCTCATTTATATAATTAAAATGTTCTTCTACTTTATTTTCTATAAGTCTTACTTTTCTACCAACGAATGTATTTGTCACAATAACATCAGCACCTGCATAAATATAGGACAAATGAATATCAGTAACTAAATTGTGATATTTTTTTTCAAGAATTGCACTAGCTGACCACAATGTGCCTTTTGATACTAATCCTTTGGAGAGTAATTCTTGCCCCATACCACCATCTAAAATTCTTACCTTATCAAAAAAATTTAGTTTCATAAGAAATTATTTCTTATAAATAAGTTTTACATTAAAGGAAAAAGATCTTCTCTCACCATTGATATTAAATGGATAAGCTGTGTGCATTAAATAATTAGGAAAGATTAATAAATCTCTTTCTTTTGGAATTACATTATAAATACTATTACTTAGAAAACTCTTTTGCCCATTTATAAAATCAATTGTACCATTTGTTTTGATTTTTTTGTTTCTAACATGGGTATTTCTTGTCATATTTTTTGGCAATTTTAAATAACCAACTCCTGATAAATCCCCCTCATGATAATGAATAGGATTGTATTCACCTCTAAATTGTCTCACGACCCAAAGGTTTAAAATTTTAATATCTTTTATATTTTTAATTTTTTCATTTAATAAAAATAATTTTATTTTTTTACTTATTTCCTTTTTTAAATTTTTTTGAATAAAATTATTAGAAATTTTTATTTCATTTTTAATCTGACTAGCTAATTTTGAACTATAATCTAGTTTCTTAGATATTGATTTTTGATCAAACTCTTTATTTAATTTATTTAAAAAGTTTTGTGAAATTTTTGTTTTTCCAATTGATGGACCAAATGGTTTTAAATTTTTCATAGGTTATTAGTTATATTAAAAGATTATTAAATCAAGATTATGATAAGATTCTTAAACCCATTCTGATTGCTACAAAAATGACCAATAATGACGTTGTTACTGCAAGTATCCTATTAGATAAAAATTTTATATTTAAATAACTGCCTATTTGTCCTCCTAATAAAACTGCAATAAATAGAGGCCAAAAATTTAAAAACTCACTTAAAACAATATTTTTAGTTAGTTGTCCAGCGATACCAAAAATCGAATTAATTAAAATAAACAAAGACGCGCAACTAGTAATATGCTTTGGATAGCCTGCTTTCATTAAAAATAAAATAGGACTTAAAAATATGCCTCCACCGATACCAATTAAACCTGAAACGAAACCAATTATTGATCCAATTATTATAGAAAAAATTTTTGGTAGATTATTTATTTTTATTTCATTCTGGCTGAATGATTTACTCTCAATTAACAAAAAAAAACCTGCTATTAACAAAATTGCAAATAATAATATCTCAAAAACTTCTTTTTCAATGTAAATTGATCCACCTATAAATGAAAAAGGAATAGATCCAATAAGATAAGGGATTAATAATTTAATATTTAAATTACCTGCTCTGATAAAATTTATAGAATTTCCTGAAACTACTATAATATTACAAAATAAAGCTATAATTGGAAATATATAAAAGGGTACTCCCCATATCAACATTATTGCCAAATATGTTGAGCCACCACCAAAGCCGACACTTGAATATAATATTGCTGTTATAAAAAAAAATATTGTTAATATAGTCATATTAAAAAACTTATATGATTGTAAATATAGCCTTATTAACTGTAACAGATACTAGGACTTTTGATAATGATAAATCAGGTGCAATTCTTGTAGATAAAATAAAAGAGGCTAAACATAAATTAATTGATAGAAAAATCTGTAAAGATAACAAAGATGAAATTGTTTTAATATTGAAAGAATGGACCAGTCAAAAAGAAATAGATGTAATAATAACTACTGGGGGTACAGGGTTAACTGGTAGAGATATCACACCAGAAGCAGTGAATGAGATAGCTGACAAACATATACCAGGATTTGGAGAAGTATTTAGAACAATTAGTTTAAAAACTGTAGGGACATCGTCAATTCAGTCAAGAGCTTGCGCGGTCTTAGCGAATGGAAAATATATTTTTGCGTTACCTGGTTCGTCTGGAGGAGTTACAGATGCATGGGATCAAATCTTAAAACATCAACTAGATATTAATCATAAGCCCTGTAATTTTGTTGAGTTGTTCCCTAGATTAAAAGAAAAATAATTATTTTTGGTGTTTTTCTTTCCATTCAGAATAAGGCATACCATAAATATGTTCTCTTGCTTCGGGGTCAGATACTTCTATTCCCTTCTTCTCTGCTTCTTCTCTGTACCATCTAGATAAACAATTTCTGCAAAAACCAGCAAGATTCATTAAATCAATATTTTGAACATCTTTTCTTTCCTTCAAATGTTTTATCAATCTTTCAAGAGTTGCTGATTGAATTTCATTTTTTAAAATATCATCCATAATTAATTTCTTTTTTATTAGTTTTAATCCTCAAGAGTAACAAAACCACTATTATTATAAAGTATATTAGTGGTTTGAAAAAAATTGTTTTTGACAACCATATATAGTGAAATGATCCAAAGATTGCGATTACGTATATTAATCTGTGAATTTTTTTCCAATTATTTCTAAGTAGTTTTATCATTTTTTGAGAAGATGTAATCGCCAGTGGAACCATTAATAGCCATGCTGCAAAACCAATAAAAACATACTTTTTTTTAATAACATCATCAAATATTGGACTCCAATCAAATCTGTAATCCAAACCAATATAAGTTAGTAAATGAAGAGTTGCGTAAAAAAAAATAAATAAACCCAACATTCTTCTAAAACTTATCCATATCGATAGGTTTGTAAATCTCTTAAGAGGACTCATGCTCAATGTTAAACAAATAAATATTAATGTCCATTCTCCTGTGAAATGAGTTATTTCTTTTACAGGTTCTGGACCTAATTTGCTAAATAAAATTTTATAAAAAATAAATAAAAAAGGTATGGTACATAATATAAAAATGCTTGGCTTATAATATTTTTTCATTAAAAATATTTTTTTAAGTCCATACCTGAATATAAGTTAGCTACTTGATCACCATAACCATTAAACATTAATGTTTTTACTCTTGGGGCCCATATACCTTCTCCAATTATTCTCTCAGTTGCTTGTGACCACCTTGGATGATCAACATTAGGATTTACATTTGAATAGAAGCCGTACTCCCTCGGAGAAGCCCACATCCATGAAGACATCGGCATTTTTTGTACAAATTTTATTTTCACAATTGCTTTTGCACTTTTAAAACCATATTTCCACGGAATAAAAATTCGGAGAGGTGCACCGTTTTGATTTGGAAGTTTTTTTCCATATAAACCAGTTACAACAGTAGTTAACGGATGCATAGCCTCATCAATTCTTAATCCTTCTTTATAGGGCCAATTCAAAACAGGATATCTTTGACCTTTCATCTGATCTGGATCATAAATACTCTCAAATTCTATAAACTTAGCTTTACTGGTAGGGTTAACCTTTGAAAGTAATTTACTTAAAGAAAAACCCATCCACGGAATTACCATAGACCAACCTTCAACACATCTTAGTCGATAAACTCTTTCTTCAGATATAAAAGTTTCTGAAATTTCTTCCATAGATAAATTCATAGGTTTATCAATTTCACCCTCAATACTAATATTCCAGGGTTGAGTTTTAAAATTTTTTGAATTTCTATGAGGATCACCTTTTGAAGTTCCAAACTCATAATAGTTATTATAAGTTGTTATGTCCTTGTAACTTGTCAATTCGTCTCTATCATTAGCTATAGCTTTATTTACGAATGGAAATGTGGAAATAGCTAATGTGCTTGCACCAAAGCCTATTTTTTTTATGAACGATCTTCTATTTTTGTAAATATTTTCAGGAGTAATTTCTGAATAATTAATTATTTTCATGAATTAGTGGATTCCCTTTTAACCAATTACTTTCACTATTTTGGTAATGCTCTTTTTTCCATATAGGAGATCTTTTTTTAATTTCTTCAATAATATATCTTGATATTTTGTAAGCTTCCTCTCGATGTTTAGTCGCTACAGCAATAATTATACTTATTTCACCTAAATTTAGATATCCTTTGGCATGGTCAATAAATACAGCTTTATCTTTGATTTTTAATTTTTCATTAACTTCATTATATATTTCATCAAAACTTTTAATTACTAAAGCATCGTGTGTATCGTAAGTTATTCCTATCACACTTTTATTGTTGTTTTCATTTCGAACAGTTCCTGAAAAAAAAATTGAAGCACCAAAATCTGAAGATCCTATAAATTTTTCAGCATCTTTGATGATTAATTTTCTTAATTTACTGTCGATTATTCTAGCTTGAAACATTAGCCTCCTCCGATAGGAGGTATGATAGCAATTTTTTCATTATTTGTTATTTTATAATTGTCGCTTACGATAGTATTATTTTCAGAAGAAAAAGCCGAAGTATTGACAATTTTAATAAAATTTTTATTTCCTTGAAAATTTTCTTGAAGATAATTTATTATATTAAGTCTAATATCTTTTATAGTTGAACCATTATTTAAATTTAGCTCTAAAATATTTTGATCACTGAAATCTCTAGCAGCACCAAATAACTCTATTTTTACTATCATTTATAATAATAAATTTTAAAATAAATTTTTTAGAAAACTAGGTAGACCATCTGGATTTTTCCATATTCCACTTTTTCCACCTTCTTTTATTAATAATTTTATATTATCTATCTTAAGATGAGGATTAACTATTTTACTTAAATCATATATTGTAATTAAAGCGGCATTAACTCCCATGATCGCCTCCATTTCAACACCAGTTTTTGCAGTAGCTGAAACAACGCAAAATACCTCAAGTGAATGATCTTCCTCGTTCATTATTATTTTTGTTGCTGTATGATCAATTGGCAATGGATGACAAAGAGGTATTAGCTCGCTAGTCTTTTTAACACCCAAAACAGCTGAAACTTCTGCTAACACTCTTGGATTTCCTTTAGGCATTTTATCATTTTTAATTAATCCAAAAACCTCTTTTCCAACATAAATCTTACCAGAAGCCAGAGCTCTTCGAAAAGTTTCTTTTTTGGAAGAAACGTCAATCATATTAAAAGAATTTTTTTTAAAAATATCTTCAGCCCAATCTTTTAAATCACTATTTTTTACAATTTTTAAATTTTTCATTAACCACCAATTGTAGATAAATTTTTATTCAAACCAGTCTCACCAATCTCAAGATAATGAGACTCTTTTTTATAATTAAGTTGTTTAAGTATTAAATCTTTCAATTCTTCAAGTTGTTCATCTTTTTGCATTAAGTGTCGTATACTAATTCCAGTATTACCAAACAAACATAATCTTAAATCTCCTTTTGCTGTTATTCTTAAACGATTACAGCTTTTACAAAAATCTTTTGAATATGGGGCAATGACACCAAATTTACCCCTAAATCCAGGTTTAATAAAATTTTTAGAAGGACCTGCATCTTTTCCAAAAGTTTGAATAATCCATTTTTCTTTATTTAAAAATTCTATAAATTTATTAGCTGAAATATGAAATTTTTTAAAATATTCCAAGTTATCCCCGGTTTGCATTAATTCAATATACCTAAAGTCTATTTCATTTTGTTTTATAAAGTTTGACCATTCTTTAAAATCTTTCTCTGTGTCATTAACACCTTTCATTAATACTGCATTGATCTTAATATTTTTAAAATTTAATTTTTGTAATTCTTTGATACCATCTAAAATTTCATCCAGTCTATCGTGACCAGTAATTTGTTTAAAAGTATTAGAATTTAAACTATCGATACTTATGTTGATACCATCTAGGCCACTATTTTTTATATCTTTAGCAATTTTATTTAACTTATATCCATTAGTAGTGATCACAGTTTTCTTAATACCCGAATTTTTCTTAATATCTTTAATAATATCTATAAAGTCTTTTCTGATAGTAGGCTCACCTCCGGTAAGTCTTATTTTGGATACACCTAGTTCCGAAAGAGCTTTCGCTAGTCTACTAATTTCTTCTTTGCTAATAAATTTTCTGTTGTCACTTTTATCAATTCTGTATCCATCTGGTAAACAATAACCACATTTAAAATTGCAAACATCTGAGATAGATAATCTTATGTAAGGAAATCTTCTGCCAAAATTATCTTTAAGAATATTCATATATTTTAAATATTAGCTAATAATTAAAATTTAACTAGCTCAAATTTTTTTGATTTAAGAGATTTATTAGCTGTTTCAGCCAAGATAATAGAGATTCTTCCATCTTCAAAATTTGCTAATGGTTTTTTGTTTTTTTTACAAAACTTAGCTAGGTCGTCCAATTGAATTCTGAATGCATCTGAATACCTCTCAATAAAAAAATTTTTAAAAGAGCGTTTACCATTTGTTAAATTTTTTGAATAAATTGAAGTCTCCAAATCTCTTTGATTATCAGAAATTATCATGCCTTTGTCTCCAAACAACTCAACTCTTTGATCGTATCCAAAGCTGCAATGTCTAGAATTAGTTATAATACATTGAACACCTTTTTTTGATTTCATAACTACTGTTGCTAATTCTAAATCATTTATATTTTTATACTTTTTTCCTGAAAAGTATTCACCCATTGCAAATAAAAATTTAAATTTATCTGAGCCTATATAGTATCTGGCTAAATCGAAGTCATGTATCATCATATCTTTAAATATACCTCCAGATGTCTTTAAGTAATTTATTGGTGGTGGAGCAGGATCTCGACTTGTTATTATAATTTTTTCTAATTTACCTATTTTCCCTTTAATTAAATTCTTCTTAAGAGAGTTATGGCTGGGATCATATCTTCTATTAAAACCTAATTGAACTTTAGGATTTAATATTTTAATTTTTTTTTTGAATTGATCAATTTTTTTAAGGTTTAGATCTAATGGTTTTTCACAAAATACAATTTTTTTATTTCTTACTGCTTTTTCAATATATTCCAAATGAGTTTTAGTACTTGTAGCTATAAAAATACAATTAATACTTTTGTCTTTAAACGCTATATTTGGATTATTAATATCAATGGAATTATATTTTTTTGATAATTTTGTTCTTAAACTTTTATCTATATCGAAAGTATATTTTAAATTAAATTCGGGATGATTGACTATATTGAAAGCATGCATTTGACCTATTCTGCCTAAGCCAAGTAATGCAATATTTATTTTATTTTTTCCCATTTTTTATTTTTGGAGGAAACTTTACAAGCATTTATAAATTTTGCTGTCTCTAATCCCTCATCTTCATTTGGATAAAAATATCTTTTTTTTGATTTATTTTTTAATGAGTTCGCAAATTCGTTATATATATTTGCAAATGCATCAAGATAACCTTCTGGATGTCCAAATTTTATTCTGGAAAATTTTTTGGAAAACTTTGCATTATGAAATCCCCTCTCAAGATACTTAACAGCACCTTTTCCAGGATTTAATTTTAGATAATTTGGATCATTCTGAACCCATTCAAGACTGCCTTTAGTACCAAATATTCTTATTCTCAGTCCATAAACACCACCTTTTGCCATAACACTTGTCCAAAACATACCTTTTGCACCATTTGTAAAATTAATCATCACTTGAGCATTATCATCCATTTGAATTTTTTTTGATATTTGTTTTATGTCAGCAAAAACTTTATCGCCTCTTAGTCCAGAAATATAGGTTGCCAAATGGTATGCATGAGTTCCAATTTCATTTAGAACTGCAGATATACCAACAATCTTTCTATCAATTTTCCATTTTAGTTTTTTCTTAGCATTCTTAGAGTTTATTTTTGAGCCCCCAGACCAATCTTGAATATATTCAACATTTATATATTCAACTCTTCCTAATTTTCCCTTTTCTACTAAAACTTTTGCTTCTCTAACCATTGGATATGCAGAATAATTATGTGTTAAAGCATATTTTATTTTTTTGTTAGATTTTATTTTTTTGTAAAGTTTTTTTGCTTGCTCTAAATTTCCTGCAAAAGGTTTATCAGAAATAATATTAATATTATTATCGATAAATTTTTCAGCTATAATTTGATGACTTGATGGAGGGGTCATTATTGAAACTACTTGAATACCGTCTTTTCTTTTAGACTCTTTATTAGCCATTTCTATAAAATTTGAATAACATCTATCTTTTTGGATGCCTAATTTTTTTCCAAAATTAATTGATAATTTTGAATTTCTTGAAAAAACACCAGCAACAATTTCGTATTTATTATCAAATCTTGCTGAAATTCTATGCACATGTCCAATCCAAGATTTTGGACCACCACCAACAATTCCTAAAGAAAATTTTTTTGTTTTCATTACTTTATGATTTTATATATCATAACAAATAAAAGTATTATGTCAGTAAAATTAGGAATAGCCCCAATCGCATGGAGCAATGATGATATGCCTGAACTTGGAGGAGATACACCTTTAGAACAATGTTTATCTGAGGCTAGCGAGGCTGGTTTTACAGGTATAGAGTCTGGTGGTAAATTTCCTAAAAAATCTGAAGAACTTATTCCTCTATTACAAAAATATAATCTTAATCTATGCTCAGGTTGGTATAGCGCAAATTTAAGAAATAACTCAGTTAAGGATGAAATAATCGCAATTCAAGAGCAATTAAAACTTTTTCAAGATTGTAAAGCTCCATGTATCGTATTTGCTGAAGTTTCAAATTCTATTGCAGGCGACCCAAGAAAACCTTTATCTAGCAGACCTCAAATGAATAAAGATGAATGGAAAGATTTTTGTAAAAAGATTTCTGAAATGGGAAGATATTTAGAAGATCAAAATATGCCTCTAGCTTATCATCACCATATGGGTACAGTAATTGAAACAGAAAATGATACAAAAAGACTTTTAGACAATACAACTGAAGAAGTTAAATTAATCTTAGATACTGGCCACATGTTATTTGCTGGTGGAAATTCAGTAAAAATAGCACAAGATTATAATGAGAGAATTTTGCATATTCACTGTAAAGACATGAGAGAAGAGATTTTAAAAAAATCATTAAAAGAAGATTGGAGTTTTAGAAAATCATTCTTGGAAGGAGCTTTTACTGTACCAGGAGATGGTTGTATAGATTATAGACCCTTGTTAAAACACTTGAAAAATAACAATTATAACGGATGGTTGGTTGTTGAAGCAGAACAAGATCCAGCTAAAGCAAATCCTTTAGAATATGCAAAAAAAGGCTTCAAATACTTATCTGAAGTATGTGGAGAACTAGATCTTACAATAACTTTATAATTTAATTATCTTTGAATTTTCTAAATCGTTATTAAAAAAATCAAATATATTTTGAATACTTTCTTTACCCATTCTTATCATACATTCTTCTGTAAAAGCAGCAGTGTGAGGGCTTAAAAAAACTTTTTTATTTTTTAATAAAAGATTATTTTCATTAGGTGGCTCAGTTTCAAATACATCAAGTCCGGCACCAAAAATTAAATTTTCATTTAAAGCTTGATCAAGATCAACTTCATTTACCACACCACCTCTTGATGCATTAATAATTATACAGTTTTTCTTTAAATCTTTGAGAAATTTATAATCGATCATGTTTTTAGTTTTCTGATTTAGAGGAACATGAAGTGACATTGCGTCCATTGTTTTTGATGCATCAATTAAATTCTCTACTTTGGTACCTCCATGTTTTTTTATTATGTCTTTAGATACAAAAGGATCATACACAAATACATTCATTTCAAATCCCAAGCATCTTTTAATTAAAGCTTGTCCAATTCTACCAAATCCAACAATTAAAATATTTTTATTCCAAAGCTCAATAGTTTTGGGTAATTTATTTCTATTATTAAATTTTCCACTTTTTACAGTGTCATCATACATATTTCCTCTTTTAGAAATATGTAGCATCATAAACATAACGTGCTCAGCAACAGCAACAGCATTGGCTGTTGCTGTTATAGCTAAAGTCAAACCTTTTTTCTTAGAAGCTTTCAAATCAATATTATCGTATCCAACTCCATGTCTAGAAATAATTTTAAGATTATCGGCCACATCAATTACTTCACTACTCAGTTTGGCTGTCCTAATTGAAATACCATCACAATTTTTAATTTTTTTTTTTAAGAATTCTGTTTCAATATTCTCCACTATTTCAAATTCATAGTCTGAATTTTTTTGTAGTAGTTTTATACCTTCTTGATGAATAGGTTGGATAACAAGAATTTTTTTCATATAAAATTATCGATTATATAAATCCAATCTATCAGTAAGTACTTGATTCTTCTTTTTTTAAAGAACCTTTCATTTTATCTACAATTGCTTTTGATCCTGAGCTCATAGCTCTTTGATCAGAACCAATAGTTACAAAATTAAAACCTTTATCTATCATTTTAAGAGCATACTCTGGAGATCCATTATGAATTCCTGAAAAAATATTATTTTTTTTTGCATGCTCAAGAATTCTTAAAATTTCGGAATATGCTTTAGTATCCTCAGGTCGATCAAAACCAGGTGCCTCACCAACTGCTAAGCTTAAGTCAGCAGGCCCAATGTAAATTCCATCTAAGCCTGGGGTAGTCATAATTTCATCTAGTTTTTCCAAAGACTCTTTGGTCTCAATCATCGCAATTTTTAACATTTCTTCGTTTGCATGATCTGCGTAATCACCACCACCATAAATTAAACCTCTTACAGGTCCAAAACTCCTGTAACCTTTAGGCGGGTACATACATGCTTGAACAAATTTTTCTGCTTCATTTCTATTGCTTACCATTGGACAAATAATACCATAACATCCAGCGTCTAGAATTTTCATTATTTGACCAGGTTCATTCCAGTTTACACGTGCAAGAGGAGTAACATCGGTTGTAGATATAGTTTGAAGCATTGGAAGTGCATTAGTGTAATCAACTAATCCATGTTGCATATCAATTGTAAGAGAGTCCCATCCCTGATGTGCCATAACTTCTGCTGAAACTGTACTTGGAATTTGTAGCCATCCATTAATGACTGATTTAC
>OCZA010000663.1_pt1 | contig 11497 bp, 10 predicted proteins | sample 1539021 | NCBI WGS metagenome assembly OCZA01 (sample SAMEA2619376, study PRJEB22493) | marine metagenome | biome: marine biome (ENVO:00000447); feature: surface water layer (ENVO:00002042); material: "saline water (ENVO:00002010), including plankton (ENVO:xxxxxxxx)" | depth 5 m | reverse complement strand
TAGCTCCACCATTTTGATTCTGATATTAAGCTTCTTTATAAGGATTCCATAAAACTAGGTTTTTAGTCTTTAATCTATTTTTTATGATCCTATATCTTGATTGCTCTTCACGCCATTCTTTCAACCATTTTTCACCATCTCTTTCTGCGTCTATAAAAACCGCATTTGTAAAAGCTAATGGAATAAGTACTGAGAGATGAACAATAATGCTTGTCATAATATTATATCCAATAAAGCCCAACCAGAAGATTGCAATCAATCCAAAAGCAACGCTCCAAATCGTAAATAGTATAAGCATAAAATAAGTTTGTAGACTTGGATCTGGAATATGCTTCAATGGATTGTATTTAACATCCATGACAACTCTCCAACTATCAACAATGAACATAATAGTTCGTCTAAATATATTAGGTCTCTTCATAAGAATTATATTAACGAAAAAAAAATTATTATTAAAGAAGTTATATTAATTTTTATGGCTTAAGTGAAAACAACGGTTTTGTTTCCGTTTACAAGCACTCTTTTCTCTGCATGCCATCTTACAGCTCTTGCTAACACAATTGATTCGATATCATTGCCTTTCCTGATAAGATCCTCAATGTTGTCATAGTGACTTATTCTTTCGATATTCTGCTCAATTATTGGCCCTTCATCTAAATCGGGAGTTACATAGTGAGCTGTTGCGCCAATAAGCTTTACACCTTTAGAAAATGCCTGTTCGTAAGGATTTGCTCCCTTAAAACTCGGAAGAAAGCTATGGTGGATGTTTATGCATTTTCCAAACCATTTATTGCTCAACTCTTCCGTTAAGATTTGCATATACCTAGCTAAAACAATCATTTCTGCGCCTGAATCTTCTACAACTTTTTGAAAGAGGGATTCTTGCTTTTTCTTTGAATCTAGATTTTTTTCTATCGGAAGAAAGTGAAAGGGAATATTATTAAATTCAACGATCTCTTTAAAATCTTCATGATTTGAAATAACTCCAACAATTTCTATTGGCATATTTCTATACTTTGCTCTGAAAAGAAGATCATTAAGACAATGACCCAGTTTAGAAACTGCAATTACTGTTTTTACTTTTTTTTCTTGTTCATCTATTGACCAAACCATATTTAATTCAGTGCTAAGTGTTTTTAGTTCTGAATTAATTTTATCAATGCCATCTTCAGAGGAAACTGAAAAAACAATCCTTGAAAAGAAAGATTGTGTGTCTTTATCAGAATAAGATTGAACATCAGTTAAAAAAGCATCACTACTGTACAAGAGAGAAGAAACTTTTGATTGTATTCCTGATCTGTCAGGACAGTAAAAGCTAAGAATAAAAGATTGGCTCAACTTTCTTGCTGACCTTTCTCTTCACGAAGCTTTAATTTAGATAAGCTATTTTTATCTTTAAGGCTCATTATATAGGCCGCAACTGACAACAATAAAATACCCGATGCCTCATAAATAATGTTTATAGCATCAAGGCCTTTACTTTGAAGAATAATCATTCTCGTTAATGCAGTTATAGCAATAATTATAGGAAGGGTAACTGGAATTCTATTATCTCTGTAAAACACTCCGACCATGCCTAGTACTTCAGCATAAATGAATAAGAGAAATAGATCACTCAAATTAACAGTCATCTCGTTAAAAATGCGAACTAGCTCAATTACGGTTGCTCCTATAGTAGCTACTGCAATAACAAGCAAAATTGCTTGTTCAGCAATCCAAATGGATGATTGAATTGGATTAGTTTTTCTACTCATAAGAAACCTCTCTTTTTTGTGAATATGCTCCATAGAAACTATGCAAAAAGTAGAACCAAAATGCATTAATTATTGGCTCTACAAAAGCATCTATAGCTGCAAGGTTAACTGTGGCTGAAAATATTATTACTGCACACATTGTTGCAATAAAAATGTGTCCAATAGTATATACAATTGTCAGAGTCATTTTTCCTAGAATCTCAGCACAAACTTTGTGGAGCGCATAAAACCAAAAGCCATTTATAACTGGCTCAATAAACGCATCTACTGCAGCAAGATTTAGTGACGCATCAAATATAAAAGCAGCACAGAGGATAGCAATCCAGATATGGCCAATGGTATAAATAACTGCTAAACCAAAGCTACCAAGATTTTTTGCAAAAGCTTCAAATCTATTAACTAAGGCCAAATAACTCTTAACTATATATTTAGTCATATTTAGATTCTATATGGATTTTTTTAGATAATACAATTTTTTACTTTAAAAAAAGGGTGGCTAGTTGCCACCCTTAATAATGATTAGGACGGAATAACAAACATAAAGGGGAAAGTATATTGCATTCTAATCATTGACTAAGACTTTTAAGTTAAGGGCGACCTAAGTCGCCCTTTTTAAAATGAAGAGCTAAAGGGTGTGATTAAAGGAAGTATTACCCGCTTAACTCTTTATCCTCAACTTAAAAATCTAAAGAAACTCCAAATTTAACTGTTCTTGGTTTCTGTGATCTTGCACCTTCAGATGGAGCTCTTGATATTATGTCCTCTGCACCAGTAGCATTCTCAAGAATCATATATACATCAGTAGAATCATTGATAGCTTTTCTTAAACTTAGATCTAAGATGCTATAAGATTCAATTTCGTTATATGTTCCACAGGCTGCTATAGAGCAAGAGCTTCCAACGTTAACTAATCTTGCGCTTCCACTCATGCCATTGTCTCTAATAAACCCAGCAACAATTGAGAATTGTGAGTCTGGGATATACGGCAGGTCATCGCCTGCAGCAACAACGCCAAAGTAGTCACTTTCTGAGCTATTACTAAAGGTAGCATCTGTACTAGTGTAGTTAACTGCTATTGGATAAGATACGCCATTGCCTTCCATTATCCATGATGCGCTTAATTCTAGACCTGAAACTTCAGCTTCACCTCCACTAAAGACTGCTGACTCATCAGCATTACATGCAGCCCCACTAACTAATGTACATTCAGCAGCTAATCTTGAATAATCACTTGCAAAGTAGAAAGCTTCGATATTTGTAGTGCCATCTGAATATCTAACACCAAGCTCAGTATTATCTGCTTCTTCTGGATCTGCCCCAAACATTGGAGTCATACCACCATGAAAACCAGCAACTAAAGTAACATTGTCATTTAGAGCATAAGTAGCAGCAACACTTGATGTGGTGTGATCATTTTCTGCAAAAGTGTCTCTAACAATAGTTTGACGAACTGCGACTAATCCTGGAGCAGCACCCTCAGCCCATCTTCTGTGTCTCTGATCATACTCTTCTGATCTATAGCCAACTGTTAAGGCTAGCTTTCCAAAATCCATCTTATCTTCTATGTAAAATGAAGTAGCGCTTGATTCTCTTAATCTATTATTGCTTCCTCCAAGACCAACATAACCGTATAAATCTGATAGGGATCCGTCTGCGGCTTGATCAGCATATTCGTATGCTTGAATTCTGCTTTCTGAGTCTTCCATGTCTCTGTAGCCCACTGTGAGAGCATGTCTGCCTATATCTGTAGACACATTAAATTGATAACCTTCATTAGTGTAAACACGATTGTTGTGCTTGTATTCAATCTGAACTGCAAGCTCGCCATCAAGAATGGCTTGAGCATTTGCGCTTCCATTATTGGCATCGCTGATTAATTCATTGATATCATCTCTTTCGCCGTGATCAGAATTATTATTAAAATCACTTACCTTGAACCAATCTCTTTGATAGTCATTACTCCATGAAGTAAACACAACATCAAAATTATCAAATTCACCAACATATGATAAAGAGGTTTGATCCCCTTCATTCATCATTTTGTCATATGCGGTTGCGCCATATCTTAGTCTTGCATTTGCTTTAAAACTTGCTTGTGATAAACCAACATATGATTGGTCTGAACTCTCATCAAGATCAACCATCTTGTATGTGAGCGAGTGATTGCCTGCACTATATCTAGCTTTAAACATTAAATCTGATTTATCAAAACCAGTATCACCACCAACATTTGCAATTTTATCAAAGCCATCGCTTGAGTGTTCATGTACTTCAACTAGAGCTCCTAGGCTACCTTGGGTGCCGCCATAATAAGCATGAGTCCTTGTCATACCATTTTCGCCCAGCTCTTGAACAAATCTACCTGAACTGACTTCAGGAATAGGAGTACTTATTAAGTTAATTGCACCACCAATTGTTTGCGGTCCTTGAGATACCACTGCTGGTCCTTTTAGAACCTCTACTGCATGGATTCTTCCTGTTGTTGGAAAATAGTAAGCCGATGATGATGTATATGGTGATGGAGCAACCAAGACACCATCTTCCATTATTGTCACTTTTGCAGATCTCTCGATCGCAGTACCTCTAATAGAAATATTTGGTCTTAAACCATATCCCTCTTCGGTTCTCATATACAAACCTGGAACGGCTGTCAGAATCTTTTGGATATCGGTATCCATTGCTTTTTGAAGATCTTCATTTGAAATAACCGCTCCTGCTCCAGCAAGATCAGCTACCTCAGCGATAATGGTTACCTCTTCAGTATAAGTGTCTTCCGCTGCCACTGAACCAGAAATAAAAAATCCGCAAACAGCGATAAAACTTAAAAATAATACTTGTCTCATAATAACTACCTCTCAATGTATTAAGTGATAGTGAGAATGATAATGATTCTCATTTAGATTTACAAGTAATTTTTTACTTTTTTTAGTTATTCCCTCTTATTGTGAAATATAGACCAATAATAAATAAGAATATTTGTTCACTTGTGAATAGCTTTCTTAAGTCTTCAAACCAGTCCATGTGAGCTAGATAAATAGCACCAATCATAATTACTACAACTGCTCCACCAGATAATCTTGTTACTAAATTACCAATATTACCTGGGAGTAATCCACCGAGAATTATTCCTGCCCCAGCCCCTACTTCACCTACAGCAACAAGACTTGTAACAATTTCTGGATACATAAAGCCCATGCTTTCAAACCAGGTAACCATTCTTTCAGGTGGTAGTGGAAACTTACCGATACCATGGTAGATAAATGCTATCCCAAGACCAAGTCTAAGTAGCCAAGGAGTTATAGGCATAAAAGGTTTTGCCATAGCGTCTAGATATTTATTCATAAAATCTCCTTTATCAATTTAAGGTATAAAAGTTTTTATACAAAGTATTGTTCTAGCATAGCAAAAAAAATATTTAATTTTCTTTTTTAATGCTGCCAAATACGTCGATGGCTTTTTGTCTTGAAATTTTTAAATCAACAATTGGTTCGACATAACCAAGACCTTCAGGATTACTTGGCATATGAACTTCTTTGCTAGGACAATCGCGGAGTTCTTTTACATACTTTCTAATATATTCTCCTGTTTCATCAAATCTTAGTGATTGAGTTTCTGGATTCATTATTCTGAAATATGGAGCAGCATCAGTTCCTGTAGAAGCACTCCACTGCCAACCGCCATTATTTGAGGCAATGTCACCATCAATAAGGTGCTTCATAAAGAATTCTTCACCAATCTTCCAATCAACAAGCAAATTCTTAGATAAAAACATTGCCGTAATCATTCTTAATCTATTATGCATCCATCCTGTTTCAACCATCTGTCTAATACCTGCATCGACTATGGGTATCCCCGTTCTCCCATTTTTCCATGCTTCGATAAACTCTGGATTATTATCCCAAGGGATATTCTCGTATCGCATTTGAAAAGGTTTGCCTTTTGATACTCTTGGGTTATTAAATATTATGTGGCGGTAGAATTCTCTCCAAAGTATCTCAGAAACCCAATGAACGATTCCTTTATCTCCCTCATCTAAAGCATCAAAATTAAAATTTCTAGACTGATTCAAGCACCACTTAGATGAAACTACACCTGTATTCAGATAAGGTGACGCCATGGATGTTGCTTTCATTGAAGGAAAGTTTCTATCAGTCTTATACAAGCTTCCTTTTTTTTCTAAAAAATTAGAAATCATAGTCTTTACATTACTCTCACCAACCGGCCATAAGTCTTGATTTATTCTAGATTTATCATAGCTATAGATATCAAATTCATTTTCATGAGTTATGTTTGATAGGCGAACTGGAGAAGGAGTAGGAATTTCTTCTAGCATTGAATAATCTAGCTCAGCAAACCAGCACCTTTTAAATGGGCTATATACTGAAAAATCTCCTCCTGCTTTTGTCTTTAATGTACCGGGCTTATGAATTACTTGATCGTGGAACGAAAATACTCCCTTTTTTGAGCTTTCAAAGAGATTTCGAACCTTCTCATCTCTATCTATTTCATCTACTGGATACTCAATATTGAAAAAGATATTTTCTAAATCATTTGCAGAAGAAAACTCTAAAAGTTTTTTTGCATGATCTTTATAGAAATCTGATTTTAGTACTATTAAAGGGATATTTATTTTATTTAGCTCTTTTTCAAGCTCTACAAGGCACCTAAACCAAAATGCAATCTTATTAACTGAATCATTATGCTCTTCCCACTGAGCCTCACTTACAATGTAAACAGCAACTACCTCGTTATCACCAGAACATGCAGAACTGAGAGCAGGATTGTCGTGAACTCTTAAATCATTTCTAAACCAAACTAAATTTTTCATTTAACTATCTATCTTACTCCCATCGAATGCAAATACTGATCCAGATTCATTATCTGCAAGATTGTCTATTACTTCAGCCATAGAACTAGCTGCGAACTCTGGACTAAAAAGCTTATTTTCTGAAACATTTCTTTGAAATGGCTTGCTCAGCTGAGTATCAACTGTTCCTGGATGAAGGCCAATAACTTTTGCTAATTTATTAGTTCTGCTGAGCTCAATTGAAAAGTTCTTTATTAACATGTTTAATGCGGCTTTACTTGCTCTGTAAGCATGCCATCCACCTAGCTTATTATCTGAAATACTCCCTACTCTTGCACTTAAGAAACTAAGAACACTAGAATTTTTATTATCTAATAAAGGTATAAAAGACCTGCCAACCAAAGCCGGACCTATAGCATTTATATTAAAAACTTTCTGCAAGTTTTTAGCTGATATTTGTTTAAAACTTTTTTCTGGAGAAAAATCATCACCATGCAAGGCTCCAGTTGCAACTATTATTATTTGATAAGGTCCATGCACCTGCGCTTGGTTTGCAGCATTTTCAATTGATTGCTCATCTTCCAAGTCAATAAAATAATGTGCATGTAGAGATTCTTGATATTTTTCACCCGATCTTGATAAGCCAATAATCTTATTATTGATGTCTTGCTGTTTATAAAAATCAATAAAAGCTTTCCCAATTCCACCCGAGGAGCCAATAATTAGTATTCTTTTATTTGTCATAAAAAATCCAGTGGTGTAAATTCTAAATTGGTTATTTATTTAAGAATTCAGTAATGAAATTAATGTTGACGGCATTTTTATTTTTTTCAAGTCTTTTGGTGGCTGAAACTCGCTTAGCCATTTTAGGTTCAGGTACTCCAAATCCAGATCCAGAAAGAATGGGATCTGCATATGCAGTAATTGTTAACAACAATGCATACCTTGTAGATTTTGGTCCAGGAGTAATTAGAAGAGCATCGGAATTATCTTCTAATTGGGGTGGTGATATTGATGCCTTGATTCCTGCTAATCTAAAATATGCTTTTCTAACTCATTTCCATTCTGATCATACTATGGGTTTATCAGACTTTTTGCTTACTCCATGGATCATGGGTCGAGATGAAAAAGTTGAACTATATGGCCCCAAGGAATTAAAAAATATGGCAGAAAATATTCTTGAGGCCTATAAATCTGATATTGATTACCGCATTAATGGAACTCAGCCAGCAAATAAGTTTGGTTATAAATTCAATTTTCATAGATTAAAGAATGGAGTTATCTTTGAAAATGAAGACTTAAAGGTTGAGTCCTTTAGAGTTGATCATGGTGGGCTTGAGGAGTCGTATGGCTTTAGATTCACATCATCCGACAAGGTGATAGTTTTCTCTGGTGATACTGGTCCATCTAAGGTCTTAGAAAGTTATGCCAAAGATGCTGATATATTAGTTCATGAAGTTTATTCTTATGCTGGCTTCTTAAATAAAACTCCTGATTGGCAGAAATATCATAAAGGCCATCACACATCTACACTTGAATTAGGTGAGATAGCAAAGAGAGTTAAACCAAAAAAATTAGTTCTTTCTCATATTTTATTTTGGGGATCTACACCAGATGAAATCTATGAAGAAATATCCTCTGTCTATGATGGAGAGGTAATAGTTGCAAAAGATCTAATGGTAATAAATTAATACCATTAATTGTTAGTTTTTTATTAAATTAAATTGAAAAAGAGTTTAGAATCTTTAAATAAAGTATATAAATTGATTAAAGGAGTTTTCAATGGAAAATGAAGGCAAATGTCCTGTAATGCATGGGGCAATGACAAGCAATAGTTCAAGCGGTACATCAAATAAAGATTGGTGGCCTGAGCAACTGAACTTAAATATTCTTCACCAGCATGATAGGAAGTCTGATCCTATGGGTGATGGTTTTGATTATAGAAAAGAATTTAATGAGATTGATTATGATGCATTAAAAGCAGATCTTAATGATCTTATGACTGACTCTCAAGAATGGTGGCCTGCAGATTATGGACACTATGGTCCATTTTTTATAAGAATGACATGGCACGCTGCTGGAACATATAGAAATACTGATGGCCGAGGTGGTGGTGGAACTGGAGCTCAAAGATTTGCTCCGCTAAATAGTTGGCCAGATAACGGAAACCTTGATAAAGCAAGAAGATTGCTTTGGCCAATTAAACAAAAATATGGGAAAAAAATTAGTTGGGCTGACTTATTAATACTAGCAGGAAATGTTGCTATCGAATCCATGGGTGGTGAGACTTTCGGATTTAGTGGGGGAAGACCTGATATTTGGGGCCCAGAAGAAGATATTCATTGGGGTGTTGAAACTGGTTGGCTTGAAAATAATAGGTACAAAGGCGACAGAGAGCTAGATAACCCTTTGGCCGCTGTTCAGATGGGATTGATTTATGTAAATCCTCAAGGTCCTGATGGCAACCCAGACCCACTTGCTAGTGCAAGAGATATTAGAGAAACATTTGGTCGTATGGCTATGAATGACGAAGAGACAGTAGCTCTTGTTGCTGGTGGACATACTTTTGGTAAAGCCCATGGAGCAAGTACAGAAGATCATGTTAATACAGAACCTGAAGGCGCTCCCTTAGAAGAGATGGGCTTTGGATGGACAAGCAGCTATGGTTCTGGTGTTGGGAGTGACACGATAACAAGTGGAATTGAGGGTGCATGGACAGCAAATCCAACTCAATGGGATAACGGATATTTTGATTTATTGTTTGGTTATGAGTGGGAGCTGACAAAAAGTCCAGCAGGAGCTCACATTTGGCATGCGATTGATCAAAAGGATGAGGATATGGCTCCAGATGCTGAAGATGCTTCAATAAAAGTGCCAACAATGATGACAACTGCTGATATGGCAATGAGAGAAGATCCAAGCTATAGAGAAGTATCAAAGCGTTTTCATGAAAATCCAGAAGAATTTGCAGACGCATTTGCAAGAGCTTGGTTCAAACTATTGCATAGGGATATGGGACCAAAAACAAGATACATGGGACCTGAGATTCCAGAAGAAGAGTTAATTTGGCAAGACCCAGTTCCTGCTGGAAATTCAGATTATGATGTAAGTGCTGTAAAAGAAATGATTCTTGCTTCAGGCTTATCAATTCAGGAAATGATTGAAACAGCTTGGTCAAGTGCATCTACTTTTAGAGGTTCAGATATGCGAGGTGGTGCTAATGGTGCAAGAATTAGGCTTGAGCCTCAAAGAAATTGGGAAGCAAATAATCCTGATCAATTGAACAAAGTATTAGATGTCTATACTTCTATCGCTGAAGAGACTGGAGTTTCAGTTGCCGATATTATTGTACTCGCAGGAAATGTTGCTATAGAGAAAGCGTCAGGTTTAGAGGTTCCTTTCACTCCAGGGCGAGGTGATGCAACTCAAGATAATACTGACGTTGAATCTTTTGCAGTGCTTGAACCTCAATCTGATGGTTTTAAAAACTTTCATAAAGCTGGGTTAAATGTAAATTCAGAAGAAATAATGTTAGATAAAGCGCAATTGTTGGGACTAACTGCACCTGAGATGACCGTTCTTGTGGGTGGCCTAAGATCTCTAGGCATAAGTTCCAGTGGTTATGGTCTATTCACAGAGAATGTTGATGAATTATCTAATGATTACTTTAGAACTCTTCTAGATATGTCGGTTCAGTGGAGACCTAATGGAACTGGAAATTCATATGAAGCTACTGACCGAATTACTGGTGAAAAAGTCAGAACAGCTTCCAGAACTGATCTTGTCTTTGGTTCAAATTCTCAACTTAGAGCACTCGTTGAAGTTTATGCCAGCGATGATTCGCTTGATAAATTTAAAAATGATTTTGTTCTTGCATGGAACAAGGTTATGAATGCTGACAGATTTGATCTGATCTAAATTATTTTTTTATAAATTATGGCTTGAAATTTACTTTTCAGGCCATAAGTTAGTCTTCTACTGTTTTGTCAAGATCTTGATTTAAGTGGGCACACTTAACTCTTACATATCTCGAATGCCCAGTGTTACGAATATAAAAACTTAAAGGGAAATTTTCTCTATAAATATTTGTTTAGGAGGCTTATATGTATAGATCAATTCATAAGTATTCATTAGCTGTTTTAGCTACTACAATTCTTGCTGCCTGCGGAGGCGGCGGAGGCGGCGGTGGTGGCGATTATGGCGGTGGTGGCGGTGGCGGTGGCTACGGCAACAACCCTCCGACCATCACAAATTCAACATCAAGCTACTCTGCAGTTGAAAACCAAACTGGAGCTTTTTTAGTTACTGCTACCGATAGTGATGGTGATGCATTAACTTTCTCAATAACTTCAGGTGCTGACTCTAGTTTATTCAGTATTAGTTCAACTGGGAGCGTTACATTTAATACTGCTCCTGATTTTGAAATACCAGGAGACTCAAATACTGATAACGTATATGAATTAGAAGTTAGCGTTTCAGACGGTACAGTCTCAGATTCACAAGCTTTTACAGTGACAGTAACCAATGACACATCTGATGATCCGGTTACATCAAATTATGATGGAGTTTTAATAAGGGACGGTTACATTCAATCAGCAACTGTATGCATTCCTGTTACTGATTCAGATGGTGATGCAACTTGCGAGGGAGCAACATATTCAACGACAACTTCTTCAGATGGTTCATTCTCATTAGAAGTAGATGATAGCGTTTCTACAACAGTCGAAATAATAGCGGAAGATGGTTTTAATCCTGTTACCAATGACGGAGATGCTTTCACAATGGCTATAGCTGATCCTACTATTGATCAAAACTTTGTAATTTCTCCACTAAGCTCAACGCTATATCTAGACAATAGATTCTCATTTACCTCTCTTAAAGAAAAACTTGGTGTAGATTCAAACTTTATGATCCGTTTTGACGATCCATACCAAAG
>OCZA010000661.1_pt1 | contig 11517 bp, 8 predicted proteins | sample 1539021 | NCBI WGS metagenome assembly OCZA01 (sample SAMEA2619376, study PRJEB22493) | marine metagenome | biome: marine biome (ENVO:00000447); feature: surface water layer (ENVO:00002042); material: "saline water (ENVO:00002010), including plankton (ENVO:xxxxxxxx)" | depth 5 m | reverse complement strand
TACTATTATTAAAACATACAAAATAGATCTTGAAACTTTAAACCTTGAGGAAACTGATGAAAATCAAAGTAGAAGAAATAGAGGAAATTGGAATGAATACTTGTCCCCTGATGGAAATTATGGAGCTTATATAAATAATCATAATTTATGGATTAGAAATACTAAAACCAGTAATAGAATTCAGTTAACATATGATGGTTTTGAAGATTATGGTTATGCTACAAATAACGCTGGGTGGATAAAAAATGATAGACCAGTTCTGAAATGGTCCCCAGACTCTAGAACGATAGCAACTTTTAGACAAGATGCACGTGGGTTAGGTGAAATGTATTTGGCTACAACTAACGTCGGACATCCAACACTTGAGAAGTGGAAATATACCCTACCGGGTGATGATAAAATTTTTGAAATTGAAAGAATTTTTATTGACATAAAAACTAAAAAAATAACTCCACTTAATTTTAAAAGAGATTTTCAAAGATCTACAACAACAGATCATATTGCTGATTGGGATGGAACATTACTAGATGCTAATTTTTCAGAAAATGGAAGAAAACTGGCATTTATTTCTTCAACGCGAGATCATAAAGAAGCTCATCTTCATGTTGCTGATGTAAGAACTGGAAGAGTAACACCAATATATAAAGAGGTTACACAGACATATTATGAATCTGGTGTAAGCGGAGAGAATTGGAGAGTGTTTTTTGATACTAATGAATTTCTATGGTATTCTGAAAAAGATAACTGGGGGCATTTGTATCTTCATGATTTGAGAACAGGAAAACTAATTAATCAGATCACAAGTGGTCAGTGGTTAGTTAGAGATGTTTTATATGTTGATAAAATCAAAAGAGAAATTTATTTTACTGCAGGAGCTAGAGAGGATGGAAATCCATATCACATTTACCTTTACAAAGTCAATTTTGATGGATCTAAACTAAAACTTCTGACACCTGAAAAAGGAACTCATTCAATAAATCCATCACCAAATTGGGATTTCTTTACAACTACTTATTCAACTACAACTAATCCTCCAATAACTTTATTAAAAGATAATGAAGGAAATACATTAAAAACTCTTGCTGAAAGTGATATTACTGAGCTTAAAGAAAATAATTGGCAAGAACCAGTTGAATTCAATGTAAAAGCAAGAGATGGAGAAACTGATATTTATGGGTTAATGTATTTACCTAGTTTTTATTCTGACAATGGTAAATATCCAGTTTTAAATTATATATATCCTGGCCCCCAAGCTGGAAGCGTCAGAAATTATGGTTTTTCAGTTGCTAGAAGAGATTTTCAGGCAATGGCTGAATTAGGTTTTGTTGTTGTAGCTGTTGATGCAATGGGGACGCCTGGAAGATCTAAGTCGTTTCATGATGCATACTATGGAAATATGGGTGATAATGGTATTCCAGATAATATTAAGGCGATTCAAGATCTAGCTAAACACTATACAGGAATGAACATTGAAAAGGTGGGAATTTGGGGTCATTCTGGTGGAGGTTTTGCTTCTACTAGAGCTATTTTGGAGTATCCTGATTTTTATGATGTTGCAGTTTCTAGTGCTGGTAATCATGATAATAGAAATTATGAAGCTGACTGGGGTGAAAAATGGCAAGGTTTATTAGAAAATATTACAGTTGAAGATGATGAAAGATCTAATGATTTTAACTTCAATAAAACCAATTATGATAATCAAGCTAATCAATTATTGGCTGGTAATTTAAAAGGAAAATTACTCTTAGCTCACGGTAATATGGATAATAATGTCCCGCCTTACAATACGCTATTAGTGGTTGATGAATTAATAAAAGCCAATAAAGATTTTGATCTAATTATATTTCCAAATAAAAGACATGGTTTCGGCGATCAAAATAATTATTTTACTAGAAGAAAATGGGATTACTTTGTAAAACATCTATTAGATCTAAATCCGCCAGAAAATTTTAGTTTAGACTAGTAGTATTTTTTTTTAGATTTTCTTTTCTTTTTTTGATCTCTATGAGAAAAGGATGATTCATCTTTTTGGCCTCTTTTATTTGTAATAGTTACACTAATTTTTCTGCCATTAAAATCAAAATTTTTAATTCCTTCAATAATTAATTTTTTATGAGCTGGTTTTGAGTTAAAAAAGGATTTTGATTGCTGTACATCAACATTATAAATATCACCTGGATGAAGCGAATAAATTTCAGTTAAAAAATCTTTTAAATTTTGCCAATTATAATAATCCTTAATACCTAAATTAATTTTATATCGAACATCTTTTTCATTATTTTTTTTGGAATTCTTTTCAATATTTAGCTCAGGTGATACAATTTTCTTATCAAACTTGAGAGATAGGATTTTTAGTAATAATTCACTTTTAGAAAATTCATCTAACATATTTTCTGATGAAGAAAAATATGTTTCTAATTCAGAATTGATTTTAGCATCTTTTATTTTTTTCAAGTAATTATTTATTTGACTATTAATTATTGTTTTTGAATCTGGAAGTTGGCTGTTTTCAATTTTGATTTTAAGTCTATTTTCTATTCTTTTTATTTTTTGTTTATCAGAACTAGAGATAAATGCTATTGATAATCCAGTATTTGATGCTCTACCAGTTCTTCCACTTCTATGATTGTAGATTTCAACCTCATCTGGAATTTTATAGTGAATGATGTGAGTAATATTTTCAACATCTATCCCACGTGAAGCTACATCAGTCGCAACTAAAATCTTAATCTGTTTAGTTCGAAAAGATTTCATAACTAAATCTCTCTGGTTTTGACTTAAATCGCCATGCAATGCACCGGAGTTGTAACCGTCTTCAACTAAATTTTCACATATTTTTTGAGTTTCCCTTCTAGTTCTACAAAAGATAATAGCATATATTTCGGGAGAGGAATCAATTAATAATTTCAATACATTATATCTGTTCCTGCTGTTAACAAAAAAGCTTTTATGCTTTACATTTGTGGAAGTTGAATTTTTCTCACCAACAGTTATTCTGTATGGATTTTTCATGAATTTTTCAGCTATTTTCGAAACTTCATTTGGCATTGTTGCAGAGAAAAGCCAAGTTTTTTTTGAATCTGGTGTATTACTTAAAATTTGCTTAATGTCTTTATAAAAGCCCATATTAAGCATTTCATCAGCCTCGTCTAAAACACAAAATTTAATCTTTGAAATATTGACATACTTTCTTTTTAGCATATCAAGAATTCTACCTGGTGTCGCAACTATTATCTCTGCTCCCCGCCTTATTGATTTAGATTGTTCTTGAATACTACTTCCACCATACACTGGAACTATATTTAATTTTAAATTAACTGAGTATTTCTTTAATTCTGAAGTTATCTGCAAACATAGCTCTCTAGTAGGAGCAATTATTAATGCTTGTGTGGTTTTAGAATTAATATTTAAATGGTGTAGAATTGGCAGACCAAATGCTGCAGTTTTTCCAGTACCTGTCTGAGCTAATGATACAATATCTTTTGGTTTTTCAATTAATAATGGAATTGATTTTTGTTGAACCTCTGTAGGCTTTTTAAAACCTAATTTTTTAATTGCGGAAACGATAGGCTCATTTAATCCCATCGATGAAAAGTCATTCATTTGCGGCAAATGTAACCTAATAAAGTAATATTAATGCAAAATGAAAGGAAAGGTTTATTTATTTAAAAATTCTTCTGATAGTTTTTGATGAAATAAACCATAGAAGAAAACCGCTCATAACAGTAATTAGACCTAGTAATGAAAAAGCTCTTATTAATTTATTATTAAAATCATCTCTAGTTTCATAATCCATAGTGTGAGTCATCCATAAAAAATCAAACCATCTCCAATCACGATGCCTTACTGTCTGAAACTTGCCATCAATTATTGATACATAAGATTTTAACTTTTCTGCTCCTTCATATGAAATTACAAAAGCAGGTAAAGGTTTTCCTCTATACTCATGATGATTACCAACTTCATAAATTTTATCAACTGAACTAATTTTATATTTATCTAAAATATTTTTATTTGAAATCTTTATAGCCTCTTCTAGAGAGATAGAGTCCTTTAGATTTCCGTTATATGCATTAAACAATATACTGTCATTTATAAAATAATACGGCAAATCTGCAATTTCTCTTAGTTCAAAAGTTTTTATAGGATTTTTAAATTCAAGATCATTGATGTTAATCAAATTTGTAAAACTGATTTGTTCTTTTTCTTTTTTAAAATGATCACCATGGATTTCATCCAAATCTGTCCATGAAAAATACAGTCCACTTATTGTCCAAAATAAAAATTGTACACCTAAAAAAAGCCCAAGATACCTATGAGCTTTTCTAATTTTCTTTGATGTTTTTGCTTTAACAATACTCAAATTTCACTAATGTTTACCTGTGTGTCGATACCTGCAGCAATTTGGTAGTTCATCATAAGTCTCTAATGATGCTTTATATTCCCCATTGTCATGTCCTACCTCAGCAATTCTAGTTCTTATTTCATCAATAGTTACTTTTTTAGAGTTATAAATTATAGAAAAGTTACTCGATTTAGAGTCCCAATTCACATATTTAACACCATTTAATTTTAATGTTGCAGTCTCAATTCTGTTTTTACACATGTTACAATTACCATCTACCAAAAAAGATTCTTTAACTGATTTACCTTTAGATTGACCAAAAGCAAAAAAGGGTAAAAGCAATAATAGAAATATAATTTTTTTCATTTTTATCTAATTTAATATTTTAAATCTAAGTCCAGCATAATACATTGAACCAAATATTGGGCCGTGAATAATTGAAGCATCAAAATCACTACTAAATGGATTAGAGGCCATTATAATTGGATCTTTTTGTTTGTAATTATTTAAATTTTCACCCCCTAAGTAAACCTCAAATTTTGAGCTAAAAATCCTTGTTATTTGAGAATTTATTGAAAAATGGGGTTGTGTATATAAATTATTATCTCTTGGATTCCTCATGAGTCTTTGTTTACCAAGCCTATTGTATGTAAAGTTGAATTTCCAAAACTTTTCTCCAACTCTATTTGACTCAACTCCATAATTAAAAAATATTATATTTTTTGGTTGAAGAGGTTTTTCCTTTAATCCGTCTTTATAAAAATTCTCAACATCATACATTTTATATGCTGCTGTTATATTCCAATTATTTTTTGAAAAAAGAACCTCAAACTGTGAACTATTAGATTTTGATTTTCCATAATCTGAATTGTAAAAATCTATTTTCCCAAAATTTTCATAATCAACGATAACTTTATTACTAAATCGAGTCGAATAGTAATCAAAAATTAAATTTCCTTGTCCTCCAAAAAGATTAAATTTTTGATCTAAGCTAAAACCATAATTTGAAGCCTTTTCTGGATTTAAAACATACAATTTTTCTGAAAGAAATTTATTTTCAATTGATCTATTTGTTAAAAATATTATTTGATTTTCAGAGAAAATATTTGCTAATTTTCTTCCTTGTCCATAAGCACCCTTGAGAGATAAATTATCATTTATATTATATCTAAAATGCATTCTAGGAGTAAAAAATGAACCCATATTGTTATGCGTATCATACCTAAGTCCAAGAACAAAATTTAAATTATTTAAATTATCATAACTATATTCAAAAAAACTTCCAAGTGATTTGTCAGACCTGAAAATATCATAGATGAAAACTAACTCATCATATTGATCATAAGAATAGTTTAAACCAATTTTAATTTTATTTTTTGTGTTAGAAATGATTGTATTATATAATAAATTTAAAAACAAGCTTTCTTGTTTAATGTTATATATACTATTGCCATACACTGAATTCTGATCATGAACATTGAAGGCTAATTGAAAACCGACTGTTTGATAAGGTATATTTGGATTAACATAGCCTAATTTAAAAGATGAATCAAATCTTTTTGTTTTGATTCTGCCTCCCCATTTTGAATCATCAGTTAATGAAGATTTTTCACCTATTTTCTTTAAATCATCTAATATTCTGAGATTGAAAAAACTTACGATACCTTTCTCGGCGTTGGTATACTGCCATCTGTTTAAAAGGTTAATTTGGTTTTGAATTGGTTTATCAATGAAATTATCTTTATTCTTATCATTAATCTGATCTCTTTTATTGTAATGAGCAAAAAATGAAGTATTAATCTTCTGACTAACAATTGACTTTACTTGTGTATTAAGTTCATATCTGCCATCAGCACTATTAAACATATTTATGTATAGCGGAATGTCCGTTAGAGGTTTTTTCAGTTCAGTATTGATTTGACCAACTATACTTTCATATCCATTAATAACACTACCCATTCCCTTCGTAACTTGAATACTTTCTATCCATGTTCCGGGTGTGAATCCTAATCCAAAGGTTTGTGAAGCTCCTCTGACCATAGGAACATTTTCTTCAGTAATAAGGATGTAAGGACTCTTCAAACCAAGCATCTCTATTTGCTTAGTTCCTGTAACTGCATCTGAGTGATTAACATCAATAGATGGATTTGTTTCAAAACTTTCAGAAAGATTACAACACGCTGCATTAAGTAATTCTTGTTCAGAAATTTTTACAACATTTTGAGGTAAAATATAGCTTCTCTGAACAGCATTTCTTCTTTTAGTAACTGTAACATCGTCCAATTCGTTCTCATCATCATAAACCAATACAACATTGTAAAATTTATCTTTTTCAATTAGAATAATTTGGGTTTTAAAACCTATATAGCTTATAACTAAATTATTAGTTGATTCAATTTTTTGAATTTCAAACTCACCATTATCATTAGAAATTGTTCCTGATTGAGTTCCTTGCCAATATATACTTGATCCTCCGATTGGATAACTTACACCTGAATCTTCAAATACAACTTTTCCGATGACTTTTTCTTGAGAATAAAGATTTGTAAATACTAATAGAAAAAATGATAAACTAAAAAGATTTTTCACAATACAAATAAAGCTAAACTTATTCTATAGAAGTTGTAAGTTTTAATTTAAAAGTTGCAAAATTTTTACTTTATAAACTTATTTTTTTTTTAAATTGACTTGGTGTAATTCCTGTTTCTCTTTTGAAATGATTTGACAAGTGAGATAGAGAGTTATAATCAAGTAAATAAGCTATTTCTTTTATACTAAACTTTTGATAGCTGATGAGTTCTTTGACTTTATCAATTTTGCATTTAAGTAAATATTTTTCAATAGTTAAGCCTGTGTTAGCAGAAAAAACACGGCTAACATAACTGTAGTTATAACTTAATTTTTTAGAAATTTCAACTGAGAATTTTTCACTGCTAAAAGTCATATTTGCAACCTTAACATGAATTAAATTTTTTACTTTTTCTACAATTATTAGTTTTTCATCTTTCAATATTGTAAAACCTTTTTCATTTAGATTTTGTTCTAATTCAATAAGTAAATTGGGATTTATTTTTTCTGACAATTTAATTTCTCCAATATTAACAGAATCAAAATTAATTTTTAGCTTATTTAAAGTGCCTTCAACTGATTCTGAACATCTTGGACAAACCATATTTTGAACAATTATTTTATTAAAATTCATTGTCATAACTTAGACAATATAAATATTCAAAAATGAATTACCTAGAAATTGTTGGTTGGGTTGCTACATTTGTAGTGATTGGCTCTTTTTTAATAAATGATATGTTAAAATTAAGGTCAGTTAATCTGGTTGGAGCTACATTGTGGCTTGTTTACGGAGTCATAGCTGGTTCATTTTCTATAATGTTTTTGAACATCGTTGTAATGAGTATTCAAATTTTTAAAATCAGACAACTATTAAATAATAAAAGTTAATAAATGATATTGCTACTTTTAAAATTGAGCTTTTTAGAAATAATTGGATTTTTATCAGCTTTTTTAGTTGGTATTTCTTTAGGTCTTTTGGGAAGTGGTGGATCAGCTCTAGCAATGCCAATTTTAATATATATTTTTAAGATTAATGAAAAATTAGCAACTGCCTATTCTTTGTTTATAGTTGGTTCAAGCGCATTGCTAGCATCTTACAGATATGGATTGAAAAAGTTAATTAATTATAAGGTGGCTACTTATTTTGGATTACCCTCAGTTGTAGGAGTAGTTTTGGTAAGATATTATTTAATTCAAGAAATACCTGAAAATATTATTTCTTATGATTACTTAACTATTACAAGTAGAAATTTAATTTTAGGCTTATTTTCAATTTTAATGATCATAGCTGGATATCAAATGGTCAAAAAAAAGAAATACATTAAAAAAAGAGTAAATAAAAAATTTAATGCATCATTAACTATCCTTGAGGGTTTTGCAGTTGGATCACTAACAGGGCTAGTTGGTGCAGGGGGAGGGTTTTTAATAGTTCCCTCCTTGATTTTATTATATGGGTTAAAGATGAAAGTGGCCATAGGAACATCTTTATTTATTATTTCATTTAAATCTCTTTTAGGATTTTTTATTGGAGATGTTCAAAAAAATTTAATTGATTGGGAATTTTTAGGTGCATTTTCATTTATAGCTTTATTAGGTATAATTATTGGCTTAACTCTAAGTCACCATATAAAAACCAAATTGCTAAAAAAAGGTTTTGGATTCTTTGTTATTGGACTAGGAATAATTATGATTTCTCTTGAATTTATTGTATAACTTCTTAGAACTAATAGTATGGTAGATTTAATAAAGAAAAATCTTAAGAACTATAAAGAACTTGAATCGATTTACAGGAAAGATAAAAAAGGATTTAAAAAAGCGATAAATACTCTCTACAGTAAAATTGATGACAAAGTAATTCGAATATGGTATAACAGATTAAATTTCGAGACTGAAATAACTTTTACAATAAATAAAAGAGAGATTTTAATTGTTATTCTATTAGGTCTGTTTTCCGGTTTTATTTCAAAAATCCCTGATTTTTTTAATCTTGAATGGTATACATTAAATCCAAAAGGGATTAAAATTAATGCTACAGAAGAAACATTTTACAGTAGAAATATATCTTTTATTATTTTTCCCGCTTTATGTTTTTATTATTTTCTTAATGACAAATTCAGTATCAAGTATATAATAATATATGCTCTAATATTAATAATATCATCTTTATTTATTAACTCATTTCCATATGACGAAAATTCCGATGTATTTGATTTAATATTATTGCATATGCCCATTTTTTCTTGGTTAATCTTTGGGTTATCATACTTGGGAAATGATTTAAAAGATCCATTAAAAAGATTAAATTTTTTAAGACTTAATGGTGATTTCATTATTGTTGGTGGAGTGATTTTTTTATCTGGATTACTATTTTCAGGAATTACCATCAGTTTATTTGAAATAATAGGAATTGATATTGCAGAAAATTATTTTGATTATTTTGGGATTTGGGCGTTATCATCCCTGCCAGTTATTACAGTTTTTGTAGTTACCAAGATCCCCGATTTAGTTAAAAAAGTTTCATCACTAATTGCAAATATTTTTACTCCATTAGTAGTTTTAATGTTAATCCTTTATCTACCTTCAATGTTCTTCTCGGAATTTGATCCTTTTAAAGATAGAGACTCATTGATGACACTGAATATTTTAAATATTTCTGTCATGGCCTTAGTAGTTTTCTCACTGAGTAGTTTTAAAGACTTAGTTTCAAATTTTAAAATTAATTCTGTATTGGTATTATCGTTATTAACTATCATTGTAAACCTAGTATGCTTAGTAGCTATTGTCGGAAGGTTGTTTGAAATGGGATTTACACCCAATAGAGTAACTGTTTTAGGAGCAAATCTGTTGATTCTGATTAATCTATTTTATGTCTTTTTTAGCCTTATTAAAGGAAAATCAAATGAAGATAAAGTATTAAATGTTAAGCATTCAATTGGAAAGTACTTACCTATTTATGGAATTTGGTTTGCTGTTGTAATATTTATTTTACCTCTTCTTTTTAGTTGATTTTTTCAATTTCTACATAGAAAGGAAGTAAATTTTTATTTCCATTTCTTAAAAAAGGGATTAAAGAATATTTCCCTTCATCAACTCTTATATTTTTTAATTCTATAAAATCTTCATTATCAAAACTTAAAATAGATTTTGAGTAAACTTTCTGATTCAGTTCAATTATAAATTTTGAGTTTTTATTTAATTGAACATCATTAAATTTTGCCTTAATATTATACAGACCTTTATTAAAATATGTTTCCCATTTTCCATAAACATTATTATTTGACCATATTCCTCTTTGACCACTTGCATCGTTTCTATTTAATATACTTGGGTTTTCTTGCTCATATCCAATATGAATTAAAGGTTGATTTTTAATATTAGTTGAATTAATTAATTCATCATGAATTTTATTTAAATCCAATTTTAATTCATTAGCTATTTCAGTATTGACGTCAACTAAATTATCAGATTCTTTATAATCTTTTTCTAAATTGAATAACTCAAATTCATTTACAGAAGCGTTGTATGATGTATTGCCAACTAATTTAAATCCGTTTTTAATTAAAGAAATATTATTATAAAGTTCTGGCGATTTTCTTGTCCAATAAGAAAAGAATGATCTATTCTCTTTTTCTTCACTGATACTAAACATATCAAAACCATCAATTATTCTATCACTAGGAATTTCGAAATCACAAAGTCTTGCTAAAGTTGGTAATAAATCTATGTGAGCACTGAAAGTATTGATTTGTTTTCTTGAATCTTGTAATTTGGGATATTTAAAATAAAAAGGGACTTTTATTCCTCCATTGTAAACTGTTCCTTTTAAGCCTCTCAAATTTGCATTGTACCTTAACTGCTGTGGGCCATTATCTGTCATAAAAATTATAATTGTATCTTCTTCAATTCCAAGTTCTGTTATTTTGTCTAAAACTTTTCCAACATTATAATCAATATTGGAAATCATAGCATATATTTTTTTTGCATCTTCAATATCTTTTTTTGTCATTGGATTTTTTCCATCTTCATATATATTAGTAATGTTTGAATCAAGATATTCTTCTAAAAATTCATCTGGAACTTGAAGCGGTGTGTGAGGAGCATTGAAAGACAAGTAACAGAAAAAAGTAGATTCACTATTCTGCTCAATAAAATTAATTGCCTCATCAGTGAAAACATCTGAACAATATCCTTCATATTTAGTTTTTTCATTATTCTTCCATAGAATAGGATCAAAATAGCTTTTATCTTTTTGATAATAATTAGTTATATCACCAACCTGACCGATACCTCCTGAAAGATGAATTACAGATTCGTCAAATCCCTGGTCAGATGGCCTAGAAGGGTAATTGTCGCCTAAATGCCATTTTCCAAAAATTCCCGTTTTATAATTCTTTTCTTGTAATAATTCAGCTACAGTTATTTCATCAGTTGACATAATTGCACCACCATTATATGTATCCCTGACACCTGTTCTAAGAGAGTATCTGCCTGTCATTAAACTTGATCTAGTTGGTGCGCAAACTGGAGATACATAAAAATTATTAAAAACAATACTTTCAGTAGATAATTCATCAATATTGGGTGTTTTTAAAATTGAGTTTTTA
>OCZA010000658.1_pt1 | contig 11531 bp, 12 predicted proteins | sample 1539021 | NCBI WGS metagenome assembly OCZA01 (sample SAMEA2619376, study PRJEB22493) | marine metagenome | biome: marine biome (ENVO:00000447); feature: surface water layer (ENVO:00002042); material: "saline water (ENVO:00002010), including plankton (ENVO:xxxxxxxx)" | depth 5 m | reverse complement strand
AATTGAGACTTGGTTCTCTTGGAGGTCAGGTCGGTGAGGCGATCTCTGAATTCTCTGCTGACCCTGCAATGTCTGGTAACTCAAACAGTGCATGTCCAACAGAATTTGCGGTTAAGGGATTCGTAACTCGTGGTTCAATGGGTACTAAAGCGATGACACCTCCTGTAGGTACAACTGCTCAAAGACCTGGCGGCGTTGACGATGAGTTCAACACTGGTTGTTTAAGATTCAACACCACATTAGGTGCTCTTGAATACTACAACGGAACTACATGGATTCAGCCAGGTGTTCAGTCATACAGTACAGTTACATCAAGTTTCAGTGCTAACGCTGGCGAGAACTACTTCTGTAACACAAACGGTGGTGGAATAACTGCTACACTCCCTGCATCTCCTGATTTAGGTGCAACAATCACATTCTATGACGTTGCTAAGACATTTGATAGTAATGCGTTGACAGTATCTCGTAATGGTAAGGTCATCCAAGGTGACTCTGCTAACCTAACAGTTTCTACTGAAGGTGCTGCATTTAGTTTGGTATTCTCAGGTGATTCATATGGTTGGAGAATCTTCTCCATCTAATTTGAGATCCTTTACATTATGTTTTCTTTCATTCAATTTTCTGGATCGTAAATGGCCAATTATAGATCATATCGACAAGTAAGAGCAGATCAGATAGGTAGCGACAGCATAACTGTCGCTAAACTTGAGAGTGGAGTTGCACCAAGATATTGTGTTAAACATATCTTTGGTCATCCCTGCTACTGTACGCCTGGTTGTTGTTGCAACTGGACAGTTCCTACTGGAGTAGAAAAGGTAACTTTTGAACTCTGGGGTGCTGGTGGTAACGGATCTGGTGCTTGTTCATGTAACAGATGTCAGCATTTCCGAGGTGCTTCTGGTGGTGCATATAATACAAAGACAATCTCCACAACAGGGGGTTGTTCTTATAGTGTATGTGCTGGTGGTGTTTACAGATGTTGTTCAAGAGAGTGTAATGGATGTAACGGATGTTCTTCATACGTTAATGGTTACAACTTAAGTAACTTCTGCGCTCACGGTGGTGCAAGAGGTTGTGCAAACGGTGACTGGTCAATTGTTTGTGCATCAAGTTATTGGTGTTGTGTATCGCCTGGAACTTGGGGAGGAGACTTCGCAATGGCGGGACACCAAGATGGTTTCTCAGGTCACTGGAACTGTCACTGTACTGGTGATGTAAATAACTACTGTACAACAGGTGCTCCATTCTTAGTATCAAGTACAGAGAACCAGTTAGACCAATGTTGGATGAGATGCGGTTGCTGGACTGCTCCTTATGCAACTGGAGGTCAAAGTGCGATGACTACATATTGTGGTCGTTGTTGCGGACAGGGCGGTCAAGGCGGCTCTGGAATGGTAAGAATCACTTACGTTTAAAAGGATAGGTAATGGCAAGTTATTCATCATACAAAAAAGTTCATGGAGATCAATTAGTATCTAATTCCTTAGATGCTAGTCATTTTAGCGAATCACCAAACTCATCCTATGGTATAAAATGGATCTACGGAACCATGTGTAGGTGTTCGCCTGGTTGTTGTTGTAACTGGAGTGCTCCAACTGGTGTACAAAACATGTGGGTTCAGGCTTGGGGTTCTGGAGGAAATGGTACTGGTGCATGTTCATGTAACAGATGTCATCACTACGAAGCTGCTCAGGGTGGATACTATAATACAAAAATGATAGCTACCAATAGTGGATGTAGTTATACTATATGTGCTGCTGGTGTTTATCCATGCCTCTCTAGAGAGTGTTATGGATGTAATGGTTGTACCTCTTATGTAAACGGATACAACTTATCAAACTTCTGTGCTATTGGTGGACAGAGAGGAAACGCTAACACAAGTTGGACTGAGGCTTGTACTTCTGATAACGCATGTTGTAGAGCGCCTGGAAACAACGGAGGAGACTTCGGTATAGGTAACCATACTTCCGCATGGTCAAACTCTAGACATGATACCTACAGAGGTTGGTGTCATTGTTATCATTATGGTCAATCTCCTACTTCTGCACCATTACTAGGAACGACTGCTTACCAGTCAATCAGAGAATGTTGGATTCGTTGTGGTTGTTGGATTGTTCCTTATGGACATGGCGGAATGAACGCTATGACTACATATTGTGGAAGATGTTGCGGTCAGGGTGGTACTGGCGGTGGCGGTCTAGTCAAAATTACATACTTCTAAGTAAAAGAAATGGCAAGTTATTCATCCTATAAACAGGTATCTAACGACAGGATTATTGAATCATCCATTCCGTCAAGTGCGGTTCAGTCTGGATCTTTTTCTAATTGGTGTGTTAAATGGGTTTATGGTTCTCCAGGCTGGGGAACCACTGGTTGTTGTTGCAACTGGAGTGTTCCAACTCATGTAACTAGAATTACATTTGAGGCATGGGGTGCTGGAGGAAACGGACACGGACAGTGTAACTGTAACCGTTGCGGAAACTGGCACGCTGCTGGTGGAGGTTTCTATAATACAAAAACTATTAGTACGAATGGCGGATGCAGTTATACTGTATGTGCTGCTGGTGTTTACAGATGTTGTTCAAGAGAATGTACAGGATGTTATGGTTGTTCATCATATGTTAATGGATATAACCTTTCTAACTTCTGTGCTCTAGGTGGATCTAGAGGTTGTTATACTAACGACTGGTCTGCAAACTGTTACACACAATTTGAAAGATGTTGTGTTCAGCCAGGTGCATGGGGTGGAGACTTTGCGATGGGTAACCACGCTGGTGTTTCATACAGACCTGGCGGTTTCAACTGTCACTGTTTCTTCAACAACGACCCTACACCAACAGGTGCTCCATTCATCGGAACTCTAGGTGTTAGTTATGGTGTTAGACAGTGTTGGTCACGTTGTGGTTGCTGGACTGTACCATACGGACATGGAGGACAAGGTGCTTCAACTTCATACTGTGGAAGTAGTTGTTGTGGACAGGGTGGTACTGGTGGAGGAGGACTCGTTAAGATCACTTACGTCTAAACCGAACAAAAAAATATTTAAGAAGGGGGTCATAGACCCTCTTTTTTTATAAATAGTCCCGAAGGAGTAAACCCGAACAAATCCGAACATAAAATGGCAACACAAATTATTTCACAGGGATGGCAACTATCACTGCCAAACAGCTTTCTAGTAGACCACTCATTTAGTGATGGTAAACAGAGAGATCAAACATATGATGGCCCCGACAAAATCTATCTACAAATTGGTGCAGATGGTAAAGAAAAGTATGGCCCTCTAACCGAAGACGACATTGCAGATGGTCGTCCAAAACCAATAGACGTAGTTCAATGGTTTGAAGTAGACTGCGCTAGATCAAATATGCATACTTTGATCTGTCAACTCAGAGGCCCAGTCGTAGACGAAAAGGAAGAGAGTCGTGACCTATCCGTTGATGTTGTACATCCAAACTCACCTGATTTATCAGCTGATGGATACCAACAGTTCACATATGGTTCTGTTTTATATCCAGATGATATTTACAACTACGAGAGTATCGTAGTTTCAAACCCAGGCAGTGCTGGCCCTGATGATATTACTATCTCCGCATTTACTGCTAAGGAAAAATTAAATGGTGTCGATTTAGACAAGACTTGGGATATGGTTAGAAAGCATAGAAATCTAGAATTAGAATCTTCTGATGGAATGCTTGCAGATGATATGCCATCTGATATGCAAACTAAAATCAAAACATATCGTCAACAGTTAAGAGACCTTCCAGCTAAAATGGCTGCTGCTGGTGTTGAACCAAACATCGCAGATATGATGTTCCCTGCTAACCCAATGCACGTTGATCCACCAGCTGATCCTGCTAGTGATGCTTCAGAGGCTGAGTCATGGAGACCACCAAACAACTAATATAAAATAAATTTTTATATATAAAATAATTAAAGATCCTCTAGGGGATCTTTTTTATTACCTAAAAAAAATGTTTGAAGTACATCCTGTAAGAATTTCAAAAATACAAAGGTGTTACGATCATTGGAAGCACAATGATTTCGGTTATATTTACAGAAAAATTTTCATTGTGGATGATTTTTACAAATATCCAGATGAGATAAGAGACTATGCTCTATCTTGTGAACTAAAAGCTGGAAAAGAATATTGCGGAGGACTGGTAGGTACAAGGGTTGTAGAAGATAATCAAGAGATGATTGACAATCTTAGACCAGTATTCAGTAAATTATGTCAACATGAAGAGTGGAAAAATCTAGAATATGATGATGATGAGTTTCAAAAAATATGGGATAATATGAAATTCATGGTAAATCATACAACTCATGAAGATATAATGAAAAGATTTACAGATACTGTTTATTGTTACACTCACCATAAAGATAACGTAGGTTCAAAGTGGGCAGCATTGGTATATCTGAATAAAGATGAGGAGTGTGATGGGGGAACTAATTTCTTCAAATGGAAAGAAGACGATCCACTAGGTGACAATTACGACATAAACAAAGATATAATGTTTACAAGTGAGATGAAATATAATACAATGGTATTGTATGAAGCCAGACAGACTCATGGTGCTGTACTCAACCGTACAACGTTTACCGAACATCCTCGTCTGGCACAGGTATTTTTTATGTGACTATATAGTACAGGAATTATGAAAACTATGAGATCGAAAGCGTTTTTTGTTAATGGTGGTGCAGGCAGAGTAATAAGTTCAATCCCTGCATTTGAGAAATATGCAGAGACACATGACGACTTTATTATTGTGTGTGAGGGTGGAACAGACTTCTTCAAAGGACATCCAAAACTAGATCATAAGGTATATGATCACTGGCACAAAAATCTTTTCCAAGAACATATAAAACAAAGAGACTGCGAGAGTCCAGAACCATATAGAGTATGGGAATATTATAATCAAAAATGTAATCTATCACAGGCATATGATATTGCAATCAACGGTCTAGAAGAATCTAGAGAGTTGCCTGCACCTACAATAAACCTCAACAAGATGGAGGTTATTGCTGGATATAATATTGTAGAAGAAGTGAAGTCTGTAACTAAGAAGGATAAAGTTATAGTAATTCAACCATTTGGTAGATCAATCGAACAGGTTGGTGAATTTATGGCAGATTCAACTTCAAGGAGTATGTCTCTTGTTGGTGTTTGTGATATTATAAATCAACTCAAAAAAGATTATGCAGTAATCATAATGAGTGAATATCAATTCCCAGTTGAAGAAAATGAGAACTCATCAAAACATCAGGTAGCTAGACCACAAATTAGTGATATGAGAGTATGGTCTGCTGTGATTGATGTTGCAGATCATTTTATAGGGTGTGATAGTATGGGTCAACATATTGCAAGAGCTCTTGGTAAGACTGCTACTGTAGTTGTTGGTTCTACATACCCAGAGAATATTAGTTATCCTGATCATAAGGATTTTGATATTATTGATGTAGGAGATGGTCGTAGAGAATATGCACCTATCAGAATAACTCAAGACGAAGTTGTTGATAGATTTAATGATGAAGCTATGGAATTGAGTAAGGATCACATTAAACAGATTGTAGAATCTTGTAAAAAGAGATTAGGTAAACCAAGAGCATATACTGGAACATTCGTCCCTGTACAACAACAAGAACAATCTTGTTCACCACAACAACAGCCTGCAATGAAACAGGATGCTTTCCAACTTTCTGGTGGAGGTCAGATGGCTCCAACAAATTCATCTTCACCTTCTATGAGTGGAGCTCCAAAACCTAGTTTTACTTTACCAACTACAGACAAACCAAAACCAAAATCAAATAAAGGATTCAAACAAGAAATTAAAAATCTGTTAAAATCAGATGGTCAAGGTATAAAAATAGAATCAAAATAATGACTCAATGGATTGCTGCAATCGCTAGAGGTCATAACTCTGGTATTTGCTTACTTAAAGATGGTGAACTTGTTCTTTCAATAGAAGAAGAAAGATTATCAAGAAAAAAATATGATGGAGGCCCTTTGGCTTCTATGGTTAAAATATTGGATTACACCGATAGACTTGATTATCTTGTGGTTGCACATACACAACCATTAGATCAGGCAGGCAGTATAGATTTTACTGGTGAGAATATGTACACAGGTCTAGCAAGAAAACTAGGCTTGATTGATAGAAAGGCTGATATTTACAAACACCCACAGGTGATTGATATGAGCCATATGCATCATAAACTTCATTCATCTTGTGCTTTCTTCAGATCAGGATTTAAGAGTGCAGTCTCTGTAATAGTAGACGGTGCTGGAACGTTTATTCCAATGCATATTGAAGGAGAAGATACAATAACATGGGAACTAGAAACTATAATTGATTGTGCATACCCTGATAAGTTTACTACCTTGTACAAACACCAAGCTGGTAGAGGGCCATGGGCTTCTGTAAGATTACCAAACTTTAGTTCCAAGTTTTATGAAGAAGAAGACGGAACACATGAATTAGTTTTAGATGAGTCTGCTGGTATTGTTAAAGCATATGAGGCAGTCACACAATATTGTGGATGGGCTCCTATTGAGGCTGGTAAAACTATGGGACTCTTCCCATATGGGAATCAGAATTTAAAAATACCCGACATCTATACAAACTATGATGGTATGAGCGATTGGTCTACTACTAATAGAGATATTATTGTTCCAACTTATCCTAATGGTGCGGTTGTCAATAAGAATAGATTTATGGAACTCAGAGATCCTTCTGATTTAGATGAAAAAACAGACCTAACAAAATTACAAAGTCGTAGAGACATGGCGTATGCCATTCAAACTGAGTCCGAACAAATGGTTTTAGATTTGATTCGTAAAGCAGTTGACATGAGTGGTAATAAAAATGTTGTTCTATCTGGTGGATATGGATTAAACTGTGTTGCAAATTACTGGTATCTTGAACAATTAAAAGATGAAGGCATCAACCTATTTGTAGAACCAGTAAGTAATGATGCTGGAACTGCCATTGGTGCAGCATACTTACAGTATCAAAGAGTGACCAAGAGTAAGGAGGTGAAACCTATGATTAAAGATTTGTATTATGGCCCTAAGTATGAATATGATAAAGAGTATATCACAGATCTTGCAAACTATTATGATGCAACAAGAATTTTTGAAGCAGACAATGAAGATGCAGTAGATCTCATTATGAATAAGAACATTGTTGCAATGTTCCAAGGTAAATCAGAAGCAGGCCCTCGTGCGTTAGGTAACAGGTCTATTATGTACGATCCCAGAGATCCAAAAGGAAAAGATCACGTTAATACTATCAAACGTCGTGAATATTTTAGACCTTTTGCTGGATCAATATTAAAAGAACATGTACATGAATGGTTTGATCTTCGTGGTATGGATGAGACTCCATTCATGATGTATGCTGTCAAATGCCAAGAAGGAATTGAAGAGAAGATTCCAGCAATCATTCACGTTGATGATACATGTAGAATTCAAACAGTTACGGAAGATGTAAACCCAAATTATTATAATGTAATTAAAAAGTTTTATGAGAAGACAGGATGTCCTATTATATTCAATACATCATTCAACTTAGGAGGAGAACCTCTTGTAGAGACCCTAGACGACGCTCTAAGAACTTTGGCAAATAGTTTGATAGAATACCTCTATCTGCCTGAGTATGGTCTTATGATCGAAATAAAGAACTGATGGGGACAATTGGATTAAATGTAACTCACGATGCTTCTCTTTGTCATTGTGTGGATGGTGAAATAAAATTGTTCATAGAAGAGGAACGTCTTAGTAGAAAGAAACATGATTCAATTCCTATAAAGGCAATTTTTGAATATTTGGAAAAAGATAAGGTAGGAATTACTGGATTAGAATATAGTGATTATGATTTAAAAGATACCGCAGCATTTATAGATGTTGCAATTAGAAAGACAGTAAAAGACGTAGAATTTAACATATACAAAGAACATCATTTTCTTCATGCACTGTGTGGTTTTTATAATTCAGAATTTGAGGAAGCGGATGTTGTAGTGGTAGATGGTATGGGTAATTATATTGATGATGATTACCATGAGTGTGCTAGTAGATGGCATATATCAAAACCAGATGTGGTTCACTTGATAGAAAAACAAGGAACAGTAAGATTTGACTGCAAGAGACTACAAAAGAAAGATATGCATGGTACTTTTCCTATGGGCATCGGTATGGCATATGCTGCAATATCATCGTATCTTGGATTTGGCCCTTTAGGTAGTGGAAAGGTAATGGGTCTTGCTCCATATGGCAAAGAAGATTCTAATATAAAACCCTTTGTATTGGATAATGGTTTGGTTAATTCTAAATTATTCTACAGAACACAGTATGGTGCCAATTTTATACCATACGATTATCTTCCAGAAGATCAACATGTAGATAATCAAAGAATACGAAACTTATGTTATAGATTACAGAAAGACTTTGAAAGATGGATGACTGAGTTTATTCTTAGATGTGATTATAAAAATATTGTTTTAACTGGTGGGTGTGCTTTAAATTGTGTTGCAAATTACGAATACTTGAAACATTTACCAAAAGGTGTTAAACTGTATATTGAACCTGTTAGTGGTGATGCAGGGACTGCTATTGGTCTAGCTAAATACATGCATTATTCTAAACTATGAAAAAAGTTAATAAGATTGTTATAGTAGGAGGAGGAACTGCTGGATGGATTACTGCATCTTGGTTTAGTAGAAGATGGGGTGAACTATTAGATGTAACTATAATTGATAAGTATGTTCCAGAAAGAGTTGGTGTAGGAGAAGCCACTCTTCTTAGTTTCCCAGGCGTAATGCAAAAAATGGGATTCAGAGTAGAAGATTGGATGAATAGAATTGATGCAACATTTAAGGCAGGGATACTATTTCCAGGCTGGGGAAAGGAAGATAATACTGTTTGGCATCCATTTGGATTTACAAGTGTTGGAGATAAAAAAGTACCTCTGTATGATATATGGACTAACTATCAAGACAAATATGATATAAAAGATATATCCCCATTGTATAAATCTGCAATGAATAATTGTATAGAGATAGATTATATTGCTGACACATATGCCTATCAAATTGATTGTGGAAAATTAGTTGGATTCTTACATGACAACTGTACACGGTGGTGTAATTATATTCAATCAGGTGTTAAAACAGTAGTAAAGATTGAAGATGATGTTGAGAAAATAATTTTAGAGGATGGATCAGAGGTAACAGGAGATTTATTCATAGATTGTACTGGTTGGAATCAATTATTGATTGGTAAAGATGATAATATTGATTTAAGTGATAGGTTATTCATAGACTCTGCACTTGCTGGGAGAGTTAAATATGAAGATTCTAGTAAGGAAATGCACCCATATACAGATTGTGAAGCATTAGAACATGGGTGGAGATGGAGAATACCAACTAGATCGAGAATAGGAACAGGTTATTGTTTTAATAAAAATATAACTCACCCAGATGTTGTAGCACAAGCATTCTCAGAACACTGGAACGGTAGAATTAAACCAGATGATATGAGATTATTGGATTGGAAACCACAAATGCTTAATAAATTTTGGAAGGGTAATGTCATTTCTATTGGATTGAGTGCTGGTTTCATAGAACCATTAGAGAGTACAGGTCTCGCTATGATGATAAGAGGTTGCGAATATCTTGAAGAGGCAATATATGGATGTATCTACAACCCAAAATGGGAACCAGAGATGTATAATGTAAGAATGAAAGCATCATTTGAAACTGCCGTTGACTATGTAAATATGCATTATGCATATAGTGAAAGGAAAGGAAAGTTCTGGGATTATGTAAGATTATCTCATGAGAAGTCTGGTATGCAAAAAATATTTGAAGAACAAATATTAGATCCCACAAAAGGAGTATTGCAAAGTGAAAAGGTTAGTTCCTTTTTTGGGGGAACTAACTGGCAGGCATGGTTACTACAGTTGATGCCCAATATTCCTAAAAAGAATTATTGGTATCCCGACACAGTTGATATTATCGATAGGTTTGATAAGTACATCGAAACACTAGATAATAATGTTAAAAATGCAACTCCCCAAAAAGTATTAATAAAGGAGTGGTATGGGAAATAGAATAGTATGGTGCAATGGCACTTTTGATATCATACATCCAGGCCACATAAAATTATTCAAAGTTGGAAAGTCTTTGGGGGATAAACTTATAGTAGCAACTGACACAGATGAAAAGATTCGTAAAGATAAAGGTGAGAATAAGCCCGTCAATAGTCTCTGTCATAGAGTTTCAATATTACAGGCGATAAAATATATTGATGAAGTATTATATTTCAATGATAGGAAAGAGTTGGAGGGGTTGATAGAATTGTATTCACCTGATATACTGTTACTAGGTGATGATTGGAAAGGTGGAGATGTAGTTGGAGAACATCTTGCTAAAGAAGTACGGTTCTTACCTCGTCTAAATTATTCAACAACCGATATCATAAAGAAGATTCGTGGCTAACGTAATTGTTATAGGAGACAAGTGTACTGATAAGTACATATTTGGTGAGTGTAACAGGCTCAGTCCAGAACAACCTGTCCCTGTTTTAGATCAAACTAAAATAGAGGAAAGACCAGGCATGGCTGGTAATACTGAGTTGAATCTACAAGCATTTGGAATCAATACTGTATTATTATCACAGAGAGAATTGATAACTAAGACAAGATTTGTAGATACTAATAGTGGTTATCAGTTGATGCGTTTAGATGAAACTCCAAAGGTGGGTAGAATTGCAAATGCTGAATTGAAAATGGCAATGATGCACATGAATCCTGATGCAATTGTTATTTCAGATTATGACAAAGGATACATTACAGATGACGATTTATGGCATCTGTGTAATAATTTTAACAGACCAGTGTTCGTAGACACTAAGAAGCGTCGCCTTTTCCATAAAGATAATGTATTCTGGAAAATAAACAAGAAAGAATATGATCTCTTGGACAAAGACCATCTACCTAACGACTCTCATCTTATTGTCACTCTTGGAAGTGATGGTGCATTATGGTCTGGTATGAAATTTCTGCCACAGGTAGTCAAAGTTTTTGATGTATGTGGTGCTGGAGATACCTTTATGGCGGCTCTAGTCTATGAATTTCTAAAAACAAAAAACATGCAGAAGTCTATTGATTTAGCAAATAGAGCTGCTGCAATATCAGTCACACATCCTGGCGCTTACTATCTAAATCAAAAGGATATTGAATCATTATATGGAGCTATCGATGAAAAAATCGGATCTGATGCACTATCGTCTTCAAGCGTGGTTGCGTGAAAATAAATGTTCTGATATATCTTATATTGGTATCAAAACAGATCGCACTGGTGAAGAAAAACATTTTTATAAAATTGGACAACATGAGGTGCCACATGATGCAATTGAATCACTTGAAATGGAAGAGGTAGAGGAAGAATGAGATACTGTGTAGATATTGATGGCACTATTTGTAGTCCAACTGTAGGAAGGGATTACCACACCGCAGAGCCATGGAAGGATCGGA
>OCZA010000656.1_pt1 | contig 11543 bp, 11 predicted proteins | sample 1539021 | NCBI WGS metagenome assembly OCZA01 (sample SAMEA2619376, study PRJEB22493) | marine metagenome | biome: marine biome (ENVO:00000447); feature: surface water layer (ENVO:00002042); material: "saline water (ENVO:00002010), including plankton (ENVO:xxxxxxxx)" | depth 5 m | reverse complement strand
TATATAAAAAATAAGCAGCATCACTTTTTGAAAAATGTTCTTAGAATCAAAAAAGAAGATAAAATAAGTTTGTTCGATGGTTTTACAGGTGAATGGTTATCTAAAGTAATTTCAATCAATAGAGATAACATTGTTTTACAAATACAAAACAAATTGAGAGATATTCCTAAAGAAACTGATTTATGGTTAATATTTGCTCCAATTAAATCTTATAGAATGAATATTACCATTCAAAAAGCTACCGAGCTTGGCATCTCTAGATTTATTCCAATTTTGACAGAATATACAAACCAATCAAAAATAAACTTTCAAAATTTTGAATTAAATATGATTGAAGCATCAGAACAATCTGAAAGATTATCCATTCCGACTTTAGATAAAACAATTAAACTAGATGATTTAGTTAACAATTTTCCATCTGATAGGGGGTTAGTATTTTGTGATGAAGGAGATGATAATTTACCAAATATTTATAATGCACTGACAAAAGAAGCTGAAAAATTCAAAAAATGGGCTGTTATTATTGGTCCTGAAGGTGGTTTTTCTGAAAAAGAACGAAGTAGTATCTCTTCTTTATCTTCATGTATATCTGTCTCTTTAGGAAAAAGAGTTCTTCGATCCGATACAGCAACAACAGCTGCAATTTTTTCTATTCAATCAGTTATTGAATAAATGATAATGAGCGACAACCTGTCCTAGAATTTTGCCACTATATCACTGGTTAATTTACTGAATAATTTATTTATTAGTATATAGAATAAGTAATTAAGATGCGCATTTTATCCTTTATAACCGTTACATTTATAGCATTCGCCTCTTCAGCAAATGGTATTTCTGATTGGCAGTTAGGTTTTCAAAAACCTGCAAGTGACGTGATGAGAAACGTTTACGATCTTCATAACTTTGTATTAATTATGATGACTGCAATAACAATTTTCGTTCTATTTCTAATTTTTTATGTTGTATTTAGATTTAGAAGAAAAGCAAATCCAGTTGCTTCTAAAACTACTCATAACACATTTATAGAAATACTCTGGACTGGGATTCCAGTAATAATATTAATATTTATGGCAATACCTTCTTTTAAGTTAGTCTATCAGCAAGATGTTATACCTGAAACAGATATGACAATTAAAGTCATAGGACATCAGTGGTATTGGGAATACCAGTATCCAGAACATGGTGACCTATCATTTGAAAGTTACATGGTTCCAGATGATGAACTAGAAGAGGGCGATATTAGACTTCTAACCGTTGATAATCATCTGGTTTTGCCAGCAAACAAAAATATTCATGTCTTGGTGACAGGTGGAGATGTTCTACATAGTTTCGCAATGCCATCACTTGGGGTAAAAAAAGATGCTGTTCCAGGAAGATTAAATGAAACATGGTTTAACATTGATGAACCAGGTATTTATAGAGGTCAGTGTTCTGAGATATGCGGCACCGGACATGGTTACATGCCTATTGTAATTGAAGCATTAAATGAGACTGATTTTAACAACTGGATTATTGAGCAAAAAAATAAGTTAGCAATGTCTAACAATATTAATAATAATGAACTAATTATAGAGTAGGATAAATATGAGTTACGGAGAAGCAGTTAGTCACGAAGATCACGATCATAAACCTGGTTTTATTAAGAGATGGTTTTTTTCAACTAATCATAAGGACATAGGAACTTTATATATAATTTTTGCTATTTTAGCAGGTTTGGTAGGGGGTTTTTTCTCACTAATAATGAGAGCCGAGCTCGCAGCTCCAGGTTTAGATGTTGTAGCAGATGGTCAAGCTTGGAATGTTATCATAACTGCTCATGGACTACTAATGGTCTTTTTTGTTGTAATGCCTGCCTTAATCGGTGGATTTGGCAACTGGTTTGTTCCATTAATGATTGGTGCTCCAGATATGGCATTTCCTAGAATGAATAATTTTAGTTTTTGGATACTAGTTCCAGCTGTTATACTCTTAGTGGTTTCAGCAACAATTGGAACAGGTGCTGGTACCGGTTGGACAATTTACCCACCGCTTTCTAATAAACTTGGACACCCAGGACCTTCAGTTGATATGGCAATTTTTGCTCTTCATTTAGCAGGAGCATCTTCTATTCTTGGTGCAGTCAACTTTATAACAACTATTCTCAATATGAGAACACCCGGGATGACTCTTCACAAAATGCCTCTTTTTGTATGGTCAATGTTAATAACCGCATTTCTTCTTCTTCTTGCTGTTCCTGTTTTAGCTGGAGCTATAACAATGTTACTGACAGATCGTAATTTTGGAACAACTTTCTTCAATCCTGCTGGTGGAGGAGATCCAGTATTGTTCCAACATCTATTTTGGTTTTTTGGACATCCAGAAGTTTACATTATGATCTTACCTGCTTTTGGAATAGTTAGCCAGGTTATATCAACCTTTTCTAGAAAACCTGTTTTTGGATATCTAGGAATGGTTTATGCAATGATCTCAATTGGATTTATTGGCTTTATAGTATGGGCTCATCACATGTTCACCGTTGGCTTAAGTGCGGACCTTAGAGCATATTTTATGTTAGCTACAATCATTATAGCAGTACCAACAGGTATCAAAATCTTTAGTTGGATCGCAACTATGTGGGGTGGTTCATTAACTTTTGAAACACCCATGCTTTTCGCCATAGGTTTTGTATTTTTATTTACTCTTGGCGGAGTGACAGGAGTTATCTTAGCAAACGCAGGAATTGATACTGTTATGCATGATACATATTATGTAGTTGCGCATTTCCATTACGTATTAAGTATGGGAGCGATGTTTGGGATTTTTGCAGGTATCTATTATTGGTTTGGAAAAATGTCTGGAAGAAAATACAATGAGTATTTAGGTAAACTACACTTTTGGTTATTTTTTATAGGTGTAAATGTAACTTTTTTCCCTCAGCATTTTTTAGGATTAGCTGGGATGCCAAGAAGAATACCTGATTACCCAGATGCATATGCAGGCTGGAATCTTGTCTCAACTTATGGTTCTTATATTTCTTTTGCAGCTACTTTAGTATTCTTATTTGCGATAATTTACTCACTTTTCTTTGGAAAAAAAGAGGCATCAAATCCTTGGGGAGAAGGAGCAGACACTTTAGAATGGACTTTATCTTCTCCACCACCTTTCCATCAATTTGAAACTCTTCCTAAATTTAAAGGTTAATAATTGTGGAGGTTAAAACCTTATTAGAGGAGGGCTACAGCAATAATATCTTTTTAAGAAAAACTAAAGGATATTATGAGCTCATGAAGCCAAGAGTAATGTCTCTAGTTATTTTTACTGCCTTCACTGGAATGTTTTTAGCACCAGACCAGATTCCTATTTTAAATTATTTAATTATTATTTTTGCAGTTGCCTTAGGAGCAGGTTCTTCAGCTGCAATCAATATGTGGTTTGATGAAGATATAGATAGAACTATGGAAAGAACTAAACTGAGGCCAATTCCTCTGGGAATAGTGTCAAAAAATGAAGCTTTAGTTCTTGGAATTCTCACTGGAACAGTATCATTAATTTTAATGCAATGGTTTTCTAATTCACTTGCTACAAGCTTATTACTTTTTACAATTTTGTTTTATATATTTATTTATACCTTTTGGTTAAAAAGAACCACATCGCTTAACATTGTAATAGGTGGGGCAGCTGGAGCTATTCCACCAATAATTGGATGGACATCCGTTACTCCTGAGATTAGTCTTTTGCCATTAAGTATGTTTGTAATTATTTTTTTTTGGACGCCACCACATTTCTGGGCTTTATCAGTTTATAGATTTAATGATTATGCAAAAGCTAAAGTTCCTATGTTACCAAATGTTAGCAGTATAGATGAAACAAAAAAACAAATTATTTATTACTCAGTAATTTTGATAGCTTCAAGCTATCTTCCGTATATTGATAAGGGAGTAGGTTTAATATATTTTGTAATAGCAACAATTCTAAATTTCTTTTTACTAAACAACGCAATTAAGTTAAAAAAATCTAAAGAAAAAAAATCAATTCCAAATACTGAGGGATTAAAATTTTTTGCATTAACTATATTTTACCTTTTTAGTTTGTTTGCTGGATTATTAATTGACCATGTGATTATGTAATGAAAAATAGAAGAAAAAAAAATATAATAACCTTAATAATCCTACTCTGTGTCGTAGCCTTTTTTTATTTATATACCATATTTAAAGCAAATATTTTAGGGGTTTAAGTTGGCAAATATTAGAACTGCAATTGGATTATCTTTTATAGTTTTGACTATGATAACGCTTGTTGCATTTTCAGTACCTATTTATGATCTTTTTTGTCGAGTAACGGGCTTTGGAGGCAAAACAAACACATCTGAGTTTAGTTCAAACACAATATTAGAAAGAGATATAAACTTGAAATTTAATGCGGATGTTAATGATAGTATAAATTGGTCTTTTGAAGCTCCCGAAAAAATTAATTTCAAAGTTGGTGAAAATATGCTTGTTAATTATAAAGCAACAAATCTCTCTAATGTTGAAAATATTGGAACTGCAACTTTTAACGTTTTACCTCAAAAAGTTGGCCCTTATTTTATAAAAACACAATGTTTTTGTTTTGAGAAACAAACCCTAAAACCAGGTGAGACTGTTGAAATGCCAGTCGTATTTTACGTAGATCCATCAATCAGTGAAGATCCTACAATGAAAGATGTTGAAGAGATAACATTGTCATATACTTTTTTTAAATATATAGAATAATTATGGCGGAAAAATCTACAAGTACAGGACAGAAACACCCTTATCATTTAGTTGATCCAAGTCCACTTCCCTTTTTATCTTCAATTGCCGGGCTGGCAATGGCTGCAGGCTTGGTCTTCTATATGCATTATGGAACTAGTTGGTTGTTAATATTGGGTACAATTGGATTGTTAACTGTCATGTTTCTTTGGTGGAGAGATGTAATTAAAGAATCTACTTATCAAAAAGTTCATACTCCTGTTGTTGAGTTAGGTTTAAGATACGGCATGGCTTTATTTATTGCATCTGAAGTTATGTTTTTTGTTGCTTTTTTTTGGGCTTTTTTTGATGCAAGTCTGACTCCCAAGCTTCCAATTGAAGAATTTTCAGAAACTTTTGATTCTGAAGGTGCAGTTGGTATTTGGCCTCCAGAGGGTATTAAAACTTTTGATCCATTAGATGTTCCTTTTTTAAACACCTTAATTTTATTAATGTCTGGGACAACTTGTACATGGGCTCACCACGCTGTAAGAGAGGGTCACAGAGATCAAGCCATTCAGGCTTTATGGTGTACAGTTGGTTTAGGAGTTTTCTTTTCATTTATGCAAGGTGTAGAATATTACGAAGCTGCACATCATTACTTTAGCTTCACAGACGGAATATATCCCTCTGTTTTTTATATGGCAACTGGATTTCATGGCTTCCATGTTATGGTTGGTACAGCCTTTTTAGCTGTCTGTTTATATAGGGTTTATAAAAATCACTTCACAGTAGAAAGACACTTTGGATTAGAAGCTGCTGCTTGGTACTGGCATTTTGTAGATGTTGTTTGGCTATTCCTTTTTGTTTGTGTTTATGTTTGGGGTGCATAAATTATAAAATTTCCAATAAAATTTTTTTTATTTAGTTTATTTTGTATTGCATTGACAATATTCTTAGGAATTTGGCAGTTACAAAGACTCGACTGGAAAAACAAATTAATCACTGAATTTAATGAACTAAAAGACCAAAAACCTCTTTCTCTATCAATGGGAAAAATGAAATATCCAAACATTGATGAGTTTACAAAAGTTATAACCTTAGGAACTGTTGATAGAAGTAAAAAAATTTTTTTTCCAGCTAAAACAATGAATGGTATTTCTGGTGTTAGAATAGCTAGTTTAATGTCAGATAATCATGGCAATAATTATTTAATTGATGAAGGTTGGTTTGAACAAAGTAGATATGATTATTTTAAAAAAAATAATGAAATAATAAATGCTGAAATTCTTGGATACATCCGATATCCAACTCAAAAACAGATGTTTACTCCTGATAATTCTATCTCTTCAAATGAATGGTATTATTATGATCTAGAGCAAATTCAGACTTTCTTAAAAGTTAAGATTAATCAGAAATTTTTCATTAAAAATATGAGCAATTATGCAGAGGATTACTTAATACCATCATCTCAAAATCATAATTTTTCAAATAATCATTTGCAGTATGCAATTACATGGTTTTTGATGAGCTTTTCTTTTTTGATTATTTTTATAATTTATTTATTTAGGAAGAAAAAATGAAAACATATTTAAAACTTAAAGAAATCTTTAATGAAGCTTCACTGACATCAGATATTGCAGGTATTTTACACTGGGATATGGCAACAATGATGCCGAGCAGCTCAAGAGATCAAAGATCAGATCAATTAGCCTATTTATCAAAACTTAGTCATAGTAAAATTTCATCTTCTGAAGTTGGTGATTTAATTGAAGACTCTAAGAATCTTAATCTAAATAACAGTGATCAGAAAAACTTAAATGAAATGGATAGAGAATATAAATTAGCTTCTGCTATTCCAACGGAGCTTGTAGAAAAAATTTCAAAATCTTCAGCTAAATGTGAAGGTGTTTGGCAAGAAGCAAGGGAAAAGTCTGAATTTAATTTAGTAAAAAAAGATTTAGAAGAACTTATAAATTTAACGAAAGAAGAAGCTAATATTCTAGGGGAGACTTTTAAAATTTCTCCTTATGAAGCACTAATAAATAAATTTGAACCTTCTTCAGAAGAAAATAAAATATCTGAAGTATTTGATGATTTACAAAAATTTCTAACACCACTTATTGATAAAATTATTGATAAGCAAAAAAAAGAAGAAACACTTCAATTTGAAACAAGTATTGATGAAGAAAAGCAGAAAAATATTTCTGAATATATAATGAAACAAATAGGTTTTGATTTTACAAGGGGAAGACTTGATAAAAGTGTCCACCCTTTTTGTGGAGGATCTACAAATGATGTTAGAATTACAACTAGATATAATAATGATAATCCATTTTCATCTTTAGATGGCGTTATGCATGAAACTGGACATGCATTATATGAGCTAAACCTACCAAAAGATTGGATGCATCAGCCAGCAGGTAAATCTAGAGGAATGGCCATGCATGAAAGTCAATCTCTATTAATTGAAATGCAAATCACAAGGTCTTTAGCTTTTAAAAAATTTTTATCTAATACTTTAAATAAACAACTTAATGTTAAAGACAAAGCTACAGATCCTGACAATCTTTACAAATTAGGTACTCGTGTAAATAAATCTTTTATAAGAGTTGAGTCGGATGAAGTAACCTATCCTCTGCATATTATTTTAAGATTTAATTTAGAAAGAAAAATTTTTAACAATGAAATAAATATTGCAGACATTCCCGATGCTTGGAATGATGAATTTAATAGATTATTTAATTTATCGATAAATAAAGACACTGATGGATGTTTACAAGATATTCATTGGTTTGCTGGATTATTTGGATACTTTCCAACATATTCATTAGGAGCACTCACTGCTGCTCAATTTGCGTCTCAATTGAGAATAGAACAAAAGGAATTGGATAAGGAAATAGAAAATGGTGAATTTTCAAATTTAGTAAACTGGCTTAAAAAAAATATCCATGAAAAAGCTAGTTTTTTTTCAACTAATGAGGTTTTAGAACAGGTTACAAAGTCACCTTTAAATGCTAAATATTTCAAAGAATATATAACTAATCGCTATCTTTAATGAAATATTTAAGCACAAGAGATGATTCTCTAAACAGATCATTTAACGACATTCTTTATCAAGGATTATCGAGAGATGGCGGTTTATATTTACCCAAAAGCTGGCCCAAAATAGACTTACTAAGTTTAAAAAATAAATCATACAAAGAAGTAGCATGCGAAATTATTTTTCCTTATGTAAATGAAAATATAGAAAAATTAGAATTACAAAAAATCTTAAATGAAACATATTCAAATTTTAATCATGAAAAAATAGCTCCATTAGTAGAATTAGAAAATAATAAATTTTTATTAGAATTAATTTATGGACCAACTTTTGCTTTTAAAGATTATGCTTTGCAATTTCTTGGTAATTTATTTTCTTCAACTTTAGAGGTGTCTCCTAAAAAAATTACTATTTTAGGTGCAACTTCTGGAGATACTGGTTCCGCTGCAATTCATTCATTCAAGTCTAAAAAAGATATAAATGTATTTATTCTACACCCACATAATAAAGTATCACCTGTTCAACAAAAACAAATGACTACAGTAATTGATAAGAATATTTTTAATATTGCTGTTGATGGAAATTTTGATGATTGTCAAAAAATCGTTAAAGAATTATTTGTTGATGATGAAATACAGCAATTTACTTCTTTAACTGCAGTAAACTCAATAAATTGGGCCCGATTAATTGCACAAGTAGTGTATTATTTTTGGGCTTACTTACAAACTGATAAGGACAAAATTAATTTTATTGTACCCTCAGGAAATTTTGGCAATATTTTTTCTGCCTTTGTAGCCAAACAAATGGGATTACCTATTGGTTATTTACATATTGCAACTAATTCAAATGATATCTTGAAGTCAATTGTGGATAATGGAGAAATGAAAAAAAAATCTGTTTCTCAAACATATAGCCCAAGTATGGATATACAGGTTTCAAGTAATTTTGAGAGACAAATTTTCGAAAGTACGAATAGAAATAGCAATAAACTAAATGAAATTTTTGAAACCTTTTCATCAAAGGGTTTTTATCAATTTGATGACTCTGTTTTATCTAAGTTTCAGGAAATATACAAAGCATCTTCAATAGATGATAGTCAGACTTTAGAAACAATCAAATTTGTATATGAAAAATATAACTATATTGCTGATCCCCATACTGCAACAGGCCTAAAAGTATTATTAGATAAAAAAGATGATGAAGCCTGGGTATCTTTGGTTTGTGCACACCCTGCTAAATTTGATAAAGCTGTGAATAAAGCAATTAATAAAGAAATTGATGTACCAAAAGAACTCAGCAATCTCTTTGATAAAGAGGAAAAGATGACTATATTATCAAATAGTACTAAAGATATAAAAAACTTCATATTAGAAAAAATAAATTATGCATAAAATTACAACACTAGAAAATGGATTAAGAATAGTAACCCAGAATATGCCAGGACTGGAAACAGTATCAATGGGCATATGGAATTTTGTTGGTGGTAGAGATGAAACTAAAGATATAAATGGAGTTGCTCATCTCTTAGAGCACATGGCTTTTAAAGGTACCGCATCTAAAAACGCTCTTCAAATTGCAGAAACAATTGAAAATGTGGGTGGAGATATAAATGCATATACTTCAAAGGAAATTACAGCTTATTATGTTAAACTTTTAGCTGATGATCTTCATTACGGAATAGATATTCTTACAGATATTTTGCAAAATTCAGCTTTTGCTGAAGATGAGCTTAATAGAGAAAGAGGAGTAATAATTCAAGAAATTGGAATGTATTTAGATACACCCGATGATATGATTTTTGATTATTGGCAAGAAAAAGCATATCCAGATCAGCCAATGGGGCGTTCAATATTAGGTAAAACTGATATTATAAAAAATATTTCAAGAGACGAAGTTAAGGACTTTATGATGAATCATTATAATCCAAAAAAAATGATTATAAGTGCAGCTGGAAAAATTGATCATGATAAATTTGTTGAATCAATTAAAAAATCATGCACTAATTTACCTTCAGGATTATCTACTGATAGAGAAAAAGCTAATTACAAATCAGGAGAATATAGAGAAGATAAAAAATTAGAACAGATTCACCTACTACTTGGTTTTGAAGGTATAGATTACCATAACGATGACTACTATTCTTTATTAGTTTACTCTTCTTTACTTGGGGGAGGAATGTCATCAAGATTATTTCAAGAAATAAGAGAAAAACGTGGCCTCGTATATGGTATTTCTTCTTTTAGCTCATCATATACTGATACAGGTATTTTTGGTATTTATTGTGGAACAGGTGAAAATCAAATTCAAGAACTCATACCTGTTTTATGTGATCAATTAAATCAAAGTCCTAATTCAATAACTGAAAAGGAAATAGATAGAGGTAAAGCTCAATTGAAAGCAAGTTTAATGATGGGAAGAGAAAGCGCATTTAGAAGATGTGAGAGTGCTGCTAGACAACTTTTGGTTTTTAATAGAATTATTGAACCAGCTGAAACTATAAAGAATATCGATAAAGTTTCAAAAGAGACTGTTCAAAAAATTGCCAATGAAATTGTAAAGGGACCAATAACTATATCAAGTATTGGACCATTATCTAAACTCGAAAGCATAGATAAAATCCAATCTCGCATAAACTAAACTTCAAACAATACTAAAAATTATTTATTTAATTTTCAAAGTTTCATTAATTGAGTGACTAAGTTCCCCATCCTCTGATGATAAATTCATAGATACTTTTATTGAGTCACCTACTTTAATATTCCCATCAGCAAATTGCTTGCGTATATAATTTTCTATTTCACGTTGAGAACTAATACCAACTTGTTTGAGAAATTTTCGAATTTCTATATTTAAATTATCTTCGTCCATAATTGACTATAAATTATTTTGATAGATTCATTCAATAATGTTATTGAATTTGTATGGAAACTGCTTCTTTTAAAACTAAACTTGGTTGGATTTCAGTAAAAAAAAAGCGTAATAGAATCTTTTCACTTAGTTTTGGAAAATCAAATAAAAAAACTGATTTTACAAACATAAAAAATCAAATAAATTCGTATGCTTCTGGAAAACTCAAAAATTTCAATATTGACTATTATTTTGAAGGCACACCATTACAAAAAAAAATTTGGAAAGAATTATCTAAAATTAAATATGGTGAAGTTACAACATATGGACTAATAGCAAAAAAAGTTGGCACATCACCAAGGTATGTAGGTAATGTTTGTGGGCAAAATAAACTTTTACTTATTATACCTTGTCACCGAGTAATTCGTAGTGATGGAAAATTGGGAGGCTTTTCTGGTAGAGGAGGTATTAAATTAAAAAAAAAATTACTCAGTTTAGAACAAAATGTCCAATAAGATAATTATTCTGCAACATACACCATTAGTAACTCCTGGATACTTCACACAGTTGATGGAGGAAGACTTAGTTGAAACAAAAATAATTAGGTTAGATAAAGGTGAAAAAATTCCCTCTAATCTTAATGCGTTTGACGGAATGCTATGCTTAGGAGGACCAATGGATACGTGGATGGAAGATAAATATCCGTGGATGATTGAAGAAAAAAATAAAATAACTGATTTTGTTTTAAATAAGCAAAAACCATATTTAGGAATTTGTTTAGGATGCCAATTTTTAGGAGAAATTCTTGGTGGTAAAGTAATAAAGTCTAATCCGCCAGAAATTGGAGTTTTAAATATTAATATTTTAGAAAACAAAAAAAAAGATCAACTTTTTAAAAATTTTGATAATAAGATTAAAGCTTTACAGTGGCATAGTTATGAAGTTAGTGAGTTAAATAATTCTGA
>OCZA010000655.1_pt1 | contig 11557 bp, 11 predicted proteins | sample 1539021 | NCBI WGS metagenome assembly OCZA01 (sample SAMEA2619376, study PRJEB22493) | marine metagenome | biome: marine biome (ENVO:00000447); feature: surface water layer (ENVO:00002042); material: "saline water (ENVO:00002010), including plankton (ENVO:xxxxxxxx)" | depth 5 m | reverse complement strand
AATAAAATCTTAATAAAAGAACAAGTGGAACTTAATATTCTGGCTAGATACATGCAAATTTTATCGAAAACATTTGTAAATAAGCATTATGGAAATATTATCAATATTCATCATTCGTTTCTTCCAAGTTTTAAAGGAGCCAAACCTTATCAACAAGCATATAGCAAAGGCGTGAAGATTTTAGGTGCAACGGCGCATTATGTTTCTTCAGATTTAGACGAAGGACCAATTATTGAGCAGACAGTAGACAGGATAAATCATTCGATGACACCAAAGGAAATGGAAATTACAGGTAGAGATATAGAATCTATTACATTAGCTAAAGCAGTAAAGTATCATGTTGAACAAAGAATTTTTTTAAACGGTAATAAAACAGTAATTTTTAATTAAGGAGATATAAATGAGCGTTAATTTAAAGGGATACTCAACAATAGGTACAAATAATAAGGAAGCAGCTGAAACTTTTTATGATGGTGTCTTAGAGCAATTAGAGGCAATAAAATTTCCTGCTAACGATAGGATAACTATGTGGATGTCCAAAGACGATGGTTCAGTATTATTGGCTATTGCTGTTCCTTATGATGGAGAAAAAGCCAATCATGGAAACGGAACTATGAAGGCAATTGCTCTTAGCTCTCAAGAAGAAGTAGTTACAATGTATAACAAAGCTATGGAAATGGGCGCTAAGGATGATGGAGAACCAGGCATGAGAGCCGGAAAGTTTTATGGAGCTTACGTTTATGACTTAGATGGAAATAAGCTTTGTTTCTTTAATTTTGGAGACTAATTTAAAGCTTGATTTAAATCATCAATTAGATCTTCAATTGATTCAATTCCAACTGACAATCTAATTAGTCCATCTGAAATTCCAATTTCCTTTCTTATATTTTCGGAAACTGAAGCATGAGTCATAAGAGCAGGGTGTTCAATCAAACTTTCAACGCCACCTAGACTTTCTGCTAATGTGAATATCTTTGTTCTTTCAAGAAAAGTTTTTGATGCATTTAATCCGCCACTTAGCTCAATAGATATAATTCCTCCAAATCCATTCATCTGTTTTTTAGCTAACTCATGTTGAGGATGGGATTCTAATCCAGGATATATTACGTTATCAATTTTTTTATGCTTAGTAAGCTCCTTGGCGAGGGTAAGAGCATTTTTACTATGTCTTTCCATTCTTAAAGACAAAGTTTTTAAACTTCTTAGGATTAAATAACTATCAAAAGTACTGGTTATAGGTCCTAATGAATTATGAATATTTGATAACTTTTTAATTAACTCAGAATCATCTTTCCCAACTACCAATACGCCTGCAATTAAATCCGAATGCCCGCCTAAGTATTTAGTCGCGGAATGTAGAACAATATCAATTCCATGATTTAGAGGTTTTTGGATATATGACGATGCAAATGTATTGTCACAGACTGATAAAATATTATTTTCATGTGCAAATTTTGCTATCTTCTCTAAATCAGCAATCTTCAAAAGTGGGTTAGTAGGTGTTTCAACAAATATCATTTTTGTTTTTTCTGTTAGGGCATCTTCGACACTTTTAAAATCTGTCATATCTACATAAGAAACTGAAATACCTTGAGATTTTGTTTTTATTTCATTAAAAAGCCTGACTGTACCGCCATACAAATCATCCATAGCTATTACATGGTCTCCTGGCTCAAGAAGTTCAACACATGCTGAAATTGCAGCTACTCCTGACGAAAAGCCATAACCTTTGATGCCTTCTTCTAAGCTTGCCATGCATTCTTCAAATGCATTTCTCGTTGGATTTCCAGATCTTGAATAATCATAGCCTTTATGGACGCCCGGTGACTCCTGTTTAAATGTTGATGAAGTATAAATAGGCATCATTACAGCTCCCGTTGATGGGTCGGCTTTTTGACCAGCATGAATAGCTCTTGTTTCAAATCCTTGTTTTTTATTTTTACTCATATTTAAGATATATTTTTTTTAATCCATTCTTTATTAAATGCTTTAGATAAATACTTATTTCCTGTATCACAAATTAGTGTCACAACAGTTTTTGCTTCCGCTTGCTCTCTGCACCATTTAACAGCGGCATTAACTAAAGTTCCACAAGAAGAACCAGCTAAAATGCCTTCTTTTTGCAATAGCAAATCTATTGTTTTGAAAGCTTCTACATCTGAAACATATATTCCTTCATCGATAACATCAAGATTTAAATTTTTAGGAATATAATCTTCGCCAATTCCTTCAACACTCCAACTGCCTCCATCATATTGGTATTCACCAGTATTTACGGCATCAGCTACAACTGACCCTACTGGATCGGCAACAACGACTTTAATATCCGAGTTTTTTGACTTTAAAAAAGCACCTACACCGCTAATAGTTCCGCCAGTTCCAACACCAGCAACAAAAGCATCTATATTTCCTTCCATTTGTTCCCAAATCTCAGGTCCAGTGGTTTCAAAATGGACTTTTGGGTTTGATTCATTTTCAAATTGATTAGCAAAAAAAGAATTCGGTGTTGTTTTTAATAAATTCTCCGCAATAGACTGATAGTGTTCTGGATGGCCATTCTCGACATCGGATCTAGTCATAATAATTTCAACTCCCATTGCCTCCAAATGCATTATTTTTTCTTCACTCATTTTATCTGGAATAACTAAGATTAATTTATAGCCTTTTAGTTTTGCAGCTAATGCCAAACCCAACCCAGTATTTCCAGCTGTAGATTCTATAATTGTGGAACCTTCTTTAAGCAACCCTTGAGATTCAGCATCTTCGATCATTTTTAAACCAACCCTATCTTTTATAGAGCCAAATGGATTGAGACTTTCCATTTTTACATATAAATCGCATTTGCCAGTATCAATATTATTAATTTTCAATACTGGAGTATTTCCAATCATTTCAAGAACGTTATCGAATTTAGATTTCATTGATCTTCAGTTGGTTTATTTTTTTTACGATTATACTTCGTCTTATCAGCAAAAACTTTTGCTCTATTAAATTTTGTTGCATTTTTTGCTACAGGGTTTTTTTGTTTTCTTTTTTCGGGTTCTTTCATTAACCTTGTTTAGATGAAATTATGATAAATAAGTTCTTTAGTTTAAACGTTTGAATATCTCTTCTTTTAGCAACCACATTCTATCTTGGCCCCAGACATAAAAAGGTTCAGTATCATCTAAATTTGTAATCTTAAAGCTCGGGACACCCCAGCAGTTACCAGAATACATATCATCACAATTATCATTTAAGATTTTTTTCCATTTTTTTGAATTCAGATCTTTCTTGATAATCTCCCAATCCAAGTCTAATTTTTGAACTAAATCTTTTAAAAATTCTTCATCCCCTATATTTATACCATCTTGAAAAGAGGCTTTAAGGAGACCATCTATGTATTCAAATCCCTTACCTAGTTCGTCTATTATTGGGAATAAAGAGTATCCAAGTCTGGCTGGCTTTCCAATAGGAGAATAAATAGACTTCATTTCATAGTCATACTTTCTTCCTTCTCTAGCGGCATCTGAAATAATATATTTAGCTTTAAAATCTGGAATGACCATCATTCTCATCAGCATTGGCAAAACAGGTTTTGTGATTAAATTTATTGGATATTCTTCAGCAAGCTCTTTTACTCTTTTAACACTGACAAATGTATATGGACTATTGAGAGAAGGGTAATAAGTTAAATTGATTTTTTTTTCTGAAATAAATTCTTTTGGAGCGGTTGTATTTAAATTACAAATTAACTGATTGTCAGTAGTTTTTTTTGCACCTAATTCAGCCAATCTATTTTCTAAATGATTAAGTCGGTCAACTCCCCAGTAAAGTTCTTTCTCATAATAAAATGCTGAACCAAAATAATAATCACAATCGTTTCTTATTGAATTTCCACTTTGAAGCTTTTCATTCACTTCTTCTAATGAAGAATTATATTTTTTAGAAAGTTTTTTTAGTTCTTCTTCAGATCCTTCCCAAAGAAAACTACTAACATCCTTAGCAACTTCACAAAAATCCTCTTGCTCAACACTACAAAGAATTGAGTTAGCTAAATTTATTAAATCTTTAGAAGGATAATCTTTAGCTGAAAAATTTACATCATAGTAAGAAGCAATTCTCCTGACATCTTCTAAGCAATATTTATTATAAAGAGAAGGTTCATGAATAGTTGCAGGATTTTCTTCACCAACAACGATAGGTTTTAAATTAATATCGTAAGCGGAAGTAAACTTTTCCAAATAATGAATAGTTAAATAAGAATAGGGATCATCAGCCTTATGAAAATACAATACTTCGTGAGGTCTTTCTTCTTCTTGTCGAATAATTTCTTGTTTTTTGCGAATTGAAATGAAGTTTTCATAACTAGAAAACATATTCATTGCCTTATTTCTTAATTTATAAGTAAAAGTTCTTCTAGCAAGAATATTTCTAATAAATTTAAACATTTAGAAACGCTCAGATCCGGATTGTATTTGACTATACAAGTCATCATTTATTTCTACATAATTCCCTTTTTGATAAAAGTAAATTTTGTCTTCTATTAGAGCAGGATTAAAGCCTTGTTTTTTAAGATCTTCTTTTTGATGTTTGAATGTTCCAGTAGTTTTCATAACCTCTGTTATTCTAAGAAAATAAGGTTTTTGAAAAGCATTTAAGTTTTTTTCTATATGGTCTGAAAATTCATCAAAATTAAATTCATCCGTAACATTTAACAATGCCATTCCAGCTTTACCTTCAGCAGACTCAACTTCAACTCCGTAAACATTTGAATCTAATACTTCTTTGTATTTGTTAACAATGGCAGCGACTTCCATTGTTGAAACATTTTCACTTTTCCAACGGTATGTGTCGCCAACTCTATCAGCAAAGGATAACCAATTATTTTCATGTCTTGTAAGTAAATCTCCAGAATTAAACCAAAGGTCTCCTTCACTAAAAACATCACTCATGATTTTTTTGTTTGATGCTTGTTTGTCTAGATAACCCTCAAAAGTAGCAATCTTAGATAATTTTGAAACAAAAAGTCCTGTCTCATTAATCCCTACTGATTCGCAATAACCATCTTCATTTCTTATTGGTTCTCCGCTTTCTTGATCGCATTTAATGACTAATGAACCCGTTGAGTACCTACCTACCATTCCTGGTCTTCCATGGGTATTGACTAAAGCTCCAACTCCTTCAGTTGCTCCATATAGTTCTCTTATGTTTGGTACATTAAATCTCTCTTGAAATTTTTCCCAAATATCAGGGCGCAGGCCATTTCCAGATATAACTCTCAAATCATGATTTTTATCATCTTCGTTAGGAGGAACATTCATAAGATAACGACATAGCTCTCCGACGTAACCAAACATGGTGACTTTATGTTTTCTTATATCTGGCCAAAACTCTGAGGCAGAAAACCGTTCTTTAATAACTGTAGTTGATCCAGCTCTTAAACAGCCAGCCCAAGACCAAAGAAGACCTGTAGCATGATAGAGCGGCAAAGTAAGATATAGAATATCTTTTTGCTTTGCTCTAAATCCAAAGAATTGTCCTGCATAACTTGTTTTTATAGCTCTACCATTAGTAATAAGGGCAGCTTTGGGCAGACCAGTAGTTCCCGAAGTATATATATACATTGCAACATCCTTAATTTTAAGTCGATGAGTTTCAATTTTTGTTGATTCCTTCGAAGCTTTATTTATATCTATGTAGTCATTAGGTATTTTTTTTGAATCTTCAATTAGAAATAGGTCTAAAGAATTTAATTCAGATTCTGGCATTGAAGAGTTAAATTTATCTAAATGAGATGCACCTAGTATTACTGCTTTAGCATCAGCAATTGTTACAACGTGTTTTAATCCTTCTCCTGTAACTGTTGTATTTATTAAAGCAGCAATAGCGCCAATACGATGGGCTGCTAAAAGCAACATAAGAAAATCTGGGCAATTATCCATTAGCAAAGCGAAGCAATCTCCTGGCTTGATGCCTTTTTCCTGCAAGAAGGCGCCATAATGAGTTACTTTTGAATCTGCTTCTTTCCATGTAATTTCTTGATCTTTAAAAATAAAAGCAATTTCGTTTGGATATTTTTTAACATTAGATTCGAAGAAATTTAAAATAGATAATTCATTCTCAGGTTTCCAAGTAACCAATAATCTTGGTAAGCCTTGAGCATAAAAATAAATATCGTCTAGAATTCCGTTAATCGCCCATTTCAAACTCATTTTCTTCCCCTAAATAATTTAAACATCCTGTGTTTTTAAGAATTGGTTTAATAGATTCTTTCACAGAGAATTCATTATATTTCAATTTAATCTCTTTCAAAGATTTAGCGTGATATTTTTGTGTGTTTTGAATAAATTTTTTATTTTCTAAATCAATAGAAAAACTTTCTTTATTACTAATAAGTGCTTTTTGATTTGCATTTGACCAAGGCAAAAATAATCCTGCGACTTCCATTTCTAAAATCGGTTCTATTGTTAGATGGACATCACCCCAGCCAACAAAATCTCCCAATACTTTAGGATTTTCCATTCTTTTTAGCCATTTAACTAAATTTGGTCTTTGGTTGATAAAGTTTCTAGCTGTAATATCAATCCAGCAATTGTAAAGTTGTCCCCAAAATGCAAAATCAGCAATAGAGGGTCGTCCACCGAATAAATAAGAAAATTTTCTTAAATGATTTTCAAGAAGATCAATTAATCTTTTAAAGGATTTTTCAATTTGATCCTTATTATTTTCGTTTGATCCAACAAAAGATAAGCGAGGAATCATACGTTTTTTAATTGTCTCCGCTCCTTTTTCTAGTGCCAATGAAGAAATAATAGGAAGGTATTTGGTATACAAAGGAATAGTATCTGCAGCTATACGTTTTGATGTTAAATTTTGATCAGGTTCATAAGACCAACGATAGTGAAACATATGTTTATTCATCCATTCGTCGGCATATTCTTCTAAAAGAGCAGCTAAAAAAATTAATCTAGAATCTTCAGGATAGATTGAATTTAAAGGAAATTCACGTTCAATATTTTCAATAATTAATGTCGAGTCTTGTAAAGGCTCATCATCATTTTTTAACAGTAAAGGAATTAATGGTAATTTGGCATTCTCATTAAATTCTTTAGATTTTGATTTCGTAATCCACTTAAACTTAATGTTTTTAAATTTTAGATATGATTTTACTTTTATAGAGTAGGGCGATATTTCTGAACCAAATAGTTTATACATAAATGAGTAGAGTTATTTATGCTAAACCTCGTTTTTCTAACAATCTTTGAGGATCGGGTTCTTTCCCATTGAATTTAATAAATTGCTCCATTAAGTCTTTTGAGTTTCCTGACGAGTAAACAAATTCTTTCAACTTTTTTCCAGAGTCTTTGTCATAAATTCCATTTTTTTCAAATACTTCAAAGGCCGATGAATCCAAAACTTCGGACCACATATAACTGTAGTAACTAGATGAATAGCCTCCAGAAAAAATATGATTAAAGTACGTACTGCCGTAACGACTATCAATTTCTTTGGGTTTGCTTATTTTTTTATATAATTCGTCTTCAAAATCACTAATGTTATCAACATCATTATTTGTTGTGTGCCAAGCCAAGTCTAGATATGAAGCAGTTAAATACTCGGTAGTAGCAAACCCTTGGTTGAATTTTTGACAATTTAAATATTTATCCATTAATTCTTTTGGAATTTTTTCGCCTGTTTCGAAGTGACAGGCAAATTCATTTAAAACCTCAGGATTTCTAATCCAGTTCTCCATCATTTGAGAAGGAAACTCTACAAAATCTCTAGGGACACTAGTTCCAGATAAGGAGGGATAAGTAACATCGGACAGCAAACCATGAAGAGCATGTCCAAATTCATGAAAAAGAGTAATGGCATGTTCAAAATTCAATAACGATGGTTTGTTCTTTGTCGGTTTAGGAAAATTACAAACATTTATTATTAGAGGGTACTTATGACCGTTATTTTTGCTTTGATCTCTATAGCTTGTCATCCAAGCACCGCCTTGTTTAGAAGACCTAACATAATAATCAGTGAGAAAAATACCAACTATATTTTTTTTCTCGTCAACCACTTTAAATGCCTCAACCTCTTCATGATATTTTGGGAATTTATCTAATTTGATAAATTTAATATCAAATAATCTCTCCGCAGTTGTGAAAGCAGCTTCTCTAATGTTTTCTAATGACAAGAAGGGACGCATATCTTCTTCAGAGAAATCATATTTTTCTTTTCTTACTTTTTCTGAATAAAACCACCAGTCCCAAGGCTCTAATTCAAAATTATTTCCTTCTTTTTGAATGAGAGTCTGCATTTCACTTATCTCTTGGTTAGCTCTTTTTTTTGCTGGCTTCCAAACCTGATCTAGTAAATCAATCACGTTTGTTGTTGTTTCGGCCATACTATTTTGAAGCGCTAAATCCGCATGACAATCGAACCCAAGAAGTTTTGCTTTTTGCTTTCTTAAGGAAAACATCTCTTTAATGTGATGTTCATTATTTTCTGAATTTTTATTTTTACCTCTTAAGACATAACCTTTATAAATTTTTTCTCTTAAACTTCGATTCTTTGAAAAGGTCAAAAAAGGATATAAATTTTCTCTACTAGCTTTAAACAACCAACCATTCTCAATGTCTTCCGCCTCTGCTTGTTTTTTTCCTAATTCAATCAAGTCATCAGGGAGCCCATCAAGATCTGAGGAATGATTAATTAATAATTTAAAATTATTAGTTTCTTTAAGTGTATTTTGATTAAATTTTAAAGAAAGAGACGATAGCTTTTCATTCATTGTTTTGAGATCTTCTCTTTGCGTATTGTCTAATAACGCACCCCGAAGTTTAAAATTATCAAAAATAACCTTAACTAATCTTTTCTGCTCATCATCTAAGTTTTCCTGCGATTCGTAGACTTTATTGATTTTCACGAATAACTCTTGATTTAAAGAAATACTATCGTTGTGTCTAGAAAGAAGGGGGCTTATTTCAGAAGCTATATTATTTAAATTGTCATTAGAGTGAGCGGAAAGAAGATTATAAAAAACTCGACTAACTTTACTTAATAATTCTCCAGATTTTTCTAAGGCATTTATAGTGTTTTCAAAGTCAGGTTCTTCTTTGTTATCTAGGATTGATTTTATTTCTTCAGCATGCTCTTTGATTGCTGAATTAAAGGCAGGGATATAATGATCTTCTTTGATAAGTTCAAAAGGCGGCATTCCGTATTCATTGTCAAAATTTTCTAAAAGAGGATTTTTCATATTTTAAGTTTATAGATTTTATTTATTATTAACTATAAAACTTATCTTTAAAATAAAAAGGTAAATAAGTTATAGAGAAAAGTAATAAAGCAATAGGAATAAATATAAGTACGTGAAACGGAGGATCAGGCATAAATCTAGTTAAGTTCTCTCCCAGAGGAAACTCTATTAAATACATATAATTTGCAACAGTGTTTTTGGATAAAAAATTGATTAGTAAATTTATTGAAAAAACTACCAAAACAATCGGGATGCTATAAAAAATAGTATCTTGGTACGATTTAAAATCAGGAATATTTTTTAAAGTAATAAAAGCAAAGAAGATAGAAAATAATAATAAAGCATGATTAAAATTAAATAAAATAAAATGCAAATGCGGAAAGTCGTATGGATAGTCAGGTTGAGTCAATGCCATTAAGACTCCTGAAATACCCCAAAAAAAAGAAAGATTAAAGAAGAATCTTATTTTACTTATAAAGAATATGGCGATAAATAAAGAGGCAAGGTTACAAAGGTGTAGTGGAAGAGTAGAAAGAAAGTCATATCTTTCCGGATACAAAGCTGGATAGTAAAAAGGTTTTATTACTTCATTAAGAATAATGAAAATTGCCAAACCTAGAGCTATCTTAGATTTTGAACTAGTTTTTAAATTTCTTAGTAAAAAAGGGAAAAGAATAGAGAAGCTGATTATTAAAAAAATTGTTAAAAGATGCTCGAACCCAAATATTTTAAATTCCTCTACTTCAAACATATAATAAATTCTATATGAAAAATACTATTCTCTCATTCGTAATTCTTTCCTTAGTATTAACTTCATGTTCAAAAGATGATGAAAATAATAAAATTTTTTGGCTAGATGAATTGGATTATTACGATGGAGAAAAAGCATATTATTTTGTTGATGTGGGCGGAAAAACTGCTTATCTTGGTGGAGTATTAGAAATTTATAATCTCTTAGATAACTCGTACATAGACAGAATAACTGTTGAAAGTTTTGATCTGATGACTAGAAGCGATGGATATCCTTTATGTAGAATTTGGGGTCTAAGTGGAAAGCTAAACAAATCTACTTATTTGCTGGCAAGAAACTGTCTTAACTCGAATTAAATTTATTATAAAAATCTTCAAATTTTTTTTGAAGTCTTTGCATGCCTGATATCCAACGATCGTAATCGGAAGATTTTCTTTGAATATATTCAAGCACTTCTTTATGAGGCGTTACTAAGAATCTATCTTTTTTTATTGCATCTATTACATCCGCAGCACATTCATCCGCTGAAATCATTCCATCAACACCAGCAGTACCTGCACCTTGAGCAGTCATAGGCGTTTCTACAGCTTGAGGACACAAACAAGAAACTCCAATACCTTTTTCTCCATAAGTAATTTTTAACCACTCAGCCAAACTTAAAGCTGCGGCTTTGGTTACTGAGTAGGGCGCTGATCCTATTTGAGTAAGTAGGCCTGCAGCTGAAGCTGTATTCATTAAATAACCACTTCCTCTTTCTAACATTTGCGGCATAACATGCTTAGCCGCATGAATATGTCCAACAACATTTATATCCCAGATGTTTTGCCAATCTTCAGTCGTTACTTCAAAAAATCCAGGTACTCCTCCGATGCCAGCATTTGAGCAGAATATATCAATTCCTCCTGCTTTTTCATCCATATATGAAACAAGCGCTTTTATTTCCTCTTCTTTACTGACGTCAATTTGATAGGCATCACAATCAAGTTCAGCTTTAGTTTTTTCTAAATTTTCTTTGCTAACGTCTGCAATTAATACATATTCAGCTTCTTCATTAATAAAAGCTTTTGCTAATGCTTTTCCTATTCCGCTGGCTCCGCCAGTCACTACAACTCTTTTGCCTTTAACATCCATTTATTTTCCTAATAGTTCAATTGCTGAAGCTCTAAGATCTTTTTTAGCAATTTTTCCAGATGCAATTCTAGGTAATTTTTCTTTTTGAATCCAAACATGGGTAGGTATTTTAAAATTAGCTAATTTTTTTGCTAGGAATGAATTTAAATCGATATCACTCAATTTACTTTCATCTCTTATACAGACATTGGTAGCTAAAATTTCTCCTAAACGTTCATCTGGAACACCAAAAACAGAAGCTTCCAATACGTCAGGGTGCTCGGCAATGGCTGCTTCAATCTCAGGGCAGGCGATATTTTCTCCTCCTCTGATAACCATATCTTTTTTTCTATCATTGATAAAAAGAAAGCCATCTTCATCAATATAACCAATATCTCCTGTTTTGAACCAACCATCTGCATCCAAACATTCAGCTGTGGCTTCAGGATTTTTCCAATAAC
>OCZA010000654.1_pt1 | contig 11560 bp, 11 predicted proteins | sample 1539021 | NCBI WGS metagenome assembly OCZA01 (sample SAMEA2619376, study PRJEB22493) | marine metagenome | biome: marine biome (ENVO:00000447); feature: surface water layer (ENVO:00002042); material: "saline water (ENVO:00002010), including plankton (ENVO:xxxxxxxx)" | depth 5 m | reverse complement strand
TGGCAAAGGCCGTTTCCAGTCGCAAACAGACCTTCACCGCCTGCGGTCAGACCACCAGTTGACTCCACAGCACCCCAACGCTGAGGGGAACGCTGAGGTTGTCGAGACCGCCCCAGCTGAGCTGTTCCAGCCCTGTTGCCATGGCCACCATGCCAAGGGCTGCCGGCAGAGAAAGGTCAGCCTCCGACCATTGCGCCAGGCCGATCAGCACCAGGCTTGAGACAACGGCCATGGTGATCGTGCCGACGCTTGATTTGGTCTGACCAAACAGAACCCATTTCGGGGAATCGACGTTTCGGCCGATCAACCCTGCGAGGCCATCCCCCAGTGCCATCACCAGAACCCCGGCGGACACCGCATCGGCTCGGCCTGGCCAGAACAGCCAAAGCAGTGTTGTGATCGCGACGCCGTAGGCGATGGTGCCGTAGCTGTTGCGATCAACATCCTCAACGGCGGGGATGAAGCGCCATTGGTGGTTCAACGCCGTCACAAACGTGATCAGCCCTGCTACAGGCAGGGCAACCACAAAAGGAATTTGAAAGAACCAGGCCAAAGGAACCACGGCTCCGGTTCCGATGTGCACAATTTTTCGGCTCAGTTCCCGTTGGTTCGGTCGAAGGCGACGACACGACACCGCGCCTGCTGTCACCATCGCCATCCAGATCAGGATGGCGATGGGTCCTGTGAAGGAGAGCAAGTGGCTTAGGCGGCTTGTTGGTGGTTGGTCATGGCACGCAGCTTGAGAATCGCCTTGGCCTCGAGCTGTCGAACGCGCTCACGGGACACATTGATCTGACGACCGATCTCCGCAAGGGTCAAAGGCTCTTCACCGCCGAGACCGAACCGCAACTTCAGAATCTTCTGCTCGCGTTCGTTCAGCTGCGACAACCAGCCGCCCAGATGTTCCTTCTGGATGCTGCGATCCATCCCTTCCATCGGCTCTTCACCGTTGGGATCCGGGATCAATTCGCCCAGGGTGCTGCGATCTTCTTCGCCACGGGCGTGGGCATCCAGGGATGCACAAGGTGCGCTCTGGGAGATTAGATCCTCCAGTTCCCGGGGCTCGATGCCCATGGCGCTGGCCAGTTCCAGCCGATTCGGTTGACGACCGAAGCGGTGGGACAGCTCCCGTGAAATGCGACGCATCTTGGAGAGCTTTTCACTAATGTGAATCGGCAGACGAATGGTTCGGGCGCTGTTGTCGATGGCCCGCGTCATGCCTTGGCGAATCCACCAGTAGGCATAGGTGGAAAATTTGTATCCCATGGCGGGGTCGAACTTGTCGACCGCTCGCTCGAGGCCGATGGCTCCTTCCTGAACCAGATCAAGCAGCTCCAGGCCCTGGTTCTGGTATTTCTTCGCCACGCTCACCACGAGGCGGAGGTTGGCGGCCATCATCCTGTCGCGGGCCCGTTTGCCCATGCGGATCTTGTGGCGATGCCGGGAGGTCAGCTCCTCTTCCGGTAGCTCCTGAAGTTGCTTCATCGCTTGCACATGGTGTGCAAGTTCGATCTCTTCAGCTGCCGTCAGCAAGGGAATGCGTCCGATGCTGCTCAGATAAAAACCAATGGAGTCGGTGGCAAGCCGCCCTCCTTGTCGAGTCGATGGTCGACGTCCGGTGGACGGCAACGCAGGTTCTTTCCGGGACGACTGTTTTGTCGTGGCGGAAGATTCCAGAGGGATCCCCATCACCCTGGTCTCCTGAATGAATTTGGGCTGAACTTAGCACCAGGCAACAGTGCTGACTGTTTCGAATCGAAAGAATTTCAGGAGCTGAATCTTTGGGCTTTTAAAACTACTGATTTGGCTGTGATCGTGGCGGCTTCAAGTTTGTTTTTGAAGGAATGTTGTATCGGATATCACAGACGCAATCCCTTTGAAAACCAAAAGAATTACAAGGATTGGATGCCGTCGCTCCATTCCTTGACCAATTGAATCTGAGAATTGCATTTCGAGGCGTCGTTCTCGAGTTTGCGTTGCACAAATGTGCCGTCGCTCTGCATGTCCCAGGCAGCCTGGTTGTCATTCAAGTACAGCTGCAGCAGGCGTTCCAGTTTCTGGCGATGCTCGGGGTCTTCGATCGGTGTGACCGCTTCAATGCGGCGGTCGAGGTTGCGGCTCATCCAGTCGGCACTGCCGATGTACACCTCCGGTGATCCGCCGTTGGCGAACGAAAAGATTCTCGAGTGTTCCAGGAACGGGCCGATGATGCTGATCACCCGAATGTTTTCACTCAGTCCTTCACAACCGGGATAGAGGCTGCACATGCCGCGAATGATCAATTCGATCGACACTCCGGCTTGGGACGCTTCATAAAGAAGCGCAATGATCGTTGGGTCCACCAGTGAGTTCATCTTGGCTCGGATCACGGCCTCTCGGCCCTGCTGAGCATGTTCAATTTCGCGGCGGATTAACAGCTCCATCCCTTTCCGTAGGGTGACGGGGGCCACGAGCAGGCGACGAAAACTTTGCTGCTTGGAAAAACCGGTGAGGTAATTGAACAGTTCCACCAGGTCTTGACCCAGTTCCTGGTTGGCGGTGAGCAGGCCCAGGTCGGTGTAGAGCTTGGAGGTTTTGGAGTTGTAGTTGCCCGTGCCGATGTGCACGTAGCTCTGAAGCTTGTCCTTCTCCTTGCGCACCACCAGAACAATCTTGGTGTGGGTTTTCAGCCCCAGCACCCCGTAGACCACATGCACTCCGGACTGTTCCAGATGCCGGGCCCATTGGATGTTGTTGTCTTCGTCAAATCGTGCTTTCAATTCCACCAAAGCCATCACCTGCTTACCGTTTTCGGCGGCACGGATCAGTGCAGCAATGATCGGCGAGTCTTTGGAGGTGCGGTAGAGCGTCATCTTGATGCCCATCACCTGGGGATCGTCCGCTGCCTGGTTGATGAACTCTTCGACGGTTGTCGAGAAGAGGTCATAGGGATGGTGCAGAAGAATGTCCTGACGGCGAATCACCGAGAAGATCGATCTGAACTCATCCGGCTTGATCGCTCCCTCGTCCAGCAGGTGTTGCTGACTGCGGGCAAGCACCGTCGGTGTCTGGCCTCCGTGGCTTTGGGCCTTGAGTTTCGGCAGCGGTAGTGCGGTCAGGCTGAGTAGGTCGTCCAGGCCCAGGGGGCCATCGATCACATAAAGGTCTTCCTCTTCAACGTTGAGTCCTGTCATCAGCATTTCCACCACGTCCTGAGGCATTTCGTTGGGCACCTCGAGGCGCACCACCTCACCGCCCATGCGTCGCTTTCGCAGTCCCTGTTCAAGGGCCAGCATCAGGTCATCGGCTTCCAGATCCCTCAGCTCCAGATCCGCATCCCGCGTCACGCGGAAGAAGTAGTGCCCCTCAATCGTCATGCCAGGGAACAGCTCTTTCAGGTTGAAGGCGATCACCTGCTCGAGGGCGATGGCGGTGTGAACGGGTTTGTGCTCCTGGCCGCACAGATTCGATGGGATGGCGATGAAGCGAGGCAGATTTTTCTGGGGAACTTTGACCCGGGCAAATTGCCGTTGCCCTGTTTCCGGATCAACAACCACGGCCGCAACGTTGAGGCTCAGGTTGCTGACGAAGGGAAACGGATGGGCGGGGTCCACAGCCAGGGGTGTGAGCACCGGAAACACCGAGGTCTGGAAGGTGTCGTCAACCCACTGGCGTTGGTCGTCGTTCAGCTGTTTGTAATCGAGCAGCTCAACCTTGTGTTCCAGCAGCTTCGGCCTCAGGTGCTGGCGGTAATGCACCTGTTGCTCGCGCAGCAGGGGAATCAGCCGTTCCCGGATCGCCAGCAGTTGTTCCAAGGGCGATTTGCCATCCTCACTTGGCTTGCTGACGCCCGCCTCCACCTGAGACTTCAGTGACGCCACGCGAACCATGAAGAATTCGTCGAGGTTGTTGCTGAAGATGGCGCTGAACTTGGCTTGATCGAGCAGGGGTGTGCGCGAATCCAGGGCCTGGGCCAGCACCCTTTCGTTGAAGGCGATCCAGCTCAGCTCCCGGTTGATGTAGTGCTCCGGGGCTAAGGCTGCTGCGCACATGGGCTGAACGGCTCGGCGCTGGTGTCGTTAGCCGAAACGTAGCAATCAGGACTGGCTGGGTTGTGTGTCGGAGATGTCCGGCAGTGGGCTGCCGGCTACCAGGCCGATCACCATCAGCAGCACGGTTGCCGCAGCCGCAAACGGGCTCACTGGACCCAGCAGGTCGTAGCTCAATCCCGCCAGGGGAGGGCCGAGAAAACTGCCCAAACTCTGCAGGGCCTGAAGGCTGCCGAGGGCGCTGCCTTGCCCCTCCCGTCCCAGGCGCCGTGACACCAGGCTGCGAAGGCTTGGTGTGACCAAGCCGGTGCCCAGGGCCAAGATGCCGACGGCGGTGAAGATGACGCCGGCGCGATCGGATGCGCCGACGCTGGGGATCAGCAGGCATCCAATGATCACCAGGCCCAGGCCCAGCAAGGTCAGACGCCATTCACCAAACCGTTTCACCAGGGGCCCGATCAGCCCTCCTTGCACCACGGTGGCGACGACCCCCACCACGAGGAAGGCGGTGGTGGCCAGCTCAGGGCCCCAGCCGAAGCGTTGCTTGAAATAGAGCACCAGGATGGCGGTGAAGCCGTTGAAGGCCAGGAAGAAGAGGAAAAAAGCTCCGCACAGTCGCCCCACGCTGGGGTTCATCAGCACCTGGCTCAGCCGTGCAAACGGATTGAGGTCGCGTTTTCTGGGCAGGTTTTTGCGGGACTCCTGGGGATGGGTTTCCGGCAGCAGATTGAGCACCACCAAGAGGTTGAGTGCAGCGAAACCTGTGGCCACCCAAACGGGAAGGGACACGGCCACCCGGGCCAGTTGCCCGCCAACGAAGGGGCCGAGGATGAACCCCAAGCCAAAGGCCACGCCGATCAAGCCAAAGGCACGGGCTCGCTTGTCGGGAGGAGTGATGTCGGCGAGCACGGCGCTGGCTGTTGCTGCCGTACCGCCACTGATGCCGTCAATGATCCGTGCTGTGAACAGCAACAGCAGGGGCAGCAGGCTTTGGCTGGGCCAAGGCAGTGAAACCGTCACGGCAAACAGGCCGAGCCCCACGACGGATCCTGCGACGCAGATGCTGATCACGGGGCGGCGGCCGTAGCGATCACTGAGCGCTCCGATCAAGGGCGTGACCAGGAACTGCGCCAGGGCATAGCTTCCGGCCAACAGACCCAGGGTTCGCCCGTCTGGGGCGAACTGGGCCAGGAGAAAGGGCAACAGCGGAAAAACAATGCTTTCGCTGAGCCGGTCGTTGAGCAGCGTGAGAAACGCGCTGAGCAGTGTGGGAATCCGAGGACGCTGCAAGCTTGCTGCCACGCAGGAGAGACTCACATTCCCACAGGCGGCTGCCATGGCTTTGCGTCCGATCGCTCCGGAGGATCAACCGCTGTTGCGGGAGATCTATGCCGATGCGATCGAATCGCAGGCTCCCCTCCTGTATTCAGAGGAACAAGTCAGGGCCTGGGCGGCTCTGGCCTGGTTGCCCGGCGTGCTCGACGAAAGTTTTCGGGAGGGCTCGGGATGGTTAACCACCGATGGTTCAGCGTTTGCGATCCGGCATCCCGAAGACCGCCTGTCGCTGCTCTACTGCCGTGGTTGTGCATCGAGGCGGGGCCATGGCAGTGCCCTTCTGAACCAGATTGAGGCGGATGCGCTGGCGTCTGGCGTTCGGCAATTGCGAACGGAGGCCAGCCAGTTCAGCCGACCGTTGCTGGAGAGCCGTGGCTGGGTGGTGGAAGCGCCGGAGACGATCCTGATTGGAGGCGTTCCGTTCGAGCGCTATCGGATGGTCAAGCTGCTCCGCCAAGCGCAGAGTTGATCGAGCATGGCTTGGGCCTGACCCGTCTGCAGAACGGATGCTGCCCGTTGAATGCCCTGTTCCAGGGAATCACTGCAGCCGGAGAACCACAGATAGGCGCCGGCGTTCCAGCGCAGGGCATCGCAGAGAGGGCCTTTGTTCTGCAGGGCGTTGCGTGCCTGCTCGGCCCAGGTGTTGTCGTCAGCCCATTCCACGTCGGCGTCGTGACAGCCATGGTCACGGGGGTGCAGGATCAATCGCTCCGCCTTGCCGTTTCGCACTCGGGCCGTGATGCAGGCTCGGCCGATGGGCAGGTCGGTTCCTCCTTCCAAACCTTTCACGGTGAGAACATCGGTTTCGCCGGCTTGCTTAAGGGCTTCCCAGGCGCGGGCCTCTGTTGGTGGATGGACAAAGCCACTTACAAGGAGGTGGTTCCCTTGGTGGGGTGTCCAGAGCAGTTCCAGGCTGGCAACCGGGGGACGTTTGCCCAGTTCCTCGCGGTAGCCGATCAGGGTTTCCGCTATTAGGAAGTGATCCGGCTGGTGAATTAGGGCAAAGCCGTTCTGCTCGAACCCGTCTGCAACGGTGCTGATCGGTAGACCTGTGAGGTCGAGATCAAGAAGGCGGAACAGATCAACAGCGGTGACGCCGTATTTGATCGGCATCCGGTCACCGCCCTGCAGAACCACCGGCTGTCCACAGGCCAGCAGCACCAGCGCGGTGAGCGGGTAAATCGGCGCTGTGCGCGTGCGCCCGTCGTAGGGCATGCCGAAACACAATGGTGCTTGATTGCCGGCGGTGGATTGCAGCACCGGGCCGTGGGCTCGGTAGGTGTCGAGCATCCCCGTGAGTTCCTGGGGTTCGGGCCGTCGGATGCGATGGGCAATCAGGAAGGCGCCGATCTGTGCGGGCGTCGCTTCGCCCTGCAGCATCAGCTCCATGGCATCAGCCGCTTCCTCGCGACTCATGCCTTTGCTGGTGTGTTCACCGCTTCCCACCTTGCGCAGGTGCTGCTTGAAGCGGTCGCGGCCGGAGAGAATTGCGCTCGTCAAAGGTCCGGCCTCAAGCTGTGGGCAGTCTTTAGGAGCGACTGACCCGGCAGGGGTAGCAATTGATACGAAAGATCAGGGGCTGCTCAGCCGGGATAACCCCTCGAAGCTGCCATGGCGTGGATGCTGCGGGTGGTGGCGTCCTTCGGCGTAGTAAAGCCGCTCCAGCATCAGCTGGGGAGCGGTGGTTGGTGGGAGAAACTGCGCCTGAAGCAGGGTCGCCATGGATTGGAAAAATTGGCTCATTTCAAATTCCCTTAATGGAAATATTTTCACTTGCATCATGGGCCTCTTGGCTGTGCTTGTTGCTTCAAAACAGGCTGTTGTTTTGTAGTTGATGCTTCATTGTTAGGTCAGCATTTGCGCAACAGTTTCTTTGCTGCTGAGACGTTCCACCCCGGAGCGCCGTTTTTGAAGCGGCAATAACAATTTTTCATTCAATCATGACTGTTACTGCTGCCTTGATGGCTGCCAAGAAAGCCAAGGGCATGAGCTTTGCTGATCTTGAAGCGGCCATGGGCCTTGATGAGGTCTGGATTGCTTCCTTGTTCTATGGACAAGCCACTGCCTCCAAGGAAGAGGCTGAAAAGCTTGCTGAGCTGCTTTCCCTTGATCCGGCTATCACCGCTGCTTTGCAGGAGTTCCCCACCAAGGGAAGCCTCGATCCAGTGATCCCCACTGATCCCTTGATCTATCGTTTTTACGAGATCATGCAGGTCTATGGAATGCCTCTGAAGGATGTGATCCAGGAGCATTTCGGTGATGGCATCATGAGCGCGATCGACTTCACGCTTGATGTCGACAAGGTGGAGGATCCCAAAGGCGATCGCGTCAAAATCACCATGTGCGGCAAGTTCCTTCCTTACAAAAAGTGGTGAACAACCAAATGTCTTGATTGAAGACATCAAGGCCCCGCAACAGCGGGGCTTTTTATTGGCGGAATTGTTGGCTCAGTTGGGTGCTGGCCATCTTGCGTCGACTGTCGTCATTCAGGTCTTGGCTCAACTCCAGCAGACAACGCTGACTGGCAGGTGTGGCGATGCAACCGAGCGCGCGGAAAGCGGCCTCGGCAACGGGCAGGGAACCGTTTCGACACAGCTCTGCCAGCTTTTCGCTGATCAACACGCCATCGCGGCGTTGCAGAACCCGAATCGCTGCCACAACGACTGGATCGCGAAAATCATTCAAAACCTCTTGGCAGAACTGCAGCAGTTCGCTGTCGTCGAGGCAGTGGGACCGGAAGCTGAGCAGTTGCAGGCCGGCAAGTCGGTGCAGTTGGCCTGGGTGATGCAGGCAATTCACCACCACCGATTCAGGAACATCGGCGCCCCAACAGGCGAGCGCCTGGACCACCATCAGGTTGGCATCCTCATTTTCCGAAGTTTGTTCGAGTTGAGCCAACAACCAATCGCGGGCCTCGCTCTGGTGGCATAGCCCTGCGGCCATGACTAGGTCGGGCAGAACCCCATGGCTGGCAAGGAGGTCTTGGATCACGGGCCAGCCGCGCTCGGCCTGCATGCCCAGTTTTTCGCAGAGGGCTCGCCTCAGATCAACAGAAAGGCTGAGGGAGTAAATCTCCCCCAGCCAAGATGGCTCCAAAGGAGCGCGTTTTGATTGAGAAAGTCGTTCCCAAAGGACGACTTCCTCGTCGGTGAATGGATCAGCGGGCACCCAGTTCAGCAGCGAGCTCACGTTCAAGCTTCTCATCGTGCTCGGATGGGAGCACATTGTCCATCGGGGTCCGATGGGTGCTGTAGAAGATCATGCCGATGAACACCATGCCGCCCACGATGTTGCCGAGGGTGACCGGCAGGAAGTTCCAGAAAATCACCTTGGTAAAGGGAACGCCTGATCCGAGGATTGGGCCGGCGGTGTGCAGGAACTGGTTCACCACGATGTGTTCCATGCCCATCGATTGGAATGCAGTGATCGGAAGCCAGCAGGCCAGGATTTTGCCGGGAACGCTCTTGCTCACCAGTGCCATGGTCACTCCAAGGCAAACAAGCCAGTTGGCGACGACGCCGCGCAGGAAAGCAAGGAAGAAGCCCAAGCCTCCAAGTGCTTCGTACTTCTTCTCAACGTTAATCTGGTTGAGGGCAACAATCTTTTGTGCAACAAGATCCCATATCGGTGGGCCAATGTTGTCTGCGGCGGCATCCATTGTGCCGCTAGTGAGGCTGATCGCCATGATTAGCGCGACTACGGCAGTACCAATCCAGTTGCCGAGCCAAACCCAAGCCCAATTTTTAATTGTGGCTCCCCATGTGGCTTTTCCAGCCCAGGTCGCCATTGGTAGGAGTGCGAAGTTTCCGGTAACCAATTCCATGCCGAACAGCACGATGCTGGCAAAGCCGAAAGGAAACAGAAGTGATCCGACGAAAGGTAGCTTGGTGAGAATGCCACAAGTGAGGGCAAGGATCACAGCTAGGCCCAATATTGATCCTGAATAGAATCCGCGGATCAAGAGGTTCTTGACGCTTACTGTTGATTTTTTGCCGCCGGCGGCAATCATGCCGTCAACGAGCTCATTTGGTAGGACGTAGTCCATCAGTAGAGAGTGAGAGTTTACGGGGAAGTGGTGTCAATCGCCAAAGCAATTGATCAGGCAGGAGTAGAGATCAAAACTGCTGCTAAGAATTGGTCGTGGCTCCATCGCGACCACCGGCAATAAGCCAGTTGACGTAACGAAAAAATCGTTGCGGTTGGGCATCACGGTGAAGGGGAGTGGTCGTTGCGGGGAACCGTGACTTCAAAAGGAAGCGCCACGGCTTTCGCAGTGTTTAGGCCTTTGGGGTGGCCCCGAACTTCTCAATTAACACCTCTTTCAGAACAGCCTTGATCTCATCAGCGGGAATGGCCTTGCGGTTGATTTCACCAAGACTTGGATTGGGGCCTTGTGAACCTCCGATAGTCATGGTGTAACCCTCGCCCATGACCCCTTCACTATTTTTTGCTTTGGTGCCAGTTAATCCGATAGCTCCCATGTCAGCTTGACCACAGTTATTAGGGCAGCCAGTCCATTGAATTTTTAGATGTTCTGGGAGGTTGAGTTCAGCATCAAGCCCTTCTGCTATCGATAGCGCCGTGTCCTTAGTGTTGGTAAGTGCAAACCCACAATAAGTATTGCCAGTGCAGGATACTGTTCCTGCAGAAATTTTTTGTGGCTCAATAGGGAAGCGTTTTAAAAGAGGATCGGCCTTGAAAGATTCAATTTTTTGATTGTCAATCCCGACGATTATGGCGTTTTGTTCTTCAGTTAGCCGTACTTCTCCGCTTCCGTAATTAAGGCTGGCCGTCGCCAAATCTTGGAGATCCGCAGCTTTCAGTCGTCCGACAGGTACGTGTAGACCTGCGTAGGAAAGACCTTCCTGCTTTTGTGGGTGAATTCCGTAATGGGAGCGAGGGGTGGTTTCGAAAATTGAACCTGGATCTGGAGTTAACGGACCGAACAAACTCTCAACTTGGTTCCGGAATTCATCGTGACCAACCTGGTCCAAATAAAAACGGAAGCGGCCTTTGGGACGCTTGTCGCGCTCACCATTGTCGCGCCAGAGCCGGATGACGGCGTCGGTCATCTTGCAAATCTCATCTGGCTTCACCCAGGCATTCAGTGGGATGGCGTAAGCGTTGAGCTGCGAAGAGAGAACACCTCCGATCCACACGCCGAATCCCATAACCCCATTGCGTTCCACCGGATGGAACACGATGTCGTTGTGGAGCAGGAAGTTGTCTTTCGCTCCGGCCACGGCGGTATTCCACTTGCGGGGCAGGTTGGAATATTCCGGGTTGCCCTGGCAGTTGTTGGTGAGGAAGTTCTGCAGCTCGGTGGTGTATGGCCGCGTGTCAACGATCTCATTGGGATCGATGCCGGCTATGGGATTGCCAGTGACGTTGCGGGGGTTGTCGAAGCCGGATTGGATCGTGCTGAGGCCGGCTTCCTTCAGACGCTTGAGAATTTCCGGCAGATCACTTAGCAGCACACCACGCAATTGCAGGTTTTGACGGGTAGTGATGTCGCAGCTGCCGTTATCGCCATATCGCTCAACGATGGAGCCAACCACCCGCAGCTGATCGGCCGTCAGCACGCCATTGGGCACCCGAAGCCGCAGCATGAATTTGCCGGGGGTTTTCGGACGCCAGAACATTCCGTACCACTTCAAGCGCAGCTGAAGGTCGGTTTCATCCACCTGCTCCCAGCCGAGCTCGGCGAACTTCTCGATTTCGCTACCGACCAACAGGCCATCCTTGGCCGCCTTGTTCTGCTCGATCTTGTTGAGCTTCTTGCCATCCAGGTAAGGCCTAGAAGGAGAGCTAATGGTCATAAGTCGATTAACGAGTGGGCGGATTGATTGCTCAAAGACGAGGTGCAAATCAATCGAGATGGACCGAAGACCGTGAACGCTTCAAAACGAAGGGGAGCGTTGTTAACCGAATAAACACTGCGAAGGCGACCCTGGTCCGTAACAAAGGGAACACTTTTTGAGTTGACCAATGCCGGGGCTTTGTTCTGTCCGATTTGTAAAACCGGCTACATCTGACGGTTCCCGCGAGGCCGTAAAAGGCAACTTGTTTCCGCCTCAGTATTGGCGTCCAATTTCGCCAACCATCCGCACCGCTCCGGCCCGGATCATCTGCCAAACCCGCTTCATCGCAGCGAAGTCTTGGTCGAGCTCGGAGGGTCCGGCGGGGCGTTCGAAGCG
>OCZA010000653.1_pt1 | contig 11563 bp, 8 predicted proteins | sample 1539021 | NCBI WGS metagenome assembly OCZA01 (sample SAMEA2619376, study PRJEB22493) | marine metagenome | biome: marine biome (ENVO:00000447); feature: surface water layer (ENVO:00002042); material: "saline water (ENVO:00002010), including plankton (ENVO:xxxxxxxx)" | depth 5 m | reverse complement strand
ATGCAAAAGCTTTTTTTGATGAAGTTAGATATATGTTGGCCAATCAAATGATTGCTCCAAACAGTCCTCAATGGTTCAATACGGGCCTTAATTGGGCATATGGTATTGATGGACCATCTCAAGGTCATTTCTATGTTGACCATGAAAACGGTAAACTTACTAGATCGTCCAGCTCCTATGAAAGACCCCAACCGCATGCTTGTTTTATACAAAGTGTAGACGATGATCTTGTTAATGATGGTGGGATCATGGATCTTTGGGTTAGAGAGGCTCGATTATTCAAATATGGTTCAGGAACTGGAACAAATTTCTCTAGTCTAAGAGGTTCCACAGAAGGACTGTCTGGCGGTGGAAAATCATCAGGCTTGATGAGTTTTTTGAAAATTGGAGATAGAGCTGCTGGTGCAATAAAATCTGGCGGAACTACAAGAAGAGCGGCTAAAATGGTTGTCGTAGACATTGATCATCCAGATATAGAGGAGTTTATAAAGTGGAAAGTTACGGAGGAGCAAAAAGTTGCATCTATCGTTACTGGTTCAAAAATATGCTCAAAACACCTTAAAAGTATTATGAACGCCTGTCACAACTGTGAAGCAGATGGAGAAAGCTGCTTTGAACCCTCAAAAAATCCTGCTCTGAAAAGAGAAATTATCGCTGCAAGGCAAAACGAAGTGCCTGAAAATTATATCCAAAGAATAATTCATTTTGCAAAACAAGGGTATAAATCAATAGAGTTCGAAACTTATAATACGGATTGGGATTCAGAAGCTTATGTAACAGTGTCGGGTCAAAATTCTAACAACTCTGTGCGTGTAACAGATGAATTTCTTGATGCAGTTATAAACGACAAAGAATGGAATTTAGTTAATAGGGCCGATGGGTCAATTAATAAAACCGTAAATGCAAAAGAACTATGGGATCAGGTTGGCTATTCAGCTTGGGCGTGTGCAGACCCTGGTATACAGTTTCATACAACAATTAATGACTGGCACACCTGCCCAGAGAGCGGAGAAATTCGTGCTTCAAATCCATGTTCAGAATATATGTTTTTAGACAATACTGCCTGTAATCTGGCTTCACTAAATTTAATGACATTTATGGATGAAAATAAGTGTCTTAATACATCGCTATTCAAGCATGCTGTAAGAATCTGGACTCTAATATTAGAGATATCAGTTATGATGGCACAATTTCCTTCTAAAGAAATTGCTAAGTTATCTTATGAATACCGAACTCTTGGATTGGGATACGCAAATCTAGGTGGATATCTAATGTCTAAAGGTGTTGCTTATGACAGTGAAGAAGGCAGATCTAACTGTGCGGCTATAACATCATTGATGACTGGCATATCTTATGCAACTTCAGCAGAAATTGCATCTGAACAAGGACCCTTCCCTGGCTATCAACAGAATGCAAAAAATATGCTTCGCGTAATAAGAAATCATAAGAGAGCTGCTTATGGCAATGCTGAAGGGTATGAAGACTTAAATATTAATCCTGTGCCATTTATTGTTGAAAATTTAAGAGACACTAATCTTGGTATTGAAGCCCAAAAAGCTTGGGATGAAGCTTATGAAGGAGGTCAAAAATATGGATATAGAAATGCTCAGACCACAGTTATAGCGCCTACTGGTACGATTGGACTAGTTATGGACTGTGATACAACTGGAATTGAACCTGATTTTGCAATGGTAAAATTTAAGAAACTTGCAGGCGGAGGATACTTTAAAATCATAAATAGAACTGTTCCAGAAGCATTAAAACAATTGCAGTATACTGATGAAGAAGTTGAAGAAACAATAAATTATGCTGTGGGATATGGGACTTTAAAAGATGCTCCTTTCATTAATCACGAGTCACTTAAAGAAAAAGGCTTTGATGATGAGCAGCTAGATTTGCTAGAACAAAACTTAAAGAATGTTTTTGATATAAGATTTTCATTTAATTCATTCACTCTAGGAAAAGAATTTTGCTCAGAAAAATTAAATATCTCTGATGAACAGTTAGCTGACATGAATTTTAATATGTTGGCTTTCTTGGGTTTCTCTAATGAAGAGATAGATGAGGCGAATACATATTGTTGCGGAACAATGACTCTAGAAGGTTCTCCTTATATTAAGGAAGAGCATTTATCTGTTTTTGACTGCGCAAATCCATGTGGAAGAATAGGTAAAAGATTTTTGTCTGTTGAAAGTCATATAAGAATGATGGCAGCCGCTCAGCCGTTTATTTCAGGAGCAATTTCTAAAACAATTAATATGCCTTCTGACTCAGATGTAGAAGATTGCAATGAAGCCTACCTTCTCTCTTGGAAGCTAGGAACAAAAGCCAATGCATTGTACCGAGATGGATCAAAACTAAGTCAGCCACTTGCGTCTAAATTAGTTGAAGATGAAGATGTTACAGAGTCTGAACAAATTGATACAGCGCAAACTCAAGTTGAGAAGACGATTGCTGTTGCTCAAGAAGCTGTAAATTCAATTGTTTACGGATCAAGAAATAAGGTTCCTGACAGACGAAAAGGCTACATACAAAAAGCAATTGTTGGTGGTCACAAAGTCTATCTTCATACAGGAGAATATGAAGATGGCAGTTTAGGCGAAATATTTATCGATATGCATAAAGAAGGTGCTTTTTTGAGAAGTTTAATGAATAATTTTGCTATAGCTATTTCCATTGGACTTCAATACGGAGTGCCACTTGAGGAATACGTAGAGGCATATACATTTACGAGATTTGATCCTGCCGGAGTTGTTCAGGGAAATAATAGAATCAAAAATGCCACATCAATCCTAGATTATGTATTTAGGGAATTGGCTGTTTCTTACTTAGGCAGAAATGACCTAGCTCATGCAGATAATACTGATGTTGATTTTTCGCTTGGCACAGGTGCCGAGGAAGGAACGCTTAAAAACAACGAGATACCTTGGAAACTAGTTAAAAAAGTATCCAGCCAAGGTTACTTAAGAGGTCAAGATGGTCTTTCAGTAGTAAGCTCCTCTGGAGATATGGGTGCAGTAACTGCAGAGCAAGCAGTGTCAAGTAGTGGTGCTTTATCTACAGGAACATCGGATGCATCAATGAGTAGAGTTCAAGCGGCAAGGATGATGGGCTACGAGGGTGATGCATGCCCTGAGTGTGGTTCATTTACTTTGGTGAGAAATGGAACTTGTCTCAAATGCGATACGTGTGGAGCTACTACGGGCTGTTCTTAATCTTCTTCAGTAGGTATTACTTTTAGGTTCAGCTCATCTAAAGTCTTAGCATCAACTTCTGCCGGCGCAAGCATCATGAGGTCTTGTGCCTGTTGATTCATAGGAAATAAAATTACCTCCCTGATATTCTTTTCTTGAGCTAGAAGCATTACAATCCTATCGATGCCAGGAGCTATGCCTCCATGAGGTGGCACTCCGTAAGAAAAGGCGTTAATCATTCCCCCAAATTTATCTTGTACTTGTTTTTTAGTATAACCACTTATTTCAAAAGCTTTGTACATAATTTCTGGTATGTGATTTCTAATGGCTCCAGATGATAGCTCAATGCCGTTGCAAACAATATCATATTGATATCCTAGAACATCTAAAGGATCACTATTTTCTAATGCTTCTAATCCACCTTGTGGCATAGAAAATGGGTTATGACTAAAATCAATTTTACCTGTGTCCCTATCCTGCTCGTACATTGGAAAATCTATAATCCAACAAAATCTAAATACATCTTTTTCGATAAGATCAAGAATCTCTCCGATTTTATTTCTTGCTGCTGCAGCAATATCATATACCAACTTACCTTTATCACATGCAAAGAATATGGAATCTCCTGAATTTAAATTTGCTTTTTTAGCAATTTCTAATTGAATATTGCTTGGTATAAATTTTGCAATTGGGCCTTTTCCAGTAAGTATGCCATCTACTTCTTCAAAAATAATATAGCCAAGACCGGGAGCATTCATTTCTTTTTTTGCCCAATTGTTTAAATTATCAAAAAAACTTCTTGGTTGCATTGAAGATTTTGGTGCAGGTATCCCTAGTACTCGCCCACCAGCATCTATAACTTTTTTGAAAGCCTTGAATTCAACATCGTCATCAGAAAATTCTTGAGTAATATCACATACCTCAATTGGATTTCTTAAATCTGGTTTGTCTGTTGCATACTTTTTCATTGCTTCTTTGTAGGTAATTCTTGGAAAAGGCAAATCAGTCACTTTAAAATTTGAAAACTTTTTAAATACTGAAGATAAAACTGGTTCAATGGCATTAAATACATCATCTTGCTCAACAAATGCCATTTCCATATCTAATTGATAAAATTCACCAGGACTCCTATCTGCTCTGGCATCTTCATCTCTAAAACAAGGAGCAATTTGAAAATATTTATCAAACCCCCCTGCCATTATTAATTGTTTAAATTGTTGAGGCGCTTGAGGTAAGGCGTAAAATTTTCCAGGATGAATTCTGCTTGGAACAAGATAATCTCTAGCGCCTTCGGGACTTGATGCTGTTAATATAGGAGTCTGCATTTCAAGAAAGCCAGCCTCGGACATTAACTCTCTTATATAGGAAATAATAGATGATCTTAATACAATGTTGTTATGCAATTCTTCTCTTCTAATGTCTAAAAACCTATACTTTAATCTTATTTCTTCAGGATAATCATTTTCACCGAATACAGGCATTGGTAATTCATTTGCAGCAGAAAGAACTTCTAACGCATCAACAGAAATCTCAATTTTACCAGTTACTAGGGACTCATTAACAGTTTCTTTATCACGCTTAATAACTTTACCATGTATTTTAATAACTGATTCAGCCCTTAGGCTTTCAAATTCTTTTAATAGCTTTGTATTTGTTTTTTCAATGACACACTGAGTTACGCCATAATGGTCTCGCAAATCAATAAACAAGACATTACCATGATCTCGCTTACGATTAATCCATCCAGCGAGTATGACGTCTTTATTTTCATCGCTTTCCTTTAACTCGTTACAATTATGTGTTCTATATTTTGCCATGCTTTAAATTCAAGTTCATATATAGTTTGATTTATGAAAATAGTCCAAGACAATAAATCTCTCAAAAATCTATGCAAATTACTTAAAACACAGAAAGTTATCTATCTAGATACTGAGTTTAAAAGAGACAGAACATACTGGCCGAAACTATGTACTATTCAATTTAAAACACAGCGAAACGTATATTTGGTGGACATGCTTCTAATTGAGCAAATGAATATGAATGCACTAAAAGAAATATTAATAGACAAAAAGTTAAGAAAAGTAATTCATTCAGCTAAGCAAGATATTGAGGTAATTAATTACGCTTTAGATATCAAAATCGAAAACATTTTTGACACTCAAATGGCCTATAATGCACTTCATGGAGGCGATGAAATTGGCTATACAAATTTAGTGGAAAAACTTTTTAAAATAAAATTGTCTAAAAAGTATCAAGTTTCAGATTGGGAATCAAGGCCACTTAGTAAAAATCAGCTAGCATATGCAGAAAATGATGTTTTATATTTACCAAGAATTTATACTTATCTAATTAATTTTATAAAAAAAAGAAACTTAATTAATAAAATTAATAATAAAAACCACGAACTAACTGAGAATAATGACATTTATAATCCAAAGTTTGCATATAAAAAAATTAAAACAAAAAATTTTAATCAAAAAGAAAAAACTCTACTAAAAAAATATTCTAAATGGAGAGAGGTCTGTGCACAAAACCTAAATATACCCAGGAACTGGGTTATTTCAGATAAAAATCTAATCAAAGCATCTAAAGGTAAAGAGGTTGGTTTAGAGAAAAATAAAAAAATGTACAACCAGCAACTAAGTAAATTTAGTGATTATATTAATTCAAAAAATCTCTCAAAAAAGGGATAGTAATCTTGCTTTTAGTTTGCATGGAAGAAAAATTAATTTTTTCCATAAATTGATATAGTTTTGAATAATCTCTTTCGACTCGTTTAGTGAGATATTCTATTACATTAGTTTCTACTTTTAATTGAAGATCGCTAAAGAACTTAACTATTAAGATTTTTATTAGTCTATCATCTGGATCATCTATAAAAGAAGAAGTAAATGAATTAAATCTTGACCTTAAATCATTTAGTGAGATTTTAAAGTTAGCGTCTGTGTCAACTGAACAAAGTATTTTAAATTTCTTGAGCACTAAATTATTGTAAAAATGAAAAAAATCATTTTCTCTCTCCACTTTGAGATGATGCAAATCATCAATTGCATAACTACAGCTAGATGACAAATTTTTCCAATTACTTACCTCATTGCAATTAAGAAAAGTAGCGTTATTGTTAGCTGTCCATATTTTTAATAAGTGCGTCTTCCCAGATTTTGACTTACCATAGACAACCGCTGAACCATTGAACCAATTATTTGTTTCATTAAGTAAAGATGAAACTTGCTGGTTGCTTTCACTAATAAAAAAATCATTAGGATCGAAATTTTCGACTTTGCCTAAATCAAAAACTAACTGACCTTTATTCATCTAATTAATACTTTCCATCCAATATCTTATATAAATAAACAACGATATTAATGTAGTAATTACAACGATCCCAATCAGTAATTCAATTAACCTCGTCTCATTTATCAAATTTTCAAATCCTGCTGTATTGCCTAATAATGTAGCTATAACTAAAAAAAATTGAAAAAAAGTGTTCCACTTACTTACTTTACTAGTTTTTAATTTAATTTTTATTCCTGCAAAAAATGTTATTACAAAAGAGCCTAAGATAATAATATCCCTTGATATGACTAGGATGATGATAAAAACTGGTAAAAGATTTGCTGTTCCGATTAATATATAGATTGAAATTACAAATGCTTTATCGGCAATAGCATCTAAGTAGGAACCCAATTCACTTTCCGCCTTTAAAGACCTTGCTATAAATCCATCCAAAAAATCACTAACGGCAATAAGGATTGTAAAAAGAGCTGCATAAAAAAATAAATCAATTAATAGCAACCAAGCTACGATGGGAATAGTTATTAATCTGAATATTGACAATAAATTTGGAATATTCTTAATCATACAAGCTAATTTTATAGTAAGGACCCATATTAGCTACATCAATATTATTTTGAGACATTATTAATTCTAACTTATTATTATTGCCAGAAAAATTAATAACCCCTTCAACCTTAGACAGATTAAATGAAGTGACGTGGAAGGAATTAAGCAACTCTAAAGTTTCTAGTTCTGTTCTTAGTTTTACCCAATCATCGATTGAATTAATATCATAAACAAAATTATACAAAAACTTATCATTCGATTGTTTTGTTATATCAATCCAAACTGATAATAACTCAGAATTAATATCTTTAATAATTTGATCAAAAATATCATCTCTGTAAAAGCTATTTTCTTCTATGAATGTTTTTCTAAATACATTTTCTTTATTATTGGCTATGAGCTTAATAATAATCTCAAATTTGATTTTATTATTTTCAACACTAGTTGGATTACACCAAATCAATATAGCGTCCTTGATATCGCTCACTAGATTTAAATTCGATCCTTCCAAGAATGTTGCTAAATCTAACTGATACATTTCAGATGAAGAAAAAGTTCTTACGTTCAAATTAATTTTACTTCCAATATTATTTATTTTTTTCCATTCTGTGTTCCAATTATTAAATAATGTAAAGAACTCGAAGTGGTTTGAAAATGCAATATAGGCAATTATGTCTTTTGAGCTCAGTTCTGAATATGTTAATGAGCGAGATTCATAAAACTCTCTAACTTTAAATGGACTAAAATAAACATTAAAGCTCCCGCTATAAGTTTCAGATGATATTTTTTCATCAACAAACTCAATACTCTCTACTAAATATTCATAATTAATATCGTTTAATTTAATAATTTGATTGAAGTCACTTGGTGCCAGAAGTTTTTTTGAAATTTTCTCAAATGCTAATTTTTCTGCTTTTGAAATTGCTAGATTTCTTACATTTGAATTATTAACATAAGGAATGTTCACTTCAATATTCATTTCTGAAAAAAATAAATCGTCATTAGCCATAACGGGAAAATTAAAAAATAAGATTAAAATAACAGCGAGTAACTGTTTAATATGTTTAGCGAAAAATTGATAAATCATATATATAGTAGACAAATGAAAAAATTATCATACTCAAGTTCTGGTGTAAGTATCAACAAAGGAAATGAGTTTGTAAGCAAAATTAGCAACTTAATCAAAAAAGATAAAGGTCTTATTAAGACTGAAATCGGAGGATTTTCAGGTCAATTCCCCTTAAGCACTAAAATTAAAAAGCCTATACTAGTTGGAGCAACAGATGGCGTAGGAACAAAAATTCAAATTGCAGAGGAAATGAATGACCATAAAACAATTGGTATAGATTTAGTAGCTATGTGCGTGAATGACTTGATTGTTGATAAAGCAACTCCATTATTTTTTTTAGACTACATCTCAACTGGAAAATTAAATGTATCCAAAGGTGTTGATATAATTAAAGGGATTATAAAGGGATGTAAAATTTCACATTGTGCTTTACTTGGTGGTGAGACAGCCGAGCATCCAGGATATGATACTAAGGAAAAATATGATTTAGCTGGTTTTTGTGTTGGAGTAAAAAGTGGTATTTCGAAGAAAGTTTTACAATTAAAAAAAAGTGATCTTATCATCGGAATTGAGTCGTCTGGAATCCACTCCAATGGCTTTTCACTCATCCGTAAAATTATAAAAGACAATAATATTAGTCTAAAAAAGAAAATTATCAAAAATAGTACATTAGGGAAAATATTATTAAAGCCTACGCATATTTACGTTGATGTAATTCTTGATCTTTTTAGCAAAAATCTTATTAAGACTTGTTCACACATTACTGGTGGCGGTGTAACCGAAAACTTGCCCAGGTCAATCAGTAAAAATACCAAGGCTGTAATAGATTTGAATAAATGGAAACTTCCAGCAATATTTAAATGGATTAGTAGTTTTAATGTATCTCAAAATGAGATGTTGAGAACGTTTAATTGCGGCTATGGAATGGTAATCATTATTGATAGAAAAAATCTTAGTAGGGTTAGAAAAATTGTAAAAAAATATAAATTAAAATCAGATATAATTGGCAATGTTGACATAAAAAAATCTGCTAAAGAAAAAAGCATAAAATTTATTGGAAGACTTAATTTCAATGATTAAAAAACCTATCGGGGTTTTTATATCTGGCAGAGGTTCTAATTTAGAATCGATTATCAATGCTTGCAAAGATGAAAACTTTCCAGCAAAAGTTGTATGTGTTTTTTCTGACAATGCTAATGCAGCAGGTCTTCAATTTGCATCAAAAAATAATATTGATACTCATACTCTAGATTTAAATAATTTTGAGAGCAAAGGTCATTATGAAGAAGAGATTCTTAAACTACTAAAACCTTATAATATTGAGCTTATTTGTCTTGCGGGATATATGAAAATAATTACCGATAAATTAATTAATAGCTTTCCAAACAGAATAATAAACATACACCCCTCCCTTCTTCCTAAATTTAAAGGCCTTAATACTCACCAGAGAGCATTGGATGCGCAAGAAGTCGAGTCAGGATGCAGTGTGCATTATGTAAATAGTAAAGTAGATGATGGAAAAATCATTATGCAAACTTCTGTTGCTATTGAAAAGACAGATAATGCAGATACATTATCAAAAAAAGTTCTAAAAGCAGAACACGAGCTTTACCCTGCTTCCATAATAAAATTACTTAGGAAATAATATCTTCTTCTGAAAAAAAGTGACTTATCTCAATTTTTGCATTTTCAAGGCTGTCGGAGCCATGAACGGAGTTCTTTTCTAGTGATAATGCATATTTTTTTCTTATTGTGCCTTCAGCGGCCTCTTCAGGATTAGTAGCTCCCATAATTTCTCTATTTCTTTTTACAGCATCTTCCCCTTCGAGAACCTGAACTACAATTGGCCCAGAACACATAAAATCACACAAACTTTGAAAAAAAGGTCTCTCTTTATGAACCTCATAAAATTGTGAAGCTTTTGCTTGATCTAGCTTTAACCTCTTAGAAGCGACAACCCTCAATCCTGCATTTTCTAGCATTGCAGTGATTTCACCTATTTTATTTCTTTCAACTGCATCTGGCTTAATAATTGAAAATGTTCTTTCAGTACTCATTATTTACCCTCATGATATTTTGATACAAATTTGTTTAGAAGCTTTACCCCAAATGCTGTTGCTCCTTTTGGAGATGTTGGTAAATTTGTTTTTGACCATGTTGTTCCAGCAATGTCTAAATGTGCCCAAGGGACCTTATTAACAAATCTTTGTAAAAACTGAGCTGCAGTAATAGAGCCCGCTCCTCTTCCACTAGAAATGTTTTGCATATCTGCAATTGGTGAATTTATCATTTTATCAAATTTATCATGAAGCGGGAATCTCCATAGCTTCTCATCTTCAATCTTGCCCGCATCTTCCAGCTGCTTACTTAATTTATCGTTATTGGAAAATAATCCTGCATATTCATTGCCGATTGCGATAATTATTGCTCCAGTTAAGGTAGCTAAATCAACCATTAACTCAGGCTTATATTTCTCTTGGGTATACCAGAGAGCGTCAGCAAGCACTAGCCTGCCTTCAGCGTCAGTATTTAAAACCTCTATTGTTTGACCTGAATAAGATTTCACTACATCACTTGGTCTTGTTGCCATATTTCCAATGTGGTTCTCGACAAGACCTACAACACCTATTACATTAGCCTTAGCTTTTCTTAGGGCCAATGTCTTCATTAAACCAATAACAACACCTGAACCTCCCATATCATATTTCATTTCTTCCATTCCACCTGCAGGCTTAAGTGAAACTCCACCTGTGTCAAATGATACTCCTTTACCTATAAACGCGATTGGTTTTTTCTTTTTATTTTTATGACCTTTCCATTCCATGATGGCTAGTTTGGACTCATGCTCACTTCCACGACCAACACTGAGTAAAGATCCCATGCCTAATTTGGTCATTTCTTTTTCACCAAGAATCGTAACTTTCACACCTATTTTTTCAAGTGAAGCAGCATTTTTAGCTAATTCAGGTGGCGTCATAACATTTGGGGGTTCCGTAACAAGATTTCTGGTCATAGTTACACCCTCATGAATTGCTTTTACTATTTCATAGTTTTTTTCTAATCTTGAAAATTGAGATGAGTAAATTTTGATTTTTGTTTTTTTGCTTGTTTTTTTCGTATCTCTTTTAGAAAAATATTTTGTAAACTTGTAAGATGCTAATAAAAATCCTAGTAGCAACTCACTTGTCGAGTTTACATAGCTTAATTTAGATGAATTGACTCCTTCAGGATAAATGATGATATTATTTTCTTTATAAAATTTTATAAGTGATAGTAAATTTCCCCCTAAAATTTGAAAGTCTCTATTAGAAGCGTTCTTTATATTTTTTAATTTGAATATGTATAGCTTTGAGAGAGTAAGGTTTTGTGGATTATGAACAATCAAATAATCAAAATTTTTTGATTTTCTTGCCTTGAATGACTCGTCGACACTAATTGTATTTGATAGGTGTTTTTT
>OCZA010000651.1_pt1 | contig 11567 bp, 11 predicted proteins | sample 1539021 | NCBI WGS metagenome assembly OCZA01 (sample SAMEA2619376, study PRJEB22493) | marine metagenome | biome: marine biome (ENVO:00000447); feature: surface water layer (ENVO:00002042); material: "saline water (ENVO:00002010), including plankton (ENVO:xxxxxxxx)" | depth 5 m | reverse complement strand
CGATACCATCTTTATCGAATCTTCTCCAAAGGTTAAATACTAGTATTTTTGAAGGTTTGCTGTTTGTTTCTTCAAGAAGCGGTTCAAGTGTGCTTTTAAAGTTTGGAGTGAAGTCGTTATGAACCAGCCTATGAGCACCTTTTCTCTTACCTGATTCAACTTCAGCTTCATTTCTAGAAATATGTGAGACGATATGAACTTCATCAGCCAGAACCCTTTCTTTTACCAGTTTTGTCATTTCTGGATAGTAAATTTCAGTCACTTCAAAATCGTTAAAAAAGTCTTTTACTGCTGATTTATGATTGAGCAATTCAAATCCAGAAGTTTCAATAGAAAACTCTTTAAGTCTAGCATTTTGAATTGTTTTCATATGTGAGGTATGGTTTGGCATTGAGGCATCCTCTTCTTTGAGGCCAAAAGCAGGTTTTGGCTCACCTCTAATTAGAGGATTCCTATAATTAAAAGAAGCTTTGGTCTTTTCTAAATTATCCATGCGTATATTTTATCTGGAAATAAATTAAATGTATTTAAAAAAATAATAAACAAGAAATCGAATGAAATATAAAAATTGATTTATTGATAGAGAGGACATCATGCTGAATAAGATAATTTTTTTATTTATAGCATTAGCGATTCAAGCTTGCCAAATGGTGCCTGAGTGAGAAGCTTTTGTTTATTGATTGCAGGCAAATAATTTTTTAGGTTAAATTAAGTCTTTGCCAAACTTTTGGAATTATCCAAGTTACGATTAAGGAAAAACCTAGTCCTAAAGCATAACTACTTAGTTCGCCTAATAAACCATCATAGGCAATAGCCGAATTTAAATTATTTATCAGAATCATAGTTATAAAGACTAAACACGTGCTGAATGATGCAATTAACAATTTTATGAGATTAGATTTCTCTATGACCACGTTTGATGCAAAAACAAACCAACCGAGCATTACACCCAAAAACCAAGAACTTGGTTCGTGATTTAAATGCGATGGATAAGAAAGATAATAAATTAGATGAAAAGTAAGAATTGCTAAAATCCATAATTCTTTATTCAAGAAATCATAAATTTTGTAAATCGATGCAAGGTACCATAACCCAAGAATTAAAAATCCAATTAATAGTCCTGCAAATACGTCTCCCAAATCATGCACGCCTAAATACATTCTGCTAAATGAGATAAGAGCAATCATAAGAACGCAAAAATAAGATAACCATTTATTTTTGAATTCGATTGCAATAAGCCCCCATAAAGTAACTGCTATTTGAGCATGTCCACTAGGCCAACCATAAGAATCGCCTATTCTTGGATCCAACATAAACTCCATTGCTGGTCTTGGATCTTGAAAATAGTCTTTTAAGAATCCATTAATGAGTCCAGATATAAAAAGTAACATTGCTATCCTAGAAAATTTTTCTGGGGACCAATAATAATAACCAAATGAAATAAACAAAATAAGAAAGGTTGGATATCCAGCAAGCGAGACTAAGTCAAAGAATGTGTTTAAAAAAGGAGTCCTTAAATCTAATATCCAAGATAAGTCATTCCAGAAAGACATAGCTTCCATAATTTATTTTCTTTTACTTGAATCGGAAACTAATTTATCTGCACTGTTTATAGAACCGTATTTATCTTTAAAATTTCCAAACATTTTCTCAGGCGAGACCGATTCTAACTCTCCATTTTTATCTTCTGGGTCTGAATAAAATCCCAATACATATCCCCCTTTTGTATAGCCCATAAGGGATCTTAATTCGGGAGTTAAGTCTTTTGCTATGTGAGGTGGGCATGAAAGATATTGATTTTCTTGCTGTCTTAACCATGAAGGAGCATAGTGCAAAAATACTCCTAATCTATTTTTATTTGAATTATTTGCTCCGCCTCCATGAATGACTGATCCTGTATAAATAAAAACAGATCCTTTTTTCATTTCTGCATAACAGATTTCATCTTCCTTTGGCTCTCTTTCTCTGTCCCATTTATGAGAACCTGGAACTACTTGTGTAGCTCCATTTTCTTTGGTGAAATCATCTATAGCCCAAACTGTACTTAATTGCGTTTCAATCTTTCTGGGTATGTATCCGCCCCATACCCCTCTATCTCTATGAGGTATTTGTTTGCTCTCACCAGGGGCAATATCAATTGCTGAGGTAAAATGTAATTGATAACCATCGCTATGAGGCTCAAAAAAAAGTTTAGAGACCTCATTTATAATAGGGTTTAAGGCTAAGTTTTGGCACTCAGCTGATCTTGCCATTAAAGCACCAACCCTTTTCGTTTTGAATCCTGTGAAATCGTCTTGACCTTCTTTAGTTTTCACTAAATAAGGCTTTAAATCTTCACTAATATTTTTGAGCTGATTCTTATCTAATAAATTATCAATAATAACGCCAGCATCTTGCTCAATTACTTCTAAAATTTCTTCTATTGAAGAATTAGCTTTTAAGTGTTTGATCCCCATAAATAATTCCCTATATAAATTATTTCATATTTTTAAAAAGATTATTTAAGTTTGCCAACATTTCTTTATCTAATTCACCTGCACTTTCAGCTTTTATACATTCAAGCAATTCTTTCCTATTTTTAACTCCTAGAATAACTGAACTTACTTTCTCTTGAGATAAAGCATATCTATGAGCTAACGAAGCAGGATTTTCATTTACTTTTTTAGCATATTCTCTAAAGGGCAAAGCCTTTTCAAAATCCTTAAAATCTTCAACATCAAAACCAGATTCATGTGGCTTTCTATCCATGGAAGATGTTAAAGCGCCAGCTTGCACTGCCCTAATAGCAAGAATTGGAATATTTTTATTCTGACATTCATTTAAAATCTTATTAGGATCATTTTTTTCATTTACATAGCCAATTGCGCCAATTGAGTTTAAAACGTTAACAGCGCATTGCATTGCTTCAGGCGGTTTAGAATAATTTATTGCTTTAATTAATGCTTCGCCCTGCCCAAGACCAATACCCCAATGATCAATTTTGCCTTCTTGTTTTAATCTTTCAAATGCCGGTATCACAGCATTGAAGTAACATGAAAGAGTAGTACCACTTTTCTCTCTGGTTTCATCAAATTTAAAGAAGCGAAAATCATCTTCAATCAATTGTGAATGTAGCAAAAATAAATTTACCTTTTCTAACTCCATAGTTTCAAGACTTCGACATAACGAATCATTCAAAACATCATAGACCTTTGAATCTTTTGGGTTTCCAAGTCTGCATTTGGTTGTAATATTAATTTCTTCTAATGGTTTATTCTTTAAAGACATACCTAAAACTTTTTCTGCTTCGCCTCTGCCATACATAGGGGCAACATCAAAATGATTTATGCCGGACTCATAAGCGAGATTAACTGTCTCTATAGCTTCTTTTCTAGAAGTCTCTCCCCATACATTTCCTATTCCTCCTCCACCTAAAGTAAGAGAACTAATCGAGCCGAAGGGTTTGAAGTTTCTTTGTTCCAATTCATATCTCCTTAGAATTTACAGCTGATAAGGCATCGTATCTATATAATTTATTAAAAATTTTATTTCCTGCATATCCCATTATGATATTTCTAAAAAAAGCAGCTAGGCCAGATAAGTGCAAAATTTTGGCATTTCTTCTTGCTGCCAACTGCACAAAAGAAGTTCTTGGCTTCCTAATTTGCTCAAAGTATTTAAGACTTTTTTCTTTATCCTTATAGCTAGATATGCAATCAGCTAAAACCGCTCCATCTTCGATAGCCATTGCAGCACCCTGAGCTAAAAAAGGCAACATCGGATGAGCTGCATCGCCCAATAATATAATTCTTCCTTTACTCCATTGCTTCATCGGAGGTCGATCATGGAGTGCCCATCTGTACAAAGTATTGGGATTTGCAATTTTCAATAACGTTTCTATAGTTTGGTTCCACCCATTGTAGACTTCTCTAAGGTCTTCAATATTTCCTCTTTCTGACCAGCTCTCGTTTGTCCATCCGTCTTGCTCTACTAAACAAACGCAATTTAAATTTTTTCCTCCACTAACGTGATAGGAAACAAAATGTTTTTTTGGTCCCAACCAGACAGTTGTATCAGGCAAAATTAAATCTCTCGGAAGTGAGTCAACTGGAATTAACATTCGCCAAGCAACATTTCCTGTAAAAGAAGACTCTTTTTTTTCAAATATTTTTTCTCTAACTACCGAATGGATGCCATCTGCGCCTATAACGATGTCTGCTTTAATTTTTTCTTCATTAATTTTGATATAAGCTTTATTTTCTTCGTTTCCAACATCTATAACTTTCATGTTGGTAAGTATTTTTATTCCCTCTTCTTCAACTTTATTTAATAAAACTTTTTGCAAATCTGCTCTATGAACATCAAAATTAGGGAAACCAAAATCATCTTGTATTTTCAAGCCAAGTTCTCTTTTTGAAATTATTTTTTCGGTTTTATAATTTAAAAATTGAAACGACCTCGGTTCAAACACGTGGGGTTTTAAATCATCGGTTAACTTTAAATAATCTAAAACTCTTGTCGCATTAGGAGAAAGCTGAACACCAGCTCCTAATTCTGATAGGACTTCAGACTGTTCGTAAATTTCTACTTCATATCCTTTTTTATTTAGACAAAGAGCAGAAACAAGTCCACCAATGCCAGCGCCAACAATTAATATTTTCATTGAGTTAAAGGGGCAACTCTGCTTTTATAACTCGGTTAATCTTTGAGCAATGTGCTTGAATCCCTTGATATTCGCTCCCATCAAGTCTTCCATTGCAGGAGGAGTCTTACTGATATCACCTAATTCACTTAAAACAAAATGAACATCGTCATGGCCTTCTATATTAGACATTTCTCCTAGCCATCGTTTAACATTTGGAAAAGCTTCAAAATCAAATAGATTTGTAAATTGACTTTGCAATTGTCCGACTTCTACATAAGCTGCAATATCGGCGATTGTAGGATTATCTCCTGTAATAAAATTATTCTTTTTTAACCATTGTTTTTCTAAGGCATTCAACCCTTTAGTGAATAATTTTTTTGCCATATTAATAACATCATCAGTTAAGCCCAAATCAGGTCTAGCCATTGGAGCAAAAAACGCTAACGATGCTTCTTTAATGTTCCTATGATGATAGTGAAGGAAATCGTCTACTTTTGCTCTTGCCTCATGCTCTGCTGGATACAAATCAGTCCAATTATGTTTGTTACATAAATAACACATAATTGCGTGAGACTCTGCCAATAAAAAACCTGTTGCTGGATCTTCAAGGCCAGGAATAGTTCCATTTGGAAATTTATTTAGATAATCTGGATGACGAGTTCCATTTGCTTCTTTAGAACCAGGAACAGTCAGTACTAATTCAAAAGGCAATTTTTTGTTAAATAATACCCACAAAACAGCTCTAACTGCTTGCGACATAGGAACAGCGTAAATCTTTAATTTATTACTCATATCAATCTAAGTCACTCGATTCATGTCTTTCTACAATGGCATTATCGTCAGGTCCGCTTGGTGCTCTATTTACTCTTGTTCCTCTTTTAAAGGCTGGACGCTCAGCAATTTCCTCTGCCCAACGAATGACATTCTTATAAGAGGCAACATCCAAAAATTTTGCTGCGTTGTAAGCATTTTTTAAAACTAACATTCCATACCATGCGCACACTGCTATATCAGAGATATTATAGTCATCACCACATAAAAATTTTCTAGACTCTAAATTTTTGTCTAAAACGTCTAATTGCCTTTTCACTTCCATAGCAAATCTATTGATTGGATATTCGTATTTTTCAGGCGCATAAGCGTAAAAATGTCCAAAACCACCTCCTAAATATGGAGCACTGCCCATCTGCCAAAATAACCAAGACATGCATTCTGCTCTTTGAGATGAATCTGTTGGAAGTAGCTCTCCAAACTTTTCGGCCAAATAAACCATAATAGCTCCAGATTCAAAAATTCTTGTTGGAGGAGTTGTGCTTACATCAAGTAAAGCAGGTATTTTAGAATTTGGATTTACACTCACAAAGCCACTACCAAATTGATCTCCCTTTCCAATGTTTATTAAATATGCGTCATACTCGGCGCCTTCATGCCCCAAAGCTAATAATTCTTCTAAAAGAATTGTGACTTTCATGCCATTTGGAGTACCTAAAGAATAAAGTTGAAGAGGATGTTTTCCTCTTGGTAAGTCTTTTTCATGAGTTGCTCCAGAGATAGGTCTATTGATATTAGTAAACTTTCCTCCGCTTTGATTATCCCACTCCCAAACTTCTGGTGGCTCATAAATATTTTTAGTCATAATTAACCTCGTTGATTTAAATTCCTAGAACAGCTTTTGCTATTATGTTTCTTTGAATTTCATTGCTTCCTCCATAAATAGAAGTTGCCCTTAAGTTTTGATATTTACCAGCTACAGGTCTAAACGCTTCGTCTCCAATAGCAGATTCATTTGTTCTTAAACCAGTATCCTGAAATGGCATGCCGTAATAGTCAATTACTTCTAGAGAAATATCAGAAATTTCTTGTTCTAATTCAGTTGCTAGAGTTTTCATGATTGACGATTCTGGGCCAGGACTTTTTCCTTTTTCAAAAGAACTAAGTGCTCTTAAAACAGTAAATTTTATAGATTCACCTTTAATTTCTAGTTCGGATATTTTTTTTCTATAAAGACTATCAAAATCAGAATCTTTTTTTTGCGCAGAAATTATTTTTACCAATTTTTTTATAAATTTAATTCTTGTTAGAAGTTTTTCTGCCTCGTTTGCAACTCCCCCTCTCTCAAATTCTAAAAGATATTTCGCAACTGCCCATCCCTCTCCTTCTTCACCAATCCTGTCACTTATGCTGGCCTCAGCATTTTCAAAAACTACTTGATTAAAATCATGATCTTTAGCAATTGTTAGAATGGGTTCGACTTTAATACCGGGCTGTTTCATATCTACCATTAGAAAAGTGATGCCTTCTTGTTTTTTTTGCGAATTTTCTGTTCTGACCAAGCAAAAGATCTTATTAGCTAAATGAGCATGGGTAGTCCAAATTTTAGAGCCATTGATAATATATTTATCACCTTTCCTTTCTGCTTTACACTTTAAACTAGCTAGATCAGAACCAGCTCCTGGCTCGCTATAACCTTGGCACCAATAATCTTCTCCGCTAATTATTCTGGGAATATAGTAATCTTTTTGTTCCTTTGTTCCCTTACCAAGCAACAGTGGACCTATCATTCCTAAACCCATTGGAGTTAAGGAAGGCGCTTCTGCTTTTGCACATTCTGAAGAAAAAATATATTTCTGAGTCTCTGTCCAATTTGTTCCTCCATATTCCTCAGGCCATGATGGAACTAACCAACCTTTTTTAGCTAATTTAGCTTGCCACTTCATGGCAATCTCTTTTTCTGTGAAGACTGCCGATGATCTTTTAGCGGCTTCAACTAATTCTGAAGTTAATTCTTTTTTTAAAAAGGTTTGAACTTCTTTTTTAAATTCAAGTTCATGCTTGGAAAATTCTAAATTCATTAGGTAACTATTCAATCATTTATTAACGTTAACTGTCTAATGTCATTTGCTTCCATAAATAACGCATCGCAAACAAAGCTGGAATGTAATAGCCCAAAACGAAAACGCTAATCAAACGCGTCTCATTTGCTGCCATTCCGAAAGCTAAAAATGCTGGGCCATCTATTAAATCTGTAAATAATCTAATAAAAATAAGAATAAAAAGCATGGGAGCATTTTTAAGATATATTGAAATTAAAAAAGCAAATCCAACTGCAAAATTTCTAGCCAAATAAATTAAACTGCCCACAACAAGTGTTGAAGCATCTGGTCCACCAAGAAATGTTGGATTAGTTATTGCCAAATACGGACCAACAAACATTGGCCAAATCTCTAGAATTAAAATTATTGTAAGCCACCATGGAATAGTGGTTTTTTGTGTTATTTGATTCATATTCTCTCTTTTTATTAAATAATTTATATGAATCAGATGATCTTTCAAATATATTTTGTGTATAGTATTAAAAAAAATTTTATTTCATGATTGAACTGAAAAAAAAGGAATCTATTTATCATTTAACAATGAATGCCGGTGAGAATCGCTGGAATACCACCTTTGTTAATGAGTTTGCTGGTGCTTTGGATGAAATTGAAAATGATGATGGACCTGGAGCTTTAATAACCTCTTCACAGGATTCAAAGTTTTTTTCTAATGGATTAGATCTTGATTGGTTTAAATCTCCTAAAAGTCATCCTCAGGGCGGAGATAGAGAAGTATTTGGTGAAAAATTTATGTATCTAATGGGGAGAATGATTACATTACCCATACCGTCAATATGTTTAATCAATGGACATGCTTTTGGAGCAGGCTTTATGCTTGCTATGTCACATGATGTAAGAATTATGAGAGAAGACAGAGGCTTTCTGTGTGCAAATGAAATTCAACTGGGTATGACCATCCCAAGACCAGAATTAGCTCTGTTTAGACATAAAATTCCAGCTAATTCTTTTTTTGAAACTGTTCAATTATCAAAACGTTGGCCTGGAGATGCAGCTTTAAAGGCAGGTATAGTTCAAGGAACAGGTTCTATCGACGAAATATCTGAAATCGCATTAAAAAAAGCTGAAGAACTGGCGCCTTTAGCCAATGATAGAAAAATCTTTGGGGCTCAAAAAGAAATGCTTTATGGACAGAACGCAGCTATAAACACAACTCACGGCCCTGCACATATGCTTAAAAATTCTAAAGAATTTGAATAGTTTTAAATTTTAAAGAGGCATCAAGCCCATATTTCATCGTCTGTAGGCACTTTTTTATCGGGTATAACTTTACCTATACGAGATACATTCATCAGGTGCTTGTAATCAAGATTTTCTGAAATAGAATTGCCTCCCCAAGAACCGCAACCAAGTGTTGTCGTGGGCGCAAATCCATTAGTCAATGAACCGCCAGCAGAAGTAGAACTTGGTTGATTGACAACTAGTCGGCTAATTGGTAACTCAACTCCAGCTTTTTGAATATTTTCATCATTATTTGAATGTAATGCTGCTGAATGCCCAGCTCCTTCGACGAGAAGATTGGCTTTTGCCATTTTGACTGCCTCTTCAAAAGTAGAATAAGGAACGATAGCAATAACAGGACAGAGTTTTTCTTTAGCTAGAATATCTTCGGTACCCGATCCATCGGCAGGTAATAAGATCAGTCTAGACGACTCTGGAACGTCTATTCCTGCCATCTTGCCCACATCAAATGCAGATTTTCCTACCACGTCCTTATTTAGATAACCGTCTTGAAAGACTACTTCTCTTAACTTTTGGATTTGCTCTTGATTATCGGTGAACCAGACTTTGCCAGTATTGGTAAATAATTCTATAGTCTTGTCAAAGTTTTCTTCAGGGGCAATTACAAATTGCTCATGAGAACAAATAATCCCATGATCAAAGGAAGCTCCATCAACTATCTTTTCAACAGCTTCTTGCAAATCTATGTTTCTATCGATTATGACAGGAACGTTTCCTGCTCCAACGCCAAATGAAGGCTTGCCAGACGAATAAGCAGACTTAACCATTGCGCCGCCGCCAGTAGCAACAACTACATCAGCAGACTGCATTAGTTGCTGAGTCTTTTCGACCGAACCATTAGTAACAACCTGGATAAGGTTATCAGGGCCATTATGGGATTTAACAATTTTCATAAATTCTAAAGTCAAATACTCTGCACACTTCTGAGCTTTAGGATGAGATGCAAAAATAACCGCATTACCTGTCTTAAGGGCAAACATTCCGTTGCACATAGGTGTCACAATTGGATTTGTTACAGGTGTTACAGCTGCAACAACACCCATAGGTTTGGCAACAAACACAAGATTTGTATCAGCATCTTCACCAATCACTCCTCTTGATTTCTTATCTTTGAGGTTATTCCATATAACTCGCGCTTTACCTTTATTTTTTAATACTTTGTCATCATAGGACCCCATCTCGGTTTCTTCTACAGCCATTCTGGCTAATGACTCGGCATTATCAAAAACAAATTTTCCTATATCGCGAACAATTGCATCAACTTGTTCTTGATTAAATGACTCGAATTCAATCTGAGCATGTCGTGCTTTATCGACTAACTCTTGAATCGACGAATCATTAGTTATTTGGATCTCTTCGTTGCTCATTTTTAACTCCAATCTGATTGAATTTTAGAAAATAATTATAACTTATTAAATATCAAGAACGATAATCTGAAGATTTATAAAATTTAATTTTCGTAAATAGTATTATGAGTACTATTAACGCGCACAAAAGTTGTACATTTAGATAGTGTTTTTAACCTATTGGCACCAACATAGGTACATGCAGATCGGATGCCGCTCAAAATATCTTTAACAGTTTCGTCAGCTTTACCTCGATATTCAACTTCTACAGTTTTTCCTTCTACACCTCTGTAAGTGTTGTGATTATCATGCCTAGTCATTGCAGATTCAGAAGCCATTCCATAAAATTTCATTACTCCATTTTCAACTGTCCCATCACACTCAGCATGACCAGCTAGCATTCCACCTATCATCACAAAATCAGCACCTCCAGCAAAAGCCTTCACAATATCGCCTGAACTAACGCATCCTCCATCAGCGATGATATGAGCATTTAAACCATGAGCTGCATCCGCACATTCTATAACTGCACTTAGCTGCGGATAGCCTATTCCAGTTTTGATCCTTGTTGTACAAACTGATCCTGGTCCTATGCCAACTTTGACTATGTCAGCACCAGCAAGAATTAATTCTTGAGTCATATCAGCAGTCACCACATTGCCAGCTGCAATTGTTGCTTTTGGACACTTGTCTCTTAATTTTTTTACAGCGTCTACAAATTTTATGGTGTAGCCGTTTGCAACATCTAATCCTATAAAACCAGATGAGGTTTTTGATAATTTAGAAATATCGTCAATGCCACCGAACCAACAAATATTCTTTCTTTTAATCTTAAATTTATCTGAACCTTTTTTTAAATGATGTTTGGCTGGACACGTTATCAAATTATATTTTGACAATACCTTGTGCATGGCAGGCGTTCCAACTGTATCCATATTTGCAGACATAATTGGTATACCGGTCCATTTTTTTTTACTCCAAAGAAAAGTATGCGTTCGCTCCAGATTTACTTCTCCTCTTGAGCTCATAGTAGACCTTTTTGGCCTAATCAAAACATCGGAATAATCTAATTTTATTTCTTCGTTAACTAACAATCTCTGATTCCTTTCTTATAGATACTTTATCCTAATCCGATAATCATTAAAATATTTTATTCCCACTCAATAGTTGCTGGAGGTTTGCTAGAAATATCATAAACAACTCTTGAAACTTGGGGTATTTCATTAATGATTCGATCCGATACTAAATTCAAAAATTTGTGATCAAGCTTGGCTGCGTTAGCGGTCATAAAATCTATTGTTTCAGCAGCTCTTAAAGCAATAACGTATTCATACCTTCTGGCATCTCCAACTACGCCAACACTTTTAATGGGTAAGAAAACTGCAAAAGCTTGACTTACTTTGTCATAAAGATTGTGACTATTTAATTCTTCCATAAAAATATAATCAGCAGCTCTCAATATTT
>OCZA010000649.1_pt1 | contig 11582 bp, 8 predicted proteins | sample 1539021 | NCBI WGS metagenome assembly OCZA01 (sample SAMEA2619376, study PRJEB22493) | marine metagenome | biome: marine biome (ENVO:00000447); feature: surface water layer (ENVO:00002042); material: "saline water (ENVO:00002010), including plankton (ENVO:xxxxxxxx)" | depth 5 m | reverse complement strand
CTCTCCAGTAGCCATTTAATGCTGATTCTCCTTTAGGTATTGACCAGTATTTAAAAAATCCGATAAAATGATCAATCCTTAAATAGTCATAAAGATTAAGTGACTTGTTTAATTTTTCTTTCCAATACTTAAAGTCATCTTCCTTATGTAAATCCCATCTATATAATGCGTTTCCCCAAATTTGACCTTCCGTATTAAAACTATCTGGAACTGCACCAGAGACCAATTCCATATTTCCAGTTCCATCAAGCTCAAACATTTCTTTATTCAGCCAGACGTCAGCTGAATCATGGTTTACATATATGGGTATATCTCCAAGAATTTGTACATTCTTATCATTTGCATATTTCTTGAGGGATTTCCATTGATTAAAAAATTCATACTGAGTTAAAACATGAAAGTTAACTAACTCTGTATTCTCTATTAATAATTTATCAAATAAGTCGTCACTATAATCTTGATGAACATTGTCCCATTCATTCCATGATTTTTGATTTAAATCTTTCAAAATTAAAAATGTTATATGTTTTTTTATCAAATCATCATCAAGAAATGATGTAAAAACTTTATCTTGTAGATTTATATTTTTAGATACCTTTTTAAAAATATCATCCTTAAATTTATATACATCTTTGTATTGAACGAAATCATTTGAAAATTGTGGTGAGGCAATATCAATTTTTTCATATTTAGTTAGTTTTTCTATATCAACTAAATATCTGTTCCCAAGAATTGATGATGGGCTTGAATATGGTGAAAATTCATCAAGACTTGTTAGCCCTAACGGTAGAACCTGCCATATATTTGTTGATGACTCGTTTAAAAAATCAATAAATTTTCTCGAAGTTTCACCAAAATCTCCAATCCCATACTTGCTAGGCAAGGCAGTTGGGTGCATTATTAGACCTGCAGACTTTTTAATATCCAAATCAAACCTTTCAATAGAATTATATAGTAAAATATTTTTATTCAGATTAGGTTATATGGTAGAAAGTCACTCAGTAGAATTTACAGATAAAGACGAAGCTCAAAAATTAGAGTTTTTCGAAGGTGATGTCCATTTAGGGCATTATGATTTTAGATTTGATATTAACGATAAAAAGTTTTTTTCACCTACAGAAAAAGGTGATGTAAACCTTAGAATTCACAGCGAACCAAATATTAAAAAAGTTTGGATATTGGTTGAAGACGATGATTTAAGGCCCATTGAACTTGAACTGTACGCTGAAACAGATCGGTTCAAATTTTGGAATATAAACCTTAAGTTTAAAAAAGATATATCAAAATTTAGCTTTGCTGCTCAATCTATGGATGATTTAAATATTTACTACGGCACCAGCGGAGTGGCAAACTTTATTTCTCCATCAGAAAAATGGATTTATAATTCAAAAGAATTTAAAAGGCATGATATTCCAGATTGGGTCTTTGGATCAGTAATGTATCAAATTTTTCCTGAAAGATTTAGAAACGGAAATGATGATCTGACACCTGAAAATGCTTTGCCTTGGGAAAGTGAACCAACAAGATTGGGCTTTCATGGAGGAGATATTTATGGTGTCACAGAGAAACTTGATTATATAAAAAGCCTCGGAGTGAATATTATTTATTTCAATCCTATTTTTCAATCTTCTAGTACTCACAAATATGACGCTTGGGATCATTTTAAAGTGGATGATGGTCTTGGTGGGGACGAAGCATTTAAGGAACTTATTGAAGAGGCCCATAAAAAAAATATGAAAGTTGTTTTAGATTGTTCGCTTAATCATGTTCATCCAAGACACTATGCCTTTCAAGATTTAGTTGAAAAAGGTGAAAAATCTGAATATAAGGATTGGTTTACTGTGTTTGATTATCCAGTTAGGTTTATACACAGACCACATTTGTACTCAAACACCTACAAAGTTGGTTGGGATGGTAATCAAGAAGAATATAAAGCATATCTAGAAAAGACATTTAAAGAAACAAAAGTTCCAGTAGAGATCAAAGATGACGAAGGTCCTATTGTAGAACCAACATTTAAGGCGTGGTGGGGAGTTCCAGATATGCCAAAAATGAACTTGAAAAATGACGGAGCACGAAAATGGGCTTTAGATGTAACTGAATATTGGATCAAAAATTTTGATATTGACGGTTGGAGAATGGATGTTGCAAAAGAATTGGATTTTTCTTTTTGGAAAGACTTTAGAGATATTGCAATAAATGCAAAAAAAGATGTAGTACTTATTTCAGAAATATTTGGAGATACTTCTCAATGGCTTCAGGGTGATAGGTTTGATGGGACAATGAACTATTCATTTAGAGAAACCATGGTTGATTATTTTGCTACAAAACGGATTGATAACAAAGAATTTGCAAATTCTTTATCTAATTTATATTCAATGTATTCGTTCGAAGCTTTATCAGCCTGTCAAAACTTATTAAGCTCCCATGATGTAAGACGTTTTTTAAATCAATGTGAGTCCAACACCGATGGAATATTTGGAGCAGTGTTTCTGCAAGCAACTTTTCCAGGAATAGCAGGGATTTATTATGGTGATGAAATAGGTCTTGGAGGAGGAGGAGATCCTTTTAATAGAGAACCTTTTCCGTGGGATTCTGAAGATAAGTGGAATAAAGATTTAATGAATTTTACAAGCGAGCTTATGAATATAAAAGCTAATGAACCTGTTTTAAAATATGGAAATTTTCAGATGGTTAATTTTGATGATAATTATGTAATATTTAGAAGAAAGTTTGAGAATGAATCATTTCTTTGTATCGTAAATCGAGATAAGCAAAATGTAGAGATTTCAATCGAAACATCAGCTCAAAATGTTGAATCTGTTTATGGAGAATGTGAATTGGAAATAAGTTCAGGAACTTTAAAAATATCAGGCTTAGCAGATAATTTTGGGTTAATAATTAAAGAGAATTAAATTCTTTTTTCAATTAGAAATTCTTCTAATTAAAAATTATAATTTTTACATTATTCAATTTTTGAATATACGTATATTAAGGAAGGGAGTGTATGAATAATTCAAGATTGCGATTTGGTGCAATTTTATTAATTCTTTCCATGGTGCTTGTTGCATGTGGTGGTTCATCTGAAGATACAGTTGAAGAACCAGTAGCAGAAGAGGCACCAGCGGAAACACTTGCAGCTCCTGCTACAACTTCTCCACCTCCGGAAAAGTTAGTAGTTTGGGCTGAAGAAAAAGTAGCTGTTGCCTTAGATCCATTAGTCGGAGCTTATGAGCAAGCAGCAGGAGTTGATGTAGAGGTTGTAATTTATGATTTCGGCTCAATCAAAGATGATGTTCTAACTGCAGGACCTGCAGGAGAAGGACCTGATCTATTTATAAGCCCTCATGATATTGTTGGTGAAGTAGCAACTAATGGTGTTGTTGCGCCAATAGACCTAGGATCAATTCAATCAGATATTTTTGATGTTGGAATTGCTGGATTTAGTTTTGGTGGAGAAGTTTATGGTTTTCCATATGCAACTGAAGCTATAGCAATGTATTACAACTCAGATTTAGTTGATGGTGTTCCATCGACATGGGAAGAAGTAAAGGCAGCATGTGACGCTGCAGGTACTGAACTCTGTGTTGGAGCTCCAGGTGGTGGAGGAGGCGGAGACGCTTACCACAACATTCCATTTGTCCAATCAGACGGTGGATATATATTTAAATTTGATGGAGGATTTGACTCTTCAGATGTTGGTCTCGATAATGATGCAGCATTAGCTTCTGCAGAATATCTTGATTCATTAGTTAAAAATGGAACAATAGCTGCAACTGACTATGGTGCATCTATGACAGCATTTCAAGAAGGTAGATCTTTGTTTTGGATGACTGGCCCTTGGGCTAGGGGAGATGCTGCTGCAGTAAACTATGGTGTAGGTTTAATTCCTTCATTCGATGGTAGTGCTGCAACTCCATTCGTTGGAGTTAGAGGTATGTTCATCTCAGCATTTAGCGAAAAAAAGGTATTGGCTCAAAGCTTTATACTTGACTTTTTTGCTACTGTTGATGTTCAAGCAGCTATGTATGCACAAGATCCAAGACTTCCTGCAACAAAATCATTGTTCGCAATTGTTGAAACTGAAGATCCAATTGCAGCACAGTTTGCAGCTAGTGCAGCTAATGGTATTCCAATGCCTAACATTCCAGAAATGGGAAGCGTTTGGGGTCCGGTTGGAGACGCACTATTAATAATTAGAGACCAAAACTATGGTACAAATGAAGATACAGGAGTGACTGTTGATTCTGCTTCTGACGCTATGAAATTAGCTGCTCAGCAAGTTAGAGATGCCATTGCAGGTGGATAATTAGTTAAAAAATAATTTTGATCGGGGCTCACAATGGGCCCCGATTTTTTTGTGATATATTTATATATATGAAATTTTCAACCATTATCAGATATGTTTTATTGGGTATTTTCAATGCGTTAATGTTTTACATCGTCCCTCTTGCGATAAGCTACGAATCTTGGTTCTTACTTCTGATTGTTGGAATTATAACTTTTTTAATAAATATTACGTATCTCACTAACAGATTGAAACCATTGAAATGGATTACTCCAGGTTTCATATTTCTTTTAGCATTTGTTGTTTTTCCAGCCGGATTTAACTTTTATGTATCTTTTACAAACTGGCAGACAGGTCATATTTTGACTAAGACCCAAGTTATTGAGCGTTTAGAGGATTTAACATTTTCTACTGAAGAACAAAGAGGAGTAGAGTTTGATTTATACGTTATGCAGGATTCAGATTTAGACTACTATTTTCTTGCAGACTTGGACGAAAATAATTTACTTTTTGGAAAAGCGATTACTTCGGATGAGTTTAATACTATAAACTATGCTAATCATGAACCTTCATTCAAAGATTCAAATAACAATATTGTTATACCTGAATCACTTTATTTATTGTCTGGAAAAGAACAAATTGCAAATTCTTCACAATTACAAGAATTATCTTTATTAGTAGATAAAAATACCAGAATAAATCTATATAATATATCAGTTTTTGGTGCTTCGAGTGGAAGAATATTTTCATCCCAACAAAAATATTCATATGATAGTGAAACAGATATTCTTTATGACAACACTCAAAATGTAGCATGCACACTTGGCGACAGAGGTAACTTTATATGCGGAGGTGAATCTGTTGACCCCGGTTGGAGAATTACAGTTGGTTCAGAGAATTATCAAAGAATCATTGACGATGAAAGATTTAGAGGACCTTTGAGTACGGTTGCAACATGGACATTTCAATTTGCATTTTTCTCTGTTTTCCTTGCTTTTTTTGTGGGATTATTTTTAGCTGTAACACTCAATAATGAAAAAGTAAGATTTCAAAAAGTTTATAGATCAATTTATATAATTCCATATGCAATCCCAGGATTTATTTCAATCTTAGTTTTTAGAGGTTTACTAAATCCAGATTTTGGATTAATCAATGATTGGCTTGATCCCATCTATCAATTATTGAATATTGAGCCCATAAGGTGGTTTAGGACAGAGGCAAGTTCTAAAGCAGCAGTTTTATTGGTTAATACATGGTTAGGTTTTCCATATATGTTTTTAATAGTTACTGGTGCACTTCAATCAATTCCAACAGAACTTATTGAAGCCTCAAAAGTTGACGGAGCAACACCAAGACAGTCATTCTGGCGAATTACTTTTCCATTATTATTGGTTTCTATATCTCCATTATTAATAGGAGCCTTTGCGTACAATTTTAATAATTTCACTTTGATTTTTTTACTTACAGGAGGAGGTCCGCCACTAGTCGGTGCTGATGTTTCTGTGGGCTATACGGACATTCTTATATCTTTTACATATAACCTCGCTGTTTCCGGTGGAAGAGGTGTTCAGTTTGGTTTAGCAGCTGCTGTTACAACAATTATATTTTTTCTTGTATTAATAATTTCAGCTATATCATTTAGATATTCAAAAAGATTAGAGCGGATTTATGGAAACATTTAAGTTAACTAAATGGATTAGAGAATATGGGTGGAGACATCTTGTTGGAGTATTTTTTGTTGTGTTTTCGATGTATCCAATTTTATATGTAATTACCAATTCATTCGCAGATTTTGCTAATCTTCAAAATTCAAAACTTATTCCAGACGGTTTAACTTTAAAGCATTATAGATCACTATACGAGGACTCATTAGTCCCTTACTTTAGATGGCTATTCAACACTTACAAAATTGCAAGCATTGCTGGGTTATTTAATGTTCTATTAGGGACATTGGCAGGCTATGCATTCGCAAGATTAAAATTCAGAGGAAGAAGAGTAGGTTTGATTACATTAGTTTTAATTCAAATGTTTCCTGCTTTCCTTGCATTTGTTGCTATTTATCTATTATTTTTTCAAATAAGCGATGTAGCTCCATTTATGGGTCTGGGAACACACTTTGGTCTAATTTGTGTTTATTTAGGAGGATCGATTGGCTTTAATTCCTGGTTAATAAAAGGGTTTATGGATACTATTCCAACTTCTTTAGATGAAGCAGCTAAAGTTGATGGTGCAAATGATTCACAAATATTTTTTAGAATTGTTGCTCCTCTGGCAAGGCCAATAATTGTTGTATTATTTGTCATTACTTTTATTGGAATTTATTCAGACTATATTCTTGCTGCAGTATTTTTAAAAGATCCTAATTTGTATACGGTAGCCCTGGGCATAAATGTGGTATTTATGGACGACTTTAGTAATGAATGGGGAAGTATTGCTGCTGCATCTGTAATAGCTGCAACCCCAATTGCTGTTCTATTTTTGTTTTTTCAAAAACAAATAACGGGTGGTCTTACTGCTGGATCAATAAAAGGATGAGTAAGAAAGCATTATTTATTGCTGGAGGATGGGGCGGTCATGAGCCAATAGAAACCTCGAAATTTATTATCCAAGAAATAAAAAAATTTGATATTGATAGTGAATTAGTTGAAAGTTTAGATGTTTTGAGTGATTTAAAATATTTAAAAAAATATGATGTCATTTTACCAGTATGGACAATGGGAAATATAGATGATGACAATTGGGAGATTAAAGACTCAAAAATTGGAAACTTGCAAGAAGCTATAAGCTCTGGAGTGGGATTAGCTGGCTGGCATGGCGGAATGACAGATGCTTTTCGAGATAACACAAACTATCAGTTTCTCGTTGGGAGCCAATTCGTTTGTCATCCAGGCAATTTTGTTGATTATGAGGTGGCCATTATTGATAAAGATCATCAAAGTGTTGATGGAATTGATAATTTTAGTGTTCACTCCGAGCAATATTTTTTACATATTGATCCATCAATAAATATAATTGCATCAACAAAATTTAATAAAAAATATCATGATTGGATTGATGGTGTAGAAATGCCAATTGCATACACAAAAAAATGGGGAAAAGGAAAAGTATTTCATTGTTCTATAGGTCATTACTTAAAAGATTTTGAAAATTTAAATGTTGTTAAATTAATTACCCAAGGAATCAACTGGGCAACAAAATAATATGAACATAGGAATAATTGGATGCGGTGCAATTTCAGATCAATATATGATTGGTTTGAACAAGAACCAAGAAATTTTAAAAGTTGTCGCTTGTGCAGATTTAGATTCAAACAAGTCAGATGTATTCTCTAAAAAACACAAAATTGATATGTTATCTGTCGAGGAGATATTTGTTAATAATGATATTGATCTTATTGTAAATCTTACACCCCCATCCTCTCATTTTGAGATTTCAATGAAATCTCTTGAAAATGGAAAACACGTCTTTTCTGAAAAACCCGTCTCTTTATCAATAGATGAAGGGAAAAAACTATATACAACAATGAAAGAAAATAATGTTTATTTATTTGCTGCCCCTGACACATATCTTGGACCAGCATTCAAAAAAGGGACTGAGTTTCTAAATTCCAAACAGATTGGAAAAATTATTGGCGGGTCAGCTAGTTTTATCACTCATGGTGTGGAGGGGTGGCATCCTAATCCTGAATTTTATTATAAGAAAGGGGGAGGACCTTTATTCGATATGGGACCGTATTATTTAACTGCTTTAGTTAAATTACTTGGCCCTGTAACTCAAGTTAGCTCTTACTCAGAGAAGAATTTCAATAAGCGTCTTGTAGACAATCCAGAAGTAAAATATGAAGAAATCGAAGTAGAGGTTGATACCCATTATGTTTCATTATTGAAATTCAAATCTGGAGTTGTTGTCGACTTCCAGGTTAGTTTTGATATATGGAAACCATATGATGGAAAATTGGAAATATATGGGGAAAACTCATCTTTAAAATTTGCAGATCCAAATAACTATGACGGTGAAATTTCTATTTTTAATAAAGACACTTATCAATGGGAAAACATATATACGCCAAAAGACAGTGAAAATAATTACTACAGAGGCTTAGGTGTTGTTGAAATGGTAAATTCTATAAAGGAAAATAATGTATCTGAAGATGACCTATTTCTACCATTTCATGTATTAAATATTATGTGTACTTTAGAGTCTTATGATTTAGATGGGAATTGGGCAAAGATTTCAGAACAATTTTAAACAATGGATTAGAGAATTTTGACTTTGGACATTAAAATTGTCCTAAGAGAGTGGAGATTAAATGAGCAAAATACAAGAATTCCTTAAAAACCAAGAAAAATCAGTTATGAGTATTGTTGAAGGTAAAACAATTATTGATTATTTAAACAATAATGCAGAAGAGTCATCTGATTACCCTGCTTTAAATACCCCAATCAATAATGAATATACAGGATGGGATTCTATTTCTTGGTCAGAATATCAAGAAACAGTTCACAATCTTGCTTCAGGACTTATTGATATTGGCATTCAAGTTGAGGACAATGCTTTTATTGTTGCAAATAATGTAAAAGAGCATTTTATTTCAGATCTTGGAATCATGCATGCAGGTGCAGTTCCCTCTACAATTTATAAACAACTTAAATCAGGACAAATCGAATACATTTCCAATCTACTAGAAGCAAAAGTAGCTTTTGTTGGTGATGCAGAGCTATTTACTGAAGTCAATAAAGCAAAAGATAACTGTCCGGACATGAAGTACATCATAATGATTGAAGATTTTGATCAATATAAAGATTTAGATTATGTATTAAGTTATCAAGATCTTATTGAAAAGGGTAAAAAAATAAATGCAGAAAGTAAATCAGAATTAGAGGCAAGAATGGACTCTGTAAAACCAGATTCACTTGCATGTTTAATCTTTACATCAGGTACAACTGGAAATCCTAAGGGCGTGATGCTTACCCATGAGAATATATTGTTTACGCTTCAGAGCTTGATAGAACAATCAGTGAGTTTAGGAACTAATCCCAGAATTGTTTCTTACTTACCTATGGCCCACATTGCAGCAAGATTAACAGATCATTATCAATCAATTTTTAGAAAAGGTCAATTATTTCCAGTCCCAGTTCTTGAGGACATGGCTACAGCCTTACCAACTATTAAACCAACTCTCTTTTTCGCTGTTCCTCGGGTTTGGGAAAGATTTCAATCAGGTTTAATTAATAAAATAAACGAATCTGATAAAAAAGATCTAGCTTTAAAAGCCATTGATAATGGATTAGAAAGAGTTGAATATGAGCAAAGAGGAGAGACACCACCCTTAGGAATAAGAATTAAAGATGCAATATTTAACAAGCTTGTTTTTGAACGATCATTTAAAGTTGGACTGGGTCTTGATAATTCTGAGGTATTTATTACTGCCGCAGCACCGATGAATCCAGATGTTCAAAAATGGTTTCATGCAATTCATATTGATGTCGCAGAAGTATATGGCATGACAGAAGATACAGGACCTGCAACATTTTGTGTTCCAAATTTTGCAAATAATTACTTCCAAAATCTTATGAAAGCTAACGATTTACCTATTCCAAATGTTATGAATCCAATTGGTAAAGTTGGTATGCCAATTATGGGTACAGAAATAAAAGTTCTAGATGATGGTGAGTTGTGTATCAAAGGTAAGCATGTTGCAAAAGGATATTATAAAGCAGAAGAGGAAACAAAAGCTGCATTTGATAATGATGGATGGCTTCATACAGGAGATTTAGCAGAGATTGACGAAAATGGTTTTGCAAAAATAATTGGTAGAAAAAAAGAAATTATTATTACCTCTGGTGGCAAAAACATCGCACCTGTTGAATTAGAAAATCTAATTAAGACACATGAGTTGATAGGCCAAATTTGCATGGTAGGAGATGGAAAGAAATTTTTGAGTGCTCTAATTGTCCTTGATGGCGATGGTGGTGCTGAAAAATGGGCTAATGAAAATGGAGTTGATTACAACATTGAAACTATGTCAAAAAACGAAAAAGTCTTATCAGCTATACAAGACCACGTAGATCTATCAAATAGTAAGGTTGCAAATGTTCAACAAATTAAAAAATTTACTCTACTGTCAAATGAATGGACTGACAGTAGTGGTGAGCTAACACCATCTCTTAAATTAAAAAGACATGTTGTTGCGGAAAGATATGAAAACGAAATTGAAGCAATGTATGAGGAGGCAAAATAATGGCTGATGTTAGTTTCGAAAATAGAGTTGTAATTGTTACTGGGGCTGGAAATGGACTTGGAAAAGCTTATGCCCTAGAACTCGGAAAAAGAGGTGCAAAAGTTGTTGTCAATGACTTGGGAGGTGCTGTTGATGGTTCTGGATCTGGTAATTCTCCTGCTGATGATGTTGTAAATGAAATTATCGAAAATGGTGGAGAAGCTGTAGCAAACTATGATTCAGTAGCAACTGAAGACGGTGGAGAGTCAATTGTCCAGACTGCAGTTGATAGTTTTGGTACTGTAGATGCTGTTATTAACAATGCTGGAATTCTAAGAGATAAAAGTTTTGCAAATATGACTGAAAAAGAATTCTCATTAATTATAGAAGTTCATTTGAAAGGAACGTATTTTGTAACACAACCTGCATTTAAGATTATGAAAGAAAATAACTATGGAAGAATTGTAAATGTTGCTTCACCATCGGGTCTTTTTGGTAATTTTGGCCAAACTAATTATGGAGCAGCCAAAATGGGTATTGTTGGTTTAACAAATGTCTTAGCAATTGAAGGTGCAAAATATAATATTAAAGTTAACGTGATAGCACCTACTGCGTATACAAGAATGACAGAAGCTCTTCTTCCAGAAGATGTAGGAAAACTTTTTAGTGCAGAGCTCGTTACTCCAATGGTTACATATCTAGCATCTGAAGCTTGCGAACCGACACATGAAATTTTTGGTGTTGCAGCTGGTAGATTTGCAAGAATCGGGATTATTACACATGAAGGATATGTAAACACACAAGCTACTGCGGAAGACATTGCTAGCAATATTGAGGAAATAAGAACAATTACAGATGGTTCTTATCCTTTAAGCAATGAAGATGAGCTCATGCTTATACAAAAAGCTATTCAGGGAAATTAGTACCTAACGTTTTATGGTGTATAATTTTGTATGGTAAAAACTGAAACTAAACCATTAGATTCTGAAGAATTAGTTTTAAACAGATTACAAGAACTAGTTAATTTTCGAAAAGATGATCAAGATATTAAAGAATTTTGGGCAAAGCAATTTG
>OCZA010000648.1_pt1 | contig 11586 bp, 10 predicted proteins | sample 1539021 | NCBI WGS metagenome assembly OCZA01 (sample SAMEA2619376, study PRJEB22493) | marine metagenome | biome: marine biome (ENVO:00000447); feature: surface water layer (ENVO:00002042); material: "saline water (ENVO:00002010), including plankton (ENVO:xxxxxxxx)" | depth 5 m | reverse complement strand
CCGACCTCTCGATTATCAGTCGAACGCTCTAACCAAAACTGAGCTACAGGCCCTAATTACGAATGAGCATTCTACCTTTGAATTAGTCTTTCGACAATTGCTCTATAAAGTTTTCAGTGACTTATAAAGAGTAAAGAAGATATAACCTAATGGGATTATAAAAATATATTCTGTTATTGATAGAATAAAGATTTGAGCAATTCCAGCAGGAATAATACTGCCAAGCACTAAAGCCGAAATTAAAATTAAACTCATGAAGATTAAAGTGAACATAAATAATTTTGATCCATGTTCATCTGTTTTTTCCCATGAAGAGCTTATAGACTCTGATATTTTACTATCCTCATACATTATTTGCGCAGCAAATAAGCCAAATCTCGCAGATAAATAAATACCAGGAAGTATTAATAATAAATAACCAAATGCAGTAACAATAGTTACTAAAATATATGCCCCAAATAATGGGAAAAATTTTGACAGACCAGCTTGCAGAGCACTTATTGGGTTGATAGATTTACCTGCATCAATCGACATGTATGCGATCCATATCCCACCTAAAAATGATATTTGCACAACAAGACCGATTAACCCAACTAATCCAATCATCAGAGAATTACTCTCAAAAAACTCAAAAAAGTCTTCTGGTTGAGTCATTTCATTTAAAGGCGATACCAGGTAACCAAGTATAGTTTCCATTGCAATAATTGGTAGTCCTAGTATCAAGAAGAATTTCCAATTTGCAAACGCAAAACTCCAAGCAGCTTTAAATTGATTCATATCGCAATTGTAAAGTAATATATTTGATATGTATAAATTTTCTATCTATCTATCATTACTTTTAATTATTTCTTGCAGCAATTCTGATATGAAAATTAATTATCCAGAATCTAAGAAAGTTAATTTCTCTGAAAAACTTCATGGCTATGAAATCACAGATTCTTATAGATGGCTTGAAGACTTTACTAGTGAAGATTCAATTGAATGGGTTCAAAGACAGAATGAGTTTACTCAAGAATATATTAAAAAAAATAAATACAAAAAAAATATATCAAATTACTTAGAAACAATTTGGGAAAGTGAGTCAATATCAATTCCCTATAAAATCAAAGACAAAACTTTTTATTATTTTAATGATGGAACATTTCAACAAAGCAAATTAATGATAAGAGATTGTGATGATTGTGAAGAAAGAGTTTTAATAGATCCAAACACTTTTTCTGAGGATGGAACTATATCCCTTGGTGGTACAAGTGTAAGTAATGATGCAACTCATATGGCATTTTCAATTTCTGATGGCGGTTCTGATTGGAGGACCTGGAAAGTAATGAATATAGAAACTGGTGAAGTATTGGAAGATGAACTCAAGTGGGCAAAGTTTTCTGGTGCATCCTGGGAAAATGATGATAGTGGCTTTTACTATCGAAGATATGAAGAACCCAAAGGAGAACTTTTAAAGGAATTAAATGAATCTCCTAAATTAATGTTCCACAAAATTGGTACAAATCAGTCTGAAGATAAGTTAATTTTCGAAAATCTTGATAATCCAAGATGGGGATTTGGAATTACTGTAATAAAAGACAGTGAAATGAAATTATTGTCTATTTCAGAAGGGACTGACGATAGAAACAAGATATTCATAAAATTAGACAAAAATAGTGATTTTATTCCGATTATTGATGAATTAATTGGGACATATAGCTTTATTGATAGCAAAGATAATATTTTGTGGTTTTATACGACTGAAAATGCTCCAAATGGAAAAATTGTTAATCTAGAAATAAAAAATGGGTCTTTTGTATGGAATGAAGTCATTCCAGAATCTAAAAAAGCTATAAGATCAGTAAATATTGTTAATAATTTATTTATTATTAATTATTTAGAAGATACTTTTTCTCAAATTAGTTTTTTTGATTTGTCAGGTGAGCTTATTTCTAATTTATCTCTACCCAAACAAGGTACTATTAGTGGATTCGGTGGTGGAATTGAAGACAGTAGTTCTTATTTTGCAATCACAAATTATGTTACTCCTAGAGAAATATATGAAATAGATTTGACTGATCAATCCTTTAAATTATTTTGGAAGGAAGAGCTTGTTGGATATAACTCGGAAGAGTATGTTTCAAAGTTAGATTTCTATTCATCAAAAGATGGTACCAAAATTCCAATTCATATAAGTCATAAGAAAAATTTAGTTATCAATGAAGAAACACCATTATTAATTTATGGTTATGGAGGTTTCAACATTTCAATACTTCCAAATTTTAGTAAAAATCAAACAGCATGGAAAAACCAAAACGGAGTGTATGCTGTTGCAAATTTAAGAGGTGGTGCTGAATATGGAGATGCTTGGCACGAAGCAGGCATGTTATTCAATAAGCAAAATGTCTTTGATGATTTTGCTTACGCTGCAAAATTTTTACATTCAAAGAAAATTGGTTCGCCAAAAACTACAGCTATTGATGGAAGATCAAATGGCGGACTTTTGGTGGCAGCAACCATGCTTCAAAATCCAGACCTATTTAAAGTAGCAATTCCTCAGGTTGGAGTATTAGATATGCTCAGGTTTAATAAATTCACAATTGGGTGGGCATGGGAAAGTGATTATGGCTCTTCAGATAAAAAAGATGAATTTGAAAATTTGCTAGCATATTCACCACTTCACAATATTAAATCTGATGTTTGTTATCCGACAACACTTATAACAACCGCGAGTCGTGATGACAGAGTTGTTCCTTCTCACTCATTTAAATTTGCTGCAAAATTACAGGAATTACAATCCTGTGATAATCCTATTTTAATAAGAGTAGAAGATAGGGCCGGTCATGGTGCAGGAACCCCAAAAGATAAAAGAATAAATCAAATATCTGAAATCTATGGATACGCTTTAAATGTTATAAATAACTGATTTGCGGTTATAAATAATCTATTAATATCATATAGAAATTAATACAAAATCACCACTTTTAAATATATTAAATATCTTTTAATATAACTCATAGATGCAAAGGGGTGGTTTAAAAACCTGAGATCTTATGAAACTCTTTGAACCTGATCAACACAATAGTTGCGGAGGAATTGCATATGAATATCAGAAACAAATTTTTATTTTTAATACCTATATTATTTTCTATTTTTATTTTTTCACAAGATGTTGAAGAAATAATTGTTAAAGGTGAATATAGAGAAAAACCTTTAAATGAAGAAGATTCAAGTATCAGCATTATTCAGTCTGAAAAAATAGAGTCTCAAGCAATAAAACATTTTCAACAACTTTCTTATCTTGTACCAAATTTAAATTATGCCGCCTCAGATTCAAGAGCAAGATATTTTCAAATTCGTGGAATCGGAGAAAGGTCTGGTTACCAAGGCACACCTAATTCTTCTGTAGGTTTTTTGATAGATGATATTGATTATTCTGGACAAGGCGGAATTGCAACTTTATTTGATGTCGATCAAGTTGAAGTTTACCGAGGTCCTCAAGGTTCTAGAACAGGAGCAAATGCTCTTGCAGGATTAATTTATATAAAGACCAAAGAACCAACTGATGAATTTGAAGGAACTTCTGAATTAACTATCGGTGATTACGGAACACAAAATATTGGTTTTGCATTTGGCGGTCCAATGAAAAATAAAAAATTAAAATATCGTCTCGTTGTTAGATCTGATTATGCAGATGGCTTTAGAAAAAATATTTACTTAAATAAATCAGATACATCAAAAAAAGATGAACTTACACTGAGGTACAAACTAAATTGGGAACTTAATAAAAATACAAATATAGATTTTCTAATTTCTAAAGTTGAGATGAATGATCCAGCAGATATTTGGACTATTGATGGGAGTTTAAATACATTATCTGATCGTCCTGGAATGGATTCACAAAATACTGACTCATTTAAAGTAAAAATTTCTAAGAATTTTAATAATTTTGAACTACAAAGTATCACAAGCACTACAAAAACTGATGTTGTTTTCAGTTATGATGCAGATTGGGGTAATTATGAATCCCATTTTCCTTTCACATATGATTATTTTTCAGAAACATTAAGAAAAAGAGATACTTTTAGTCAAGAATTACGTATTTTGTCAAAAAATACTGATTTTTCTGTAAAAAATCCATTTGAATGGATTTTTGGCTTTGATTTTAGTGAGTTAGACGAGAGAAATATAACTAAAGATGATGGAATTTACGGTGATCCATCTGATCCTTACGGTCCTTATGCAAGTCAAACGGTAGTTTCTAGAGATTATGATTCTGAGAGCTTATCAATATTTGGAAATATTGATTATTTTTTAACAGATAATTATAAGATTGCTTTTGGATTAAGATGGGAAAGCTGGGAATCAAAATATAGCGATTCAAATAATGAATCCTTTAATCCATCAGACAACATGAACGGAGGAAAGATTTCATTAATTAAAAATAATAACGAAAACTCAAATATTTATTTTTCAATCGCTCGTGGATATAAACAAGGTGGATTCAATCTTGGACTTGATGCTACTGATAATTCAATAAAAAAATCTCTTACATATGATCCAGAATTTCTAACGAATTATGAGATTGGTATTAACTCAAATATGTCAAAGTTCAATTATTCTCTAGTTATGTTTTTTTCAAAGAGAGAAGATCAGCAAGTTTTAATATCCAAGCAAATAGATCCAACTGATCCAAATACATTTTCTTTCTTAACTCAAAATGCTGCTGAGGGAGAGAATTATGGATTAGAAGTAAACTCAAATTATTTTATAAGTGATAGCTTAAATTTATTTGCTAATTTAGGAATCTTGAAAACTAAAATCAAAAATTGGGAGTCCAGACTTGATTTACAAAATAGGTCTCAAGCACATGCTCCTAAAAAATCATATTCAATTGGAGCTAACTTTGATCTAAATAATAATCTATATGTGAAACTTGATATAAATGGAAAAAGTAGTTTCTACTATTCAAATTCTCATGATAATAAATCAAAAAAATACCAACTGCTCAATACAACAATTGGCTATTCAAAAGCTAATCTTTCAGCAGAATTTTGGATAAGAAATGTGTTTGATAAATACTACTCAACAAGAGGTTTCTTCTTTGGCAATGAGGCACCAGATTTCATTGAAACTTTATATAGAAGACAAGGGGATCCTAGAAATATTGGATTTACTGTAAGATATAAATTTTAATTTGAATGCCTTCTATTATCATTGAAATATTAGCCGTTACTACTGCATTATTATATCTTTTTCTTGCTGCAAAAGAAGATGTAAAGTGCTGGTATGCGGCTATAATTAGTTCTTCCTTATATTTTTATATAATGCTCAATGCTAACTTAATCATGGAAGCTTATCTCCAGATTTTTTATATAGGCATGGCAATTTTTGGTTTTTTCCAGTGGAGAAAATTATATGCAAACAATAAACCAATTAAGATTAAATCCTGGGAATTAAAAACGCATGTTTATGTGATTGCCACCATCATAATTATCTCATTATTATCAGGTATTTTACTAAGCAAATATACAAACGCAGCTTTACCATTTCTTGATGCAATGACAACATTTGGAGCATTAATAACAACCTATATGGTGGCTAAAAAAGTCTTAGAGAATTGGATATATTGGTTTGTAATAGATTCTATTTCAATATATATCTTTGTGTCTAGAGAACTTTTTTTAACAGCTGGATTATTTCTAGTTTATTTAATAATAATTATTTTTGGATATATCTCCTGGAAGAAAACTCTACAAGAACAATATGAATGAAATCAAGGAAGATCTTAAAAAATCTAAGATAAATTTTGAAATAATAAATAAAATCAGAAGTGGTATTACAGCAAATACGTATTTAGCAAAATATAAAAAAGATAAATCAATTATAAAAGTATTTAAAAAACAAAAATACAAATTAATAACTAACCAATTTCAAACCAATTTTATTAAAGAGCAATTAGTTAATAAAAAATTATTTCCAGAAGTTACTTATCTTAATAGAAAAGATGGAATTTTAATTTATAAATATTTTGAAGAAAATAATATTAAATTAAGTAGAAGCAAGATTATAGAATTACTTGGAATTTCTCTTACCAAATTGCATTCAATTAAACCAAATAAAAATACTAAAACATTTAAACATCAAATATCTGCATATAATAAAATTTTAAAATCTAATAAGAATATTAAACTTATAGAAAAAACAAATTATCTTTTTAAAAAAATTGAATCATATAAAAACGAAGAGAATGTATTTTCCCATAATGATTTGAATGCTACAAATATATTATTTAGTGGAAAAGATTTACGCTTTATAGATTTTGAGTATTCTAGTATGAATAGCAGATTCTGTGATATCTCTAGAATAGCAGAATCTTTTAATCTTAAAGACGAGGAAATTAATGTTTTATTAAGTTCTTATGGAATTAAAACTAATTCAACTGTTTTTGAAATTATTAAAGATTGGAGTCTTATGAACTTATATTTAGATCTGATATGGGCTTATGTTATGAATAAAATACAAAAAGGTTCAATTAAAGACAATTATATTAGTAGATTAGAGCTTAAATTAGACAATAAAGGCAATAAATAAAGTAAGAATCAATATAACTATTGGTATAAATGCATCAATTTTCATAATAATCTCCTCTTTTTTTGGAAGTTTAGGTATTCTAATGGAAAATAAAGTGAAATTACTATCATTATTGTAACTATGATCATCTAAATCTGCGTCATCATCTATGGGTACATGTATATCTTCACTTTTTGATAATTTATTAACAGAATTAGTTTCAAATTCTTGATCTTTAGTCAAATTAGCTGAATTTTCTTGATTTAGGGCAATATCTTTGTGGTTATTTATAGTCATTTCCTCAATTTCATGCAGTATTTTATCCCTTTTCGCTCTGGCTACGTGAATATCAGTAGTTTCCAATGATTTTTTGATAAAATCTTTACCAAATATAGCTGCAGCTTCTTTTGACAGTCTTTTCTGTATAAAATAAATATCTTTATTTTTACCTCTTAATACAAGATATTTATCATTAGTTGTACTCATATGTACTCACAATTTTAATTGTTTTTCTTTGTATTTGCAAATATTTGTACTCATATTTTGTTCTTTGTACTCATATAAAATATTGTACGCATGTTTTTTTCCCAATTTTTCAATCTTTAATAAAATTTAACTAGAGTAATATTTTTTTAACTTAGTTTATTAATTTAATTTCTTGTTGTGTTTAATTTTTTTTGATTTACCATTGATTGGTTAAATATTTATAAGGGGAATTTAAATGAAAATATTATGTATACTCTATGACGATCCAATCAATGGTATGCCAAATCAATACGCCAGAGATGATTTGCCAAAACTTGATAAATATCCTGATGGTATGACTTTGCCTTCACCTAGTTCAGTTGATTTTACTCCTGGCGAACTTTTGGGATGTGTTTCTGGTGAATTGGGATTAAGAAAGTTTCTAGAAGATGCTGGACATACGCTTGTTGTAACCTCAGATAAAGACGGCGATGGGTGTGAGGCTGACAAAGAACTTGTTGATGCAGATATTGTAATATCTCAACCATTCTTTCCATATTATTTAACTAGAGAAAAAATGGAATCTGCTCCAAATTTAAAAATGGCTATTACTGCAGGCATTGGTTCTGATCATGTAGATCTGCAAGCCGCAATGGACAACAATGTGGATGTAGTTGAGGTTACTTATTGTAATTCGAGATCTGTTGCCGAGCATATTGTAATGATGATTCTTTCAATGGTTAGAGACTATCATAATCAGCATAGAATAGTAAAAGAAGGTGGATGGAATATTGCTGATGCTGTTCAAAGATCATACGATGTTGAGGGCATGCATGTGGGTACGGTAGCCGCAGGTAGAATTGGTATTGATATGCTTAGAAAAATGAAGCCTTTTGATGTTCATCTTCATTATTTTGATATTCATAAACTTTCAGATGAAGTAGAGGCAGAACTTAATCTTACTTATCATGATTCTGTAGAATCTTTAGTCGCTGTTTGTGATGTAGTTAATATAAGTTGTCCACTTCATCCCAAAACTGAACACTTATTTAATGACGAGATGATTAATAAGATGAAACGTGGTGCATATATTGTTAATACTGCTCGTGGAAAAATTTGCGATAAGGATGCTATTGCTCGAGGATTAGAGTCAGGTCAATTAAGTGGTTACGCTGGAGATGTTTGGTTCCCACAACCTGCTCCAAACGATCATGTCTGGAGAACTATGCCAAATCATGGAATGACACCACATACATCAGGAACCTCTCTTTCAGCTCAAGCCAGATATGCTGCAGGAGTAAGGGAAATACTTGAATGTTTCTTTGATAACAAACCAATAAGAGAGCCATATTTGATCGTTCAAAATGGTGATTTAGCTGGCATGGGAGCTCATTCATATACCAAGGGCACTGCCACTGACGGTTCTGAAGAAGCTGCAAATTATAAAAAGTAGTAAATCATTTTGTTAAATCAAGGCGGAGTAAATAACTTCGCCTTTTTTACGCCTATATTGTCCTTAGACATATAATAGATTCATGAAACTTAATTATTGGCAAATTAATTTATTAATTCTTTTGTTCTTGCTTTCGATTTGGTTTGTAGTGTCTTTTGGCTTTGGAATAATTTGGTCAGAAGAATTAGATAGGCTTAAGATTGGTGGGTTTAAATTGGGGTTTTGGTTCTCGCAACAGGGAAGCATTTACTTCTTTGTATTAATTATTTTTATATATGTTTTTTTAATGAATAAGCTCGATAAAAAATTTTATAAAAATACAATAGACCCACAAGAAAAACATAAAGAATGAGTCTCCAAGCACTAACTTATTTGTTTGTAGGAATTTCTTTTGCTGTATATATAGGAATAGCTATATGGTCTAGAGCTCAATCAACTAACGACTTTTATATTGCTGGTAAAGGCGTTAGTCCTATAGCAAATGGGATGGCTACAGCAGCTGACTGGATGTCAGCAGCATCTTTTATCTCTATGGCTGGTTTGATAGCATTTCTTGGTAAAGATGGGTCAGTCTATTTAATGGGCTGGACAGGAGGTTATGTACTCCTTGCACTTTTATTAGCACCATATTTAAGGAAATTTGGAAAATACACGGTACCTGATTTTATTGGAACTAGATATTATTCAAAGGCAGCAAGGTTAGTAGCAATTATCTGCTTAATTTTCATTTCTTTTACATATGTTGCTGGTCAGATGAGGGGAGTAGGAATTGTTTTTTCAAGATTCCTAGAAGTAGATATAAATACTGGAGTAATAATTGGAATGTGTATTGTTTTCTTTTATGCAGTACTTGGAGGTATGAAAGGAATAACATACACACAGGTTGCTCAATACTGTGTTTTAATATTTGCATACTTAGTACCAGCAATATTTATATCTTTAATGATAACTAATAATCCTATTCCTCAATTAGGATTTGGAGATAAAGTTATTGGCTCATCAACTTATTTGTTGGATAAATTAGATCAAGTATCTTTAGATCTTGGTTTTAATGCCTACACAGAATATAGCAAAAGTAATATAGATATATTTTTTATAACAGCAGCACTAATGTTTGGAACAGCAGGACTCCCTCATGTAATAGTAAGATTTTTTACAGTTCCAAAAGTAAGCGATGCAAGAAAATCGGCTGGATACGCATTAGTATTTATAGCACTTTTGTACACAACAGCTCCGGCAGTAGCAACCTTCGCAAAAATTAACTTTATAAACTCTGTTCAAGAGGTTGAATATAAGCAGGCTCCAAATTGGTTTAAAAACTGGGAGGACATAGGTTTGATAGCTTGGAAAGATAAAAATAATGATGGGATTATAAATTATTCAAATGGAAATGCATTAGATGGTGTAAAGCCAAAGTATATAGATAAAGAGGGTGACTATGGAGAAAGAGTCACTATAAACAATCCGGATCTTTCAAATTCAAATGAAATATATATAGATAATGACATAATGGTTCTTGCTAATCCTGAGATTGCACAATTGCCAAATTGGGTAATTGCGTTAGTTGCAGCAGGGGCACTAGCAGCAGCCTTATCAACGGCTGCAGGATTATTACTTGTGATCTCAGCATCAATATCTCATGATTTGATGAAAAAAATATTGATGCCCAAGATCACAGAAAAACAAGAGTTGTTTTTTGCAAGATGTGCTGCTGCTGCAGCAATTATTATTGCAGGATTATTTGGAATCTACCCACCAGGATTTGTAGCGCAAGTAGTTGCATTTGCATTTGGATTAGCTGCATCTACTATTTTTCCAGCTTTATTTCTTGGAATTTTTTATAAAAGACTTAACAAAGAGGGCGCAATTGCTGGAATGATTTCTGGATTAATAGCTACATCATCTTATATAACTTATTTTAAGTTTATAAGTCCTCAATTGAATATTGCTGAAAATTGGCTTTTTGGTATATCACCAGAAGGATTTGGATTCTTTGGCATGATAATAAATTTTTGTATTGCATTAATTGTTTCAAATTTTTATAGTAAACCACCTAAGGAAATCTATCAGATGATAGATGAAATAAGAAAACCATAAATATGAAAAAAATTGCTGCTGTTATTGGCTCCAACGGAGCTATTGGAAACTCAATTTCAGAAAATCTTTTGAAGGACGATATAGTTGATTGCATTTACAAGTTTTCAAGAAAAATCAATGACAAGGACACTGATAAAGTAAAGAACTTTGTTGTTGATATAGAAGATGAAGATTCGATAAAAGAAGCTGTTCAAAGCCTGCCTGATAATATTAAATTCGATTTAGTCTTTGTAGCTACTGGAATTCTTCATAATGATGATGATATATTTCCAGAGAAAAGCATCAGAGATATTAATTCCATCAAGCTTAAGAAAGTTTTATTTGTGAATACTATTGGGCCAACATTGGTAGGCAAATATTTTATACCACTCTTACAAAAAGGTACTAAAAGTACTTTCGCTTTTTTAAGTGCAAGAGTTGGAAGCATCACTGATAATAAATTAGGAGGCTGGTATTCTTACAGAGCAAGCAAAACAGCTCTTAACCAGATTATAAAAAACTTTAGTATTGAAGTGAAAAGAACTAATCCTGATGCAATTTTTGTTGGGTTACAACCAGGTACTGTAAAAAGTTATCTCAGTAAGCCATTTGAAAAAAACGTGAAAGACAATAAACTTTTCACTCCTGACTATAGTGCAAAAAAATTACTCGAAGTTATAGCCAAACTAGAAATCAAGGATACTGGAAAGATCTTTGCATGGAATGGTGAAGAAATTCAACCATAAAAAAACCCAGCATAGAGCTGGGTTTTTATGAATAAAAATTAAATTATTCTGAGTCGCTTACTGCAGCTACATATATAGCTAAACCAAATGCGATTTTGTTAATAAAATCAGCAAGGTTGTATATTGTATTTGCTCCGGCCATATCTCCGCCACCCATTGCACCAAGCCAATATCCAATTGGATAAATAGCCCAACCAAAAGTAACAATCAATCTGATTGTTCCAAATGCGCTTTGTGCAGCAGCATTTCCACTTGAAGCATTTAATTGTCCAGCTTCGCCAGAGAATACTTCGT
>OCZA010000641.1_pt1 | contig 11659 bp, 7 predicted proteins | sample 1539021 | NCBI WGS metagenome assembly OCZA01 (sample SAMEA2619376, study PRJEB22493) | marine metagenome | biome: marine biome (ENVO:00000447); feature: surface water layer (ENVO:00002042); material: "saline water (ENVO:00002010), including plankton (ENVO:xxxxxxxx)" | depth 5 m | reverse complement strand
TTAGTTTTAGTGTTGCCAATATTTATTCTTCAATTAAGAAAATAAAACTTATCCACCTAGTCCAGCATTTGGAAGAGGTCTTCTTAAAATTTTCCAAATCCCAACCGCACTTGCAATTAATTTATTTTTATACTTGAGTTTGCAATTTATAAATACCATTGACTTTGTAACTTTTTGAATTTCTACTGTTCCCAATAATTCGTCTCCAATGTTCGAGGGAGCTATAAATTTTATATCCAATGAAATAGTTACACATGGTTTATTCCCACTTGCTCTGTGACAAGCAGTACCTGCACCTGCATCAATGATTGTACAAATATAACCACCATGGGTTATCCCAGCTTTATTTAAATGTGTTTTTTTAATCTTAGTTTTAAACTCGAATTTTTTTTTAGTAATTGATCTAAACAATAAACCACCATTATGTTTCATGTAGCTTGGCTTATTACTTAATTGTTCAAATTTTTTTTTCATTAAAGGATTATTGTCATAATTAGTATAAATAATAAAACTAAACAAAAGAAATATATTACAGATTTTTCAAGTGATATTTTCATTTATCCTTTCATTTTGGTGCGCCTGCTAGGAGTTGAACCCAGAACCTCCTGGTCCGTAGCCAAGCGCTCTATCCAATTGAGCTACAGGCGCAATTTGTACAGTTTTTATACATAATTAATAATGTAAATTATTTTTTTAGCAAATATTGATATATATATATTACAAAAATGAATCTAGATTTATTAGTTCCTGATATAGGAGACTTTGAAAACGTTGAAATAATCGAAGTACTTGTAAAAAAAGGTGACAAAATCAATAAAAATGACCCTGTTGTCACTTTAGAAAGTGATAAATCAAGTGTTGAAGTACCATCCAATTATGAAGGCACAATTGAAAATATAAATGTAAAAATTGGTGATAAAGTTTCAAAAGGTGATTTGATATTAACTCTATCTTCAGAAAAGAAAGATGAACATGAGAAAATTAGTAAAACTTTAGATGAAAAAATTCCACCTTCAACAGAGAAATTAATAGAGGAAGCAGAAACTGCTACAAAATCTGACACAAAAGTTGAAACAAAAGTTATAGAGCCAACACAAATCAAGCAAACAAGATTGATTAATGAAGTTAAAATGGTTAGTAGTAACGACGATATTGATCCTGTTGAAACTAAAGAGTGGTTAGATTCTTTAAGTGCAGTTTTGCAAAATGATGGTTCTGAAAGAGCTCATTTTTTAATTAAACAATTAATTGATCAATCTTATAAAGCTGGATCTAAAATTCCTCATACTCAAACTACTCCTTACGTGAATACGATACCCCCTGAAGAGGAAAAAAGATCACCTGGAGACCAAAACATAGAACGTAAGTTAAGATCATTAATTAGATGGAATGCTGCTGCAATGGTAGTAAGAGCAAATAAAAAACATCCTGAACTTGGCGGTCACATAGGAACATTTGCATCAGCTGCAACCTTGTATGATGTTGGGATGAATCATTTTTGGCGAGCAAAGAATAATAAATTCGGAGGTGATCTAGTATATTTTCAAGGTCATAGTGCACCAGGAATGTATGCAAGAGCTTTTCTTGAGGGAAGATTAAATGAAAAGCAGTTAGATAGATTTAGACAAGAAGTACAAACTGGTGGACTTTCATCTTATCCTCATCCTTGGCTAATGCCAAACTTTTGGCAGTTTCCAACAGTTTCAATGGGTATTGGTCCAATGTTAGCAATATATCAAGCAAGATTTATGAAATACCTAATCAATAGAGGATTAATTAAAGATGAGGGAAGAAAAGTTTGGGCTTTTCTTGGAGATGGAGAAATGGATGAACCTGAGTCACTTGGGGCAATTGGTTTAGCGGCGCGTGAAAATTTAGATAATTTAATATTTGTTGTAAACTGCAACTTACAAAGATTAGACGGTCCAGTAAGAGGAAATGGAAAAATAATTCAAGAATTAGAGGGTATTTTTAGAGGAGGTGGCTGGAACGTTTTAAAAGTTATTTGGGGATCTTATTGGGACTCACTTTTAGCAAATGATAAGACGGGACATTTAGTAAAAATTATGAATGAGACCGTAGATGGTGAATATCAAGCATTTAAAGCAAGAAATGGGCTTTATGTGAGAGAAAAGTTTTTTGGCAAATACCCTGAAACTACAGAATTAGTTTCATCAATGTCAGATACTGATATTTGGAGACTTAATAGAGGAGGCCATGATCCTCACAAAGTTTATGCTGCATATGATAAAGCGGTCAATCACAAAGGAAGCCCCACAGTCATAATAGCCAAAACTATAAAAGGCTATGGTATGGGTAAAAGTGGTGAAAGTGTAAACACTACTCACCAACAAAAGAAATTGGATGTTGATGATTTAATGTATTACAGGGATAGGTTTGATGTTCCTTTAACAGATTCTCAAGTCAAAAATATTGAATATTTCAAACCAGACGAAAACTCTGAAGAAATTAAATACTTAAAAAAAAGAAGATTAGAACTTGGTGGATTTATACCAGAGAGAACATCATATTCAAAACCGATTAAAGCCCCAGTTAAAGATATTTTTGATTTTATGAAAAAGTCTACTGGCGAAAAAGAAATGTCTACAACAATGGCATTAGTAAGAATGTTAACTAATCTTTTGAGAGATAAAAATGTTGCACCAAAATTGGTTCCAATTATTCCCGATGAAGCTAGAACATTTGGAATGGAGGGTTTCTTTCAAAAAATAGGTATTTATGCTCATGAAGGTCAAAAATATGAGCCAGAGGACTCAGCACAACTTTCATCCTATAGAGAAGAAAAAAGTGGTCAGGTATTAGAAGAAGGTATTACAGAAGCTGGTTCAATGTCTTCTTGGATAGCAGCTGGAACAGCATATACAAATCATGATATTGAAATGATACCAATTTATCTTTTCTATTCTATGTTTGGCTTTCAAAGAATTGGAGATTTTGCTTGGGCTGCAGGAGATAGTCAAGCGAGAGGCTTTTTAATTGGTGCGACTGCAGGAAGAACAACACTTGCAGGAGAAGGTCTTCAACACCAAGATGGTCATAGTCATTTGTTAGCATCAACAATTCCAAACTGCATTTCTTATGATCCAACATTCCATTATGAATTAGCTGTGATTTTTAGAGAAGGTTTAAGAAGGATGCATGAAAAAAATGAAAATATTTTTTATTATATTACAACCATGAATGAAAATTACTCCCACCCTGCAATGCCAGATGATTGTGAGGATGGAATTCTCAAGGGAATGTACAAAATTAAAGAGACATCAAGTTCTAAAGATGCAAAAATTCAATTATTAGGCTCAGGAACAATACTAAGAGAAATGATGGCAGCATCAGAAATTCTCAAAAAAGAATATCAGGTCGATAGTGAAGTTTGGAGTGTTACTAGTTTTAATGAGTTAAGAAAAAATGGAATGGAAGTTGAACGATTAAACCTTCTAAATCCCGCAGAAACAAATAAAAAATCATATGTAGAGGAATGTTTAGGTAAACAACAAGGTCCTATCCTTACAGCCACTGATTATATGAGAATAAATGCTGATCAAATAAGACCTTTTACAAAAAAGAGCTTTTATTCATTAGGTACTGATGGGTATGGAAGAAGTGATACAAGAAAAAACTTAAGAAATTTTTTTGAAGTAGATAAAGAACACATAGTTGCTTATAGCCTTAGCGTTTTAGCCAATGAACAGCTTGTTGCATCAAAGTATGCTGAAGATGCATTCAAAAAGTATAAAATTGATAAAAACAAACCCATGCCAACAAAAATGTAAATGTCTGATCAATCAAATAAAATATCTGCAAGTCCAAAAGTTAGAAAATTTGCGAGAGAACTGGGAGTAGATATAAATAATGTTAAGGGAACAGAGAGATCAGGCAGGGTTGTTGAAAAAGATTTAAAAGATTTTGTTTCATCTAGAATTAATCATCCTGAGAATAATGTTGAAAGTAAAAAAGAAAAAATTATTAAAAGTGAATATCAACATTCAGATTTTGGAGAAGTTGAAATTAAAGATATTCCTAGAGTAAAAAAAATAGCAGCTCCACATCTTGTAAATTCGTGGACAAACATTCCACATGTAACTAACCATGATGAGGCTGATATTACAGAAATGGAAGAATTTAGAAGCTCAATAAAAGATAATTATACAGGAGAAAGAATAAAAATTACTCCTCTTGCATTTATTATAAAAGCATTGGTACTTTCACTAAAAAAATTTCCATCATTTAATTCATCAATTGATGATATTGAAAATGGAAAGATTACTTTTAAAAAGTATTTTCATGTTGGTATCGCAGTTGATACTCAACATGGACTTATGGTTCCTAAAATTAGAGATGCTAATCAAAAAGATATCAATCAGTTAAGTGAGGAATTAAAAAAAGTAAGTGATGATTGTAGAAATTTAAAAATTGATAAAAAAGAGTTCTTTGGAGGATCAATGACTATCACAAGCTTAGGTGGCATAGGTGGTTCGTTTTTTACACCAATAATTAACTTTCCAGAAGTTGCTATACTTGGCGTTGGTAGAAGTTATAAAAAACAGGTATTTATTGATGGTAAATTTGTTCCAAGAACCATGCTTCCACTATCTCTCTCATATGATCACAGAATTATAGATGGTGCTGAGGCTGCGAAGTTTAATAACGAATTAAAAGATAATCTTGGGTCTAATTTTGCATATAACTTGAGTAAATGATTACTAAAATTGAAATACTAGCAGATGATGTGCACGTCCACTTTAATGGAGAAAATTCTGAAATTTTTCCTAATATTTGGCTAAGAGATCATGCAAAAGATGAGCAAAATTGGGATAAAAGGTCTAGCCAAAGGAAAACATATACAGCAGCATTAGATATAAATTTAAAAGTTAAAAAGGCAGAAATAATTGAAAATGGAAAATATTTGAGTGTCTCATGGCCTGATTTAGAAAAACCAGTTAAATATTCATCTGAATTTCTAACTAATAATAAAATAAAAAAGAAAAAAGAAATTAAATCTAATTTAAAAATCTGGAAATCTAATGAAATAAAAGAAGAAATTTTTTTAGATTATAATTCAATATTATCAAATGAAGGATTTAGAAATTTTTTGAAAAATCTTCATGACTATGGATTTTCAGTAATTAAAAACTGTGAAACCAATTTAAAGTCTGTTGAAACAATTGCAAATAAAATTGGTTACGTAAGAAACTCTATATTTGGAGGATTATGGAGTTTTGAGTCAGATGAAAATAAAGCTGATAGCGCTTACACTCAAGAAGAACTCAGACCTCATACAGACTCAACCTATAGCAATGATGCTCCAGGATTGCAATTATTGTTATGTTGCGAATACAATGCTAAAGGTGGAGAGTCGATAATGGTTGATGGATTAAAAATAGCAGAAACAATAAAAAAAGAAAACCAGCTGATGTATGAATTAATGACGAAAATAAATGTTAAGGGAAATTATATCGGTGATGGTGTTTATCTTGAGGCTGAAAGACCAATATTTAAGTTAAATGAAAATAATGAAATAGTTCAAGTTAGTTTTAATAATTATGATCGAGCACCATTTAGATTTGAAAAAGATTTAACATTAAAGTTTTATGAAGCGATAAAAAAATTTGATCTTATTGCTAACAATAAAGATTATCAGTGGCGACATATACTTAAACCTGGAGAACTTCTAATATTTAATAATTGGCGAATACTTCATGGTAGAGGATCGTTTAATGGAGTTAGAAAAATGTCTGGATGTTATATTAACAAAGAGGATTTTGACAGCTCTTGTAAGTTAAACGGAATAAATTAATTAATAAAATTATCTAATTAAATATAATGACAAAATCCCTTTCAATGGTCTGCGCACTAGTCACAACTTTTATTTGGGGAACAGCTTTCATCGCTCAAGACACTGGCATGGATAATATCGGTCCATTAACTTTTAATTCAGCAAGATTTATTGTTGGTTTTTTTACAATATTACCACTTGCCTTATTATTTGAGAGGAAGAAAATTAAACTAGAAATACTTTCAAAATCAAAACTTTTTATAAAATATTTAGTTTTCATGGGAGTATCCCTGTTTTTGGGAACTTTTTTACAACAAACTGCTCTCCAATATACAAATATTGCAAATGCAGCTTTTTTTACAGTATTTTACGTACCGATAGTTCCAATTTTGTTATTTTTCATCTACTCCAAAAAAGTTCATTGGAGTATATGGCCAGCAATTGGTCTTTGTATCCTTGGTGTATACCTTCTAAGTGATTTTTCTAACTCAGAAATTATGTTAGGTGATGGTCTAGTTATATTGTGCTCAGTATTTTGGGCTTTGCATATAATTTTTGCAGGTAAGTTCATGGAAGAATTTGATATTCCAATGTTTTATGCTGCACTTCAAGCATTATTTGTTGCAACACTTTCATTAATCTTTTCTTTTATTTTTGAAGAAATAAATATTTCAAAAATATTAATGGAAAGTAGTTCTATTCTTTACGCAGGAGCATTATCAGGCGGTATAGCCTTTACATTACAAATGTATGCTCAAAAAAACATAGAAGAGGCACCAGCAGCAATTATTTATTCTCTCGAGGGAGTATTTGCAGCTGTAGCAGGATGGATTATTCTCAATCAATTTTTAAGTACTAATAACATGATTGGATGTTTATTAATATTGATTGCAGTAATTTCTTCTCAAATTTCACCTAGTTCTAAAAATTAGCTATAAGCAATTACAAAAAGAATTAAAGCAAGAAAAGTTCTGTAATAAACAAAAATATTTAAATTAAAATTTTTTACATAAATTAAAAAATATTTGATTGTTAAATAAGAAACTATAAATGAAAAAATTATTGAATATAAAAATAATATGTTCAAATCTATATTTGCATTCATCACATCTTTCAAACTAAGTATACTTGCTCCCGCTAATGCAGGTATTGATAAGTAAAAAGATATTTTTGAAGAATCTACTCTATCGAAATTTAAAAACCTTGAAGCTGTAATTATTATACCTGATCTGCTTACACCAGGTATAACAGCTAAAATTTGAAAAATACCAATGATTAAAATATTTTTTAAACTTAAACTGGTATCAATTTTATTTTTAATACTAGATCGGTCTGCAATAAATAATAAAATACCAAATATTAAAGTCGTCCATGCTATAACTTTTAAACTTCTTAAATTTTCAATCAGTCCTGAGGTATAAATAAAATAACCAACAACAACTAATGGAAAAGAACCTAAAATTATAAGTAATAATAAAGACTTATTTCTTAAAATATTTACTAAATCCTTTCTAAAATAAAAAATAATTGCCAAAAGGGAACCTAAGTGAAGACTGATATCAAGTTGAAGCGAACTAATACTAAAGTTCGATATTTTTGATATTATTATAAGGTGGGCAGAGGAACTTACTGGTATAAATTCCGAAAAACCTTGTACAAACGCTAAAATTGATGCTTCTATATATTTTGAAATCATTAAGGACTTTTAATAGATAGTTAAAAGATTACCTAAATAAGGCAATCTTTTAAATGCATATCAACTATGCATAAAATAGAAAATGTAATAATATATGAGTTTTTTGAAAATATATGTCAGTATTTATTACCTAGTAATGCTTTAAGGAAATATACTTCTGGTGTATAAGGCGACTTAAATGACAAATAAAATGCTTAAGTTTGTGGATATAGGTCAACAAAATCCACCTAAAAGAGATAAATCCCAAAGAAAAGAGGATTTTGGTGAGATTTATCAGGAGTTTATTCACGAAAAAGCTAAAGAACAATCAAGTAGGTGTTCACAATGTGGTGTTCCTTTTTGTCAGGTTCACTGTCCATTAAGTAACAATATACCTGATTGGTTAAAGTTAACTGCAGAGGGAAGGTATGAAGAAGCTTACCATCTATCCCAAAGTACCAATAATATGCCGGAAGTTTGTGGAAGAATATGCCCACAAGATAGGTTATGTGAAGGAAACTGTGTAATTGAGCAATCGGGACATGGAACAGTAACAATTGGTTCAGTTGAAAAATATTTAACAGATAAAGCGTGGGAAAATGGCTGGGTAAAACCAATAAATGTAAAAATTGAAAATGAACAAAGTGTTGGAATTATTGGAGCAGGCCCCGCAGGATTAGCTTGTGGTGAAGAATTACGTAAAAAGGGATATCAAATAACAATATATGATCGGTATGACAGAGCAGGTGGATTGTTAATATATGGAATACCAAATTTTAAATTAGAAAAACATGTGGTTGAGAGAAGAATTAAACTTTTAAAAGAAGGTGGAATAAAATTTGTTCATAATTTTGAGGTTGGTAAAGACTCTACATTGAAAGAATTACAATCAAAACATGATGCCTTATTAATTTCAACAGGTGTTTACAAAGCAAGAGAAGTTAACTTACCTGGAAATGATTTAAGTAATATTTTTCCTGCAATGGAATTCTTAACAGCTTCAAACAAAAAAGGCTTAGGCGATAAAGTCGAAATGTTTGACAACGGAACATTAAATGCCGAAGGTAAAGATGTAGTAGTAATTGGTGGTGGTGATACTGCGATGGACTGTGTAAGAACTTCAGTAAGACAAAAAGCTAAATCTGTAAAATGTCTTTATAGAAGAGATAGAGAAAATATGCCTGGATCTGCGAGAGAAGTAGGTAATGCTGAGGAGGAAGGTGTAGAATTTATTTGGTTAAGTAATCCAAAAGAGTTTAGAGGAACTAATAAAGTAAATAGTATTATTGTAGATAAAATGAAATTAACAGATCCAGATGAAAGTGGCAGAAGAAGACCTGTTGCAGAAGAAAACTCAGAATTTGAAATTAATGCTGATTTGGTGATTAAATCCTTAGGTTTTGATCCAGAAGATTTACCAGTTCTATTTCAGGAACCTAGATTACAAGTTTCACAGTGGGGAACAATAAAAGCTGACTTTGATACCTTGGAGACTAGTATACCAGGTATATTTGCGGCTGGAGACATAGTAAGAGGAGCCTCATTAGTTGTATGGGCTATTAAAGACGGTAGAGATGCTGCGACTTCAATTGAAAGCTATCTTCAATCAAAACAAAAAATGAAGGTTGCATAATGGATATCCAAAACAAAAATCGTAAACTTTTAAAAAAAAATTATGTTTATGATGAAACTATGGAGCATGATGCATGTGGAGTAGGCCTTGTTGCATCAACTGAGGGTCTAAAATCAAGAAAAGTAGTCGAATACGGTATCGAGGCTCTAAAAGCTGTATGGCATAGAGGTGCAATTGATGCAGACGGTAAAACTGGAGACGGAGCAGGTATTCATATTGAAATACCAAATGATTTCTTTGCAGAAAAAATTGAAATAACAGGTCATGAGCACGATAACTCAGATTTATGTGTGGGAATGATTTTCTTGCCAAGAAATGACTTTGGGGGACAAGAGCAATGCAGATCAATTGTAGAAAGTGAATTAACAAAAAAGAATTTTAATATTTATGGATGGAGACAAGTACCTGTGGATCCTTCTGTTTTAGGAGAAAAGGCAGAACAAACTAGACCTGAGATTACACAAGTTCTTTTTACTCATAATGATAAGTCAATTCATGGTAAAGATTTAGAAAGAGCTCTTTATGAAACTCGAAGAAAAATTGAAAAAGAAGCTTTAAGAAATCAATTAAACAATTTTTATATTTGTTCATTCAGCTCGAAATCAATAATTTATAAAGGAATGTTTTTAGCGGAGTCTTTATCTGATTTTTATCCAGATTTAAAAGATGAGCGTTTCATTTCACGTTATGCAATTTTCCATCAAAGATTTTCTACTAACACCGCTCCAAGTTGGGATTTAGCCCAACCTTTTAGATCAATTGCTCACAATGGGGAGATAAACACTTTAAAAGGAAATATTAATTGGATGAGAATTCACGAAGAGGAAATGTTTAGTCCTTTGTTTGATGATATGGAAAATTTAAAACCGGTTATCCCTGCTGGTAATTCTGATTCTGCATCATTAGATAATGTGTTTGAATTATTAAATATTTCTGGACATTCAGCACCTTTAGCGAAACTTATGCTAATACCAGATGCTTGGTCAAAAAAAAGTAAAGTTCTTCCAAAAGATCATCAACAACTTTTTAACTTTTTAAATAGTACAATGGAACCTTGGGATGGACCTGCTGCTATAGCTGCAACTGATAATGAGTGGGTTATTGTAGGTAGTGACAGAAATGGACTTAGACCTCTTAGATATACAATTACAAGAGATAAACTTCTATTTGCAGGATCTGAGACAGGAATGATTGACCTAAATGAGAAGAAAATTGTTTCAAAAGGAAGATTGGGACCGGGTGAAATATTAGGAGTAAGAATTGAAAAAGGAAAAGTTTATACAAACAATCAAATAAAAAACTATTTGTCTAAAGAATACAAACACTTCAATAATCAAATAATTGAATTAGATAAATCATTAACTATAGAAAATGAAAAAAGTGAGTTTTCAGGTGCTGATTTAAAAAAGATTCAACATTGTTTCGGTTATAGTCTTGAGGACTTGGAGTTAATTTTGCATCCAATGGCAGAGGATGCTAAAGAGGCAACAGGGTCTATGGGAGATGATACTCCCCTTGCAGTTTTATCAGATAAATACAGGCCTCTTTATCATTATTTTAGACAGAATTTTAGTCAGGTGACCAATCCCCCGATCGACTCTCTTAGGGAAAATAAAGTGATGAGCTTGAAAACTAGGTTTGGAAATTTAGGAAACATACTAGATTTTTCTAATCTTACAGAGGAAAATATTTATGTTTTAGATAGTCCAATTTTATCAAACACTCAGTTTGAAAAATTTATAAAGTATTTTGGAGATAATTATAAAATTTTAGATTGCACATTTAATACTGATCAAACTTTAGAAGAGGCTATTGAATTATTAAAAAATAACGCTGAAAAAGCAGTTAGAGAAGGCAATACTCAACTTATTTTGTCTGATAAAAATATATCTGAAACAAAATTACCAATGCCAATGCTGCTATGCATTGGTGCAATAAATACTCATTTAATAAAATTAGGCTTAAGAGGCTATGCATCAATTAATGTACAAACAGGAGATGCTCTAGATACCCATTCATTTGCAACATTAATAGGTGTTGGAGCAACAACGGTCAATCCTTACTTAGCATTTGATAGTTTACATCAAAGATATTCAAAAAAGCTTTTTGGGAATTTCTCATTTGATGAGTGCGTGGGTAGATATATAAAATCAGTAAATCTTGGACTATTAAAAATAATGTCAAAGATGGGTATATCAGTTTTAAGTTCATATAGAGGTGGATGTAATTTTGAAACTGTTGGATTGAGCAGAACAATTGTAAAAGATTATTTTCCAGGAGTATTATCTAAAATTTCTGGAATAGGTTTAACTGGTATTGAAAAAAAAATAAGATCTATACATAAAGATGCATTTGATATTCACTCTAATATTTTACCAATTGGTGGAATTTACAGATATAGAAAAAATGGTGAAACTCATCAATATCAAGGAAAATTAATTCATCTTTTACAAGCAGCTGTAGGCTCAAATTCATATGAAACTTATAAAAAATATACTAAGGGTATTTATGGTTTAAAACCAATTAGTTTAAGAGATTTAATTGATTTTAAAAATCA
>OCZA010000639.1_pt1 | contig 11681 bp, 12 predicted proteins | sample 1539021 | NCBI WGS metagenome assembly OCZA01 (sample SAMEA2619376, study PRJEB22493) | marine metagenome | biome: marine biome (ENVO:00000447); feature: surface water layer (ENVO:00002042); material: "saline water (ENVO:00002010), including plankton (ENVO:xxxxxxxx)" | depth 5 m | reverse complement strand
TTTTGACCTCAACAGTCTGTATCCTCATCTTATTATGCAGTATAATATCTCACCCGAAACTCTCTGTGAGAGCAGACATCCATCGGCAAGCGTTGAGGGGTTACTGGGGAAGCGTTGCAAAATAGATGGGAAATATTCTGTAGCACCTAATGGTGCACAGTATCGTAAAGATATACATGGTTTCCTACCAGAAATTATGGAGAAGATCTATACTGAACGTGTCGTTTATAAGAAGAAAATGATACAGGCAAAGGATGAGTATGAAAGAAACCCATCTGCCAAATTAGAAAAGGATATTAGTAAATTTAATAACATACAAATGGCACGTAAGATCCAATTGAATAGTGCCTATGGTGCCATTGGAAATCAATACTTCAGATATTATAATCTACGTAATGCTGAAGCGATTACTTATGGTGGTCAGTTCAGCATTCGTTGGATTGAAAACAAAATGAACATATACCTTAACAAGGTATTGAAAACTGAAGGAGAAGATTATGTTATTGCTAGTGACACTGATAGTATCTACCTCAATATGGGTCCTCTGGTCGAGACTGTATACAAGGGAAGAGAAAAAACTGATGAGAGCGTTGTCACGTTCCTTAATAAGGTCAGTGAAATGGAACTTGAACCTTATATTGAGGGTGCTTACAAAGAATTGGCAGAGTACGTAAGTGCGTATGAGCAGAAGATGATCATGAAACGAGAGAACATTGCATCATCAGGTATCTGGACAGCAAAGAAAAGATATATGCTCAACGTATGGGACAGTGAAGGTGTACGATACAACAAACCTAAGCTTAAGATGATGGGTATCGAAGCTGTTAAATCTTCTACACCTGCACCATGCCGAACTGCTATTAAAGATGCCATTAATATCATGATGAGTGGTACAGAAAAGGATTTAATATCGTTTATAGATACTTTCAAGACTGAATTCAATTTATTACCACCTGAAGATATAGCATTTCCTAGGTCGGTCAATGGACTACGCAAATTCAAAGCGTCAGGAACCGTGTATACAAAGGGCACCCCTTTACATGTTCGTGGAACTTTGCTTTATAATTTTTATATCGCAAAGAACAAGCTCGAATACAAGTACCCCCTCGTACAAGAGGGTGAGAAAATAAAATACCTTTACCTACGCAGACCAAACAAAATCAGTAATGAGAACGTAATCTCTTTCCTTAATACATTCCCTCGTGAACTGGGAGTGGAAGGGCAGATAGATCGTGATGCCCAATTTAAAAAAGCTTTCCTAGACCCTTTACGTATCATCACAAATGTGATAGGATGGGAAACAGAGAAAGTATCTAACCTTGAATTTTTATTTGCATGACTTCATCATTTTTAAAAAGCATTGTCAAAGAGATTGACAATGAATACGCAGGATTATTATCAGAAGGTGGTGTCGGTGACATTGAATCTTTTGTAGACACAGGATCATATATTTTTAATGCTCTTTGTAGTGGTAGCATCTATGGTGGTGTGCCAAGTAATAAAATTACTGCACTAGCAGGTGAGAGTGGTACAGGTAAAACATTCTTTTGTCTTGGTGTAGTCCAGAGTTATCTAAAAGATAATCCAGATGCAGGTGTAGTTTACTTTGAGAGTGAGGCTGCAGTCACTAAACAGATGATTGATGAACGTGGTATAGATGGACAACGTATGATACTAGTTCCTGTCACCACAGTTCAAGAGTTTAGAACACAAGCAATCCAGATCTTAGATAAATATCTTGCATTAGACATAAAGGATCGCAAACCTATGATGTTTGTGTTAGATTCTTTAGGAATGCTTTCAACATCTAAAGAACTAGCAGACAGTGCCGAGGGTAAAGACACTCGTGACATGACTAGAGCACAAGTTGTTAAGGCAATATTCAGAATTCTCACTTTAAAATTAGGAAAAGCAAATGTCCCCTTACTGGTTACAAATCACACATACGATGTCGTTGGTGCCTATGTTCCAACTAAAGAAATGGGTGGAGGTAGTGGACTTAAATACGCTGCGAGTACAATCATATACTTATCAAAGAAAAAGGAGAAAGATGGAAAGGAAGTTATTGGAAACATTGTCAAAGCAAAGGCTGCTAAGTCGCGTCTAACTGTAGAGAATTCAATAGTAGAGACGAGGTTATATTTTGATGCACGTGGACTTGACAAATATTACGGGTTACTGGAACTGGGTGAGAAGTATGGAGTTTTTGAACGTAAGGGAAACCGTGTTGTTGTTGGGGAGTCTAGCGTCTATCCTTCTGCTATTCTCAAGGATCCTGACAAGTACTTCACAGGAGAAATAATGGAGAAACTTGACTGGGCAGCAGGTCAAGAGTTTTTATATGGCAAGGAGAAAGTATAATGTTTCCAGGATTAGAACCACCCTCTCTTGACATCAATGATTATAAGAAGACTGTAAAAAAGAGTTCAGATATTAAAGTACTATTTCCTTCTCTCGTATTCCAAGCAAAGGTAGAGGGATTTGAACCTATCCAAGATGAACTAATTGGGTATTCTTATGGGGAAAGAGGTAGAGATCCAGAAGGTGCATCAGCAACTAATATAAATGGTTGGCAATCTAAAAATAATTACCACGAAAAGCAATCAACTCTCCTAGATGTACTAGCAAGAGGTCTATCTAGCATTGGTGGATTTAGAGATGGATTTGGTTTGAAGATGACAGGTATGTGGATCAATATTAATCCACCAGGTTCACTTAATAATGGACATACTCATCCCAATTGTGATCTTTCGGGTGTTATGTGGATTAAATCTCAACCTGAGTGTGGCAAGATAGAATTTGAAAATCCAAATTACTATAGTCATCCTAACATAGCAGGTTATTCTAATGAATTGATAGAAAATACAGATATATTTCCTGCATATGATTTTGCACCTCAAGATGGTGAGATATTATTGTTCCCATCTTACCTCAGACATGGTGTACACGTGAATAATTCTAAGGAAGATAGGATATCTGTCGCATTTAACTGTAATTTGGTGCAAGCATGAGAGACGATTTATTTGCCATCCCTGTTAGAAAATATAACGTTGACAATAATCAACAGTTTATTGATTATGTCTCTAATATATGGAAGGAAGAGAGGTTAAGAGTACCTTCTCCTTTCTTGTTTAGTGTCAGAGAATTTGGGTACAACCTAACTCAGATATACACTGACCTATTAGAGCAATTTCTTACTGATATTGAGTGTTTTGACACGCATTCAATTACTATGGATGCAATTATACTTAAGGTGTTAGAGAAGGGGGAGAGTACTGATAGATTTGATACCCTACCCAGTCACTATACTCTAATACATTACGTTGATGTGGTTGACGGTGGAGCATCAGACACACTACATCATCCTGCAAGACAACCAATGAATGCATTCAAGCCAGCACACATTGATGAATGGCAAGATGCAGCAGGGTTGTATATTAATAAAGGTGATGCTATAATATATCCATCCTTCATGGAGCATAGTTCTCCTGTCCAGAAGGAAACTAGAATGACAATCACAGTCCCACTAATACTAAAACTGAATGAACAAGGTAGAGAATCTAATATTAAAGAACCTACTGCTTGATGAGGTCTATGTCCGTAAGGCATTACCTTTTATTAAGGGAGAGTATTTTGCTGACTTATTAGAGAAGAACTTATTTGATATTATATCTAAATACTTCTCACAGTACAACGCTTTACCTACTAAGGAAGCACTAGAAATTGAAGTTGGTCAGTTAGATAGTATATCTGATGAGCAGCATCAAAATATTGTAAAATTAATTAGGGATATAGATGATGAAAAATCTGATCCTGACTGGATTGTAGACACCACAGAGAAATGGTGCAAAGAACGTGCAATTTATCTTGCACTAATGGAGAGTATTAAGATAGCAGAAGGCAATGATGACAAACAAAGTCCCACTGCTATACCTAGTATACTTTCTGAAGCCTTAGGGGTTAGTTTCGACAACCACATAGGACATGATTACCTACAAGATTACGAAGAACGATACGAGTTCTACCATAAAACTGAAGATAAGATACCTTTCGATCTGGAATTCTTCAACAAGATTACGAAAGGTGGTCTACCTAATAAAACTCTCAACATTGCTCTTGCAGGCACTGGTGTGGGGAAGTCTTTGTTCATGTGCCATGTTGCTAGTGCTGCTCTTCTCCAAGGTAAAGATGTCCTGTACATCACTCTTGAGATGGCAGAGGAAAAAATAGCAGAAAGAATAGATAGTAACCTTCTAAACTGTGATATACAGAACTTGAACCAACTACCCAAGTTGATGTTCGACAATAAGATTACAGCATTGAGTAAGAAAACTGAAGGTAAGTTGATCGTTAAGGAATATCCTACAGCATCAGCACATTGTGGTCATTTCAAGTCATTACTCAATGAGTTAGCCTTGAAAAAATCATTCAAACCTGATATAATATTCATAGACTACCTCAATATATGCTCATCATCAAGGTATCGAGCAGCAAGTAATGTCAACTCGTATTCCTACATCAAGGCAATCGCAGAAGAACTTAGAGGACTTGCAGTCGAAGCAAACTTACCTATCGTATCTGCTACTCAGACCACTCGTTCTGGTTTTGCTAGTAGTGATATTGATCTCACCGATACAAGTGAGTCATTTGGTTTACCTGCTACTGCTGACCTTATGTTTGCTCTTATCTCTTCCGAAGAGTTGGAAGGATTAGGACAGATAATGGTTAAGCAATTGAAAAATAGATACAATGATCCTACTGTGAACAAACGTTTCGTGGTGGGTATTGACAGAGCTAAGATGAGGTTGTATGATGTAGAGCAAAGTGCTCAACAAAACTTGTCCGACTCTGGACAAGAGGACATGGAGAAAGTTCAAGAGAATTTATCTAAGAAATTTGCCAGTCTGAAAGTATAATACATACATTTGATAAAGAATTTACTATGACAATAGATTTTGATAAGTACAGTCATTTCGTGGATACTGTCACAAGCGATAGTTCTAAAGATTTTGTCTATCTTGCTGATCGTTTGGTTGAACTTGACAGAAAGGGTGCCAATATTGAACGCCTTACCACTGCTGGCGTTGGGCTTGCTGCTGAGTCTGGAGAGTTCTTGGAGATCGTTAAGAAGATGGTCTTCCAAGGAAAGCCATGGAACGATGATAATAGAAAGCATCTTATTATTGAGTTGGGTGACGTTATGTGGTACGTGGCACAAGCTTGCATGGCTCTGGACATCAGTTTTGATGAGGTAATTGAAGGTAATATTAAGAAATTAGAGAAGAGATATCCTGGCGGTAAGTTTGATATCAATTACTCCGAAGTTCGTGCAGAAGACGACCTCTAAATTTCACCAAGCATTCCCTTTATTAATATATGAGAAGGAACTTACTGGTTTCTTGAACGTATTGTACCAAGGATTTGACGATGCTAAATTTGACAACAGCACAGGTAAAATAACAGGGGAATTAAATGGTAAGGTTCTAGTCCATCAGGACTTAAGACTAGAACCATTTTTTAGAGCTGTGAAAAAGTGTGCTGTAGAGTACATGGATCAGTTTGCCATAGACAAATCTACCTACGAGGTAAATTTTGTTAAGTCTTGGTTTACTATCTGTGATCCTGGTCAGCACTTCCCATGTCACTATCACTCATGTGCACACATATCATGGGTATACTATATACAGACACCTGGTGACCCCTTAATTTTACATAAAAAGAACCCTAACGAATGGTTTGGAGATGCATTTAAACTCATTAAAGAAAATAGATTTAACAATGGTGATGGATATGCTATCACCCCACAGGCTCAGCACCTTATTATGTTTCCTGGTCATCTTGAACACTATACTACTTCTCAACCCAGAGAACATAGACGAATTAGTCTTGCTGGTGACATCCTTCTAACTCTAAAACATAGAACGGATACAGAATCGGGGTTGCTTCCTCCTAAATATTGGAAAAGCTTCTGATAATAATGGCATACCAGAACATTGATAGAAGAGATTTACTAAGAGCAATCAAGGGTCGTCCTGTAAAGGAAGAGATGGAAAATATAATGGATGTTGCAGGTCAGGACTCTGTTTGGAGACATGATCCCAACATAAACTATGGTAAATGGGATGGTAAATCAACATTTGGCACTGAACCTACAGATAGTTGGATCTCTATAAAAACTAGTGAGAGTGCTGTCAGAAGATTGATCGCACGGTATAAAAATAGTTACATAACTGCACTGAAAGGTAGTTCTAAAGACTATGATACTGGAGTTAAACCATACATCTCACTGTACGTTGGTACTCAGAAAATAAAATTCCAAGCAACAGGTAAACTTACTGACTCTACTGGTAAAGCGGTCAGTGAAGCGACCATGACAAGGATGCAAGAACTAGGTTCTGCCTTTGTATTCAAAAGAGCTATAGCAGAGAACGCAACGTGGAAGGATGCAGAAGCATTAAAGAGCGATGACGATACTATGAAAGGTATCAAGGATATATGGAAGAGGATTGGTAAGGTAGATGAAGTTGATGACACTTGGATAGACAATTTCTATAAGCAACAGAAGACATTGCTTGCTAAGATAGGCAAACCTGCGTTCACAGAGTTCAATCGTGACGGTGGGTTCATGGAATTTATTACTAAGATAGTCAAAGACAATTTTGATATCAGTGCTAAGGACAACTGGAACCCTGCAGACATATGGTTGATACAGGATGAGACTAAGTGGACAAATATGATAGGTGCTGCGGTAAATTCTGGTAGAAGAGGACGTTCAAAAGCAAAGTCAATTACCGAATTAAATGCTATAATGAGAATGTTATTCAAAGCTAGACAAGTGTTTGGTATTTCTCTCAAAAAGGTAGCTGCAGGACAGGATGCACGAATACAATTTGTGAATGATAAGAGTGAGTTCTTTACCAAGTTGGATCAGTTGCATTTTGAGTATGAGAAAGCTGATTGTAAGATGGGACAGAAGAAAGACAAGGAAGGTTCTATAACTTTATCCACTCAGGACACTAGATTGTACATAAAAGATGGTGGTAATACATATAATTTTCAAATCAAAGGCAACAACAGCACTGGGTATTCTAATTTAAAATATGAACCCACCTCATCAGGTGCTACTGCTGCTAGATTAGGTAAAGCAACTGTGGAACTGGTAGAACAACTGTTAAAAGACTACAGTTTGAGTTTCCAAAAAAGTAATGAAGCATATCCAATGGATGCTGCCCAGTTTCTTGCCAATAAAAATGGCAAGTGGAAAGAACTGATAGAGGTTTTGGATAAAGCAGGTGTAGATATTGATGTTCCTGATGTGGATACAGCATATAATAATTTACTATTTGTATTTGGTACAAAACCTCATGTTGCTAACTCCAAATGCCAACAGATCAAATGGTTATCTGAGTACCTATCACTCAGTGATGAAGATAGAGATCAGTTTGGAACTGACATGGTATTTCTTGCCAAAAAAGAAGGACGAAAGTACGGTGCATTTGCTAAAATATACTAATGAGTAAGAACACACACCTCGAACACTTAGAAGATAGCATCCTCCTTGATGGTAAAGAGGGTGCTACAGATGCTTTTGTGTTCTTGGATGAACTTGCTAAGACTTTTAGTGCTGGTGGTAATAATAACTTAAAAATTACTACTAAATGGGACGGTGCACCTGCTGTATTCTGTGGCACATATCCTGGCACCAATAGATTTTTTGTTGGTAGTAAATCTATCTTCAATAAGGATGCCAAGATCAATTTTACACACTCAGATGTAGATGCATACCATGGTGGGTCACCTGGTCTTGCTACTAAGTTGAAAGATTGTCTGACTTACCTCCCTGATCTAGGCATTAAGGGTATAGCACAGGGTGACTTACTCTTTACTGATGATAAAGAAAAGAAAAAAATTGATGGACAGGACTGTCTTATATTTCAACCCAATACTATCACCTATTGTATCCCTTCAGAGGATGAACTATATGAAAAGGCACTCAAAGCAAAACTTGGTATAGTATTTCATACCAGTTATAGTGGTAGTACTATCCAAGGGTTGAAAGCATCGTTTGGATACAACGTTAACCAACTAAACAACAGTAAAGATGTGTTAGTTCTTAGTGCTGAGACAGAACAACTAGGTAATGACATCTTACTTGATAGTTCTGAGAAGAATGAACTGGTATCAATAAGGACTAAGAGTGCTAGTCTGGTAGCAGGTACGTTCCTAGACACCATGGCAGAGCATAATGCAGGTAAAGATCAGTTAGCTGTTGGAACTAGACTAAAGATCTTCTTTAACAAGTATGTTAGAGAGGGTAAAAAGATGGGATCATCCGTTACAGTTGTAAAAGAATTTAAAAAGTACTTTGAGGATGAGTGTAGGAAGGCAGCAGACAAATTGAAGTCACCAAAAGGTAAGGCAGGTAAACTTGCTAAGTTATATGATGGTCAAGATCTTATCAAGAAGCATGAGAGTGACTTAACCAAGACGATTGATCTATATAAGAACCTCCAGTTGGCAAAGGAGATGTTCATTCGTAAACTAGAGAAGGGTGAAAGGTTTGGTACATATCTCAGGACAGAGAATGGGTACAAGATCACTGCACCAGAGGGATATGTTGCTATCCAAGAGGGATCTAAGGCAGTTAAACTGGTTGATCGTCTCACCTTTAGTGTTGCCAACTTCAATGTAGAAAAGAACTGGGTCGCAGGAGATAGTAAATGAGCACATGTTATTTCACATTTGGTAGGTTCAATCCACCCACCATAGGACACGAAAAACTTATCAAGGCAGTGGAGAAAGAAGCGGGTTCTAGTGACTGGTTGATCTTTCCATCACAGACACACAAAAAACCAGATAATCCATTGCCATATGAGTATAAGGTTTCCGTAATGCAGAAGATGTTTCCGTTTGCTGCAGATCATATTGATGAAAAGGCATGTTGCAATACTATTATTAAAGTTGCACAGCATTTAATGATGAAAGACTATAGTGACCTCATAATGGTGGTGGGTTCTGATAGGGTAACTGACTTTGATAAGATACTACAGAAATATAATAGGGTAGACTTCTCATTTAGTACTATTCAAGTTGTATCTGCTGGTGAGAGAGATCCAGACGCGGAAGGTGCCAGTGGAATGTCTGCAAGTAAGATGAGAGCAGCAGCAAAAGATGTAAAAACAGTAGATTTTATGAGTGGAATACCAGATACTATGAGTGCTGAAGATAAACTAGAGCTCATGGCAAAGGTTAGAGAGGGTATGGGCTTATAAATAAGTTTGATATGTACATCTATATTAATGAAATCTTTCTCTGACTTTGCAAAGAAAACGCAAGCCGCGGAAAAAAACATCACTCGTGACAAGTTCTATAAGAACGAAGTCTATAAAAAAGGAGAGTGGGTTTTAACTGAAGCTGGTCAGGTAGGTAAGATTTTACGTCGAGGTCCTAACTATGTGCTGTGTCTTACTGCTGAAGAAACAACCTTCCGCACTTGGATTACAGACATCAAAGAAGTATTCGAGATTGGAACTGATGCGTATCGTGAGTATGTTATGTCATTAACGCCTGGTCAGAAGGTACAGAAACCTTCAGGTACAGTTGCAGTTAAACAAGTTATTCCAACAGACCCTAAAAAAGATAAGATGAGCCATCACGAGGAAAAGAAGTCACTAGCACAATTAGCTGCTGAGACAAGTTTAAACACTAAGTTCAAGAGTGTTAAAGAGACATGGAGATATGATTACTCCGCAACCATAGGTAACACAGACATTAAAGGCAAGGGTGCTGATGGTGTAGGTGGTGGTGATGCACCAGGTATGAAACTTGCAGAACCAAAGGGTGAAGAAGGTAAACCAGAAATAAAAAAGGTAAAGCATTCATGTGCTACTAAGGTAGAGCATGCAGAGTGGGGCACAGGTAACTGTCTATCAGGAGAGCATACTCTTCTAGAAGATGGAACTGTAACACACTATGATGTTATGTTTGAGCATGGACTAGAGAAAAATGTCGCTGTTGAAGACATTACTATTACTAAAGAAGCAGTTCATGAGCATGTTACTAGACCAGAAGGTAACATAGATCAAGAAGAAGTAAACACTGATCTACCTGCAGGACCACACGGACAGACTTTCGTAGAACCTGCAATCAAGTCAGAAGGATACGGTAAAGGTAGTAAGAAGAAGAAGGCACAGGAAGAAAGATCCGAAGTCGTTGGTGAAGAGAAGAAAAAGAAAGGCAAGGGTAAGTTCTGGCAAGACTCTGATGGTGATGGTAAGTGGTACGAAAAGGATGACGTAAAGAAAGAAGAGACTGTTGAAGAAGGTAAGGGTCTCTATGCTAACATCCATGCTAAGAGAAAGCGTGGTGAGAAAATGCGTAGTAAGGGTGACAAAGGTGCACCAAGTGAGAAGGACTTTAAAGATTCAGCGAAGACAGCTAAGAAAGAATCATTATCTTTCGCAGCATTCAGGAGTATTGCTGAAAAAAAGTAAGTGGGACTGTCGAGGTGATGCCTACGATGGAGGATCCCGATGGTCGTAAACATGGTAATGAACCAGCACCTAAGGTTGACGAGAAGACTGGGAAGGTAAAGAAGATGACTTGCAATCACACCAAAGAAGGTGTAGAATGTCCAGTACACGGAAGTAAAGGTTGTCCGAATATAATAAACGTTTAGAGTATGAGAAAAATTTGGCAAGAGGATGTGATCTCTGATCTATCCTCATTTCGTAATCTCAAAAATCAATATAGACAGATCATTCCAGAGATCATAAAATTTGTGGAGGTCAATCAACCCATCTTAAACGAGTGGGTGCTTGACAAGTGGGTAGAAGATAGAAATATGGGTAGAGTACAACTATGGGATGGGTCATGGACAGTGATCCCTATGCCACTTAATCCTGTAGGTACTACAGCAACAGAAGAAGACTTTGAACTCAGCGAGATGGTATCATTCGTTGAGTTATTTAATACTACGATAGAAAAGGTACAAGAAGTACTACCGAAATTGACTGAGAGTATGGAACAATTGTGTCCTACATTCTACAATGCTATCAAAGAAGATGTAGATGGACAGTTACTTAAGTCATGTACTATAAGTAAGCTATCGCCAGGTACAAAGATCAATCCACATAGCGGTGACATAGATTCTTTACGACTCCACTACCCTATCATTGAAGATGATGGTGCATGGTTGAGTGTACGTGGACGTAAAAGAACATGGAAGGTAGGAGAACTCTTTGCATTCCATGATCATGACAAGCATTGGGCACAACATAACGGTAAACACGACAGAATTGTGGTGATTATGGACTATGCACTGTCTCAACTAGAGGAAAGGGGTATATTTATAGAGAAATGGGAGGAAGAACTGGCTATATAATGTAACAATTGCAATTTAATTATGACTAAATTCCTACTACCTATCGCAATCAACGTAATAAACAAAGCGGTAGATAAGATCCCAGAGGATCTAGAAGAGACACTTAAGAAGTTCGTTATCGGCATCCTTAAAAAAGCTGCTGCTAAATCGGGCAACAAAGTAGATGATCAACTAGTCGCAGCACTAGAGAAAGCACTGCTTGAATAAATAAAATATAGACAACTTTTAAAAAATCGGAGATTGCCATGTCGCTTTATGGTAAGGACGACAGTAACGCCAATAAAACCAAAGCGGGTAT
>OCZA010000638.1_pt1 | contig 11697 bp, 7 predicted proteins | sample 1539021 | NCBI WGS metagenome assembly OCZA01 (sample SAMEA2619376, study PRJEB22493) | marine metagenome | biome: marine biome (ENVO:00000447); feature: surface water layer (ENVO:00002042); material: "saline water (ENVO:00002010), including plankton (ENVO:xxxxxxxx)" | depth 5 m | reverse complement strand
GACATCCCCCACATATAAATAAATCCTTCAGCTTGCTTGTGATTAAAAATATCATCTTTACTATAAGTTGCTAGATCTTCCCTATAGAGAGAGTTATTTTCAGAAGAACGACCAATTACTATTGCATTTCCCTTATGTAATCTTATTTTGACCTTACCATTAACAGATGATTGAGTGGAATCAATAAAACCATCTAATGCTTGCTTGAGAGGACCAAACCAAAATCCCTGATAAACTAATTGACCCCATTTTTTTTCTACTAAATTTTTAAAATCTAATACATCTGGATTTAATGTTATGCTTTCCAATTCTTTGTGAGCTTTTATAAGAAGTAAAAGGCCAGGCGCCTCATAGATTTCTCTGCTCTTAATACCAACAACTCTATCTTCAATCATATCTATTCTTCCAAAGCCATGTTCTCCTGCTAGAGAATTAGCCTTTTGAATGATCTCTACAGGACTTAAAAATTCATTTCCTATTGCAATAGGAAATCCATTTTGAAATACAATTTCTATATCTTTTGGAGCATTTGGTGCGTCATTAATAGATGAAGTCATATCAAAAACGTCTTCATTTGGTTCTTGCATTGGATCTTCCAATAAACCAGCTTCAATACTACGACCAAGAAGATTTACGTCAATCGAATAAGGAGACTTCTTAGAAACAGGAGCTGGAATTCCAAATTTTTCACCATACAAAATAGCTTCTTCTCTACTCATCTTCCATTCTCTAGCAGGTGTAATTATCTGTAAATCAGGTCCTAAAGCATGAATAGCTAAATCAAATCTTACTTGATCATTTCCTTTTCCTGTACAGCCGTGCGCCACTGCATCAGCATTTAGTTCTCTTGCCAAATTTACGAGATTTTCAGCTATCAGTGGTCTAGCCAAAGCGGTTGATAAAGGATACTTTTCACCATAAAGTGCATTCGCTCTAATAGCAGGAAAAGCATACTTTTCTACAAAATTATCTACTAAATTACCAATCACAGATTTTGTCGCACCTGAGTTTAAGGCTTTTTGTCTAACAATCTCTAAATCATCTCCTTGGCCAAGATCAGCTACAAAAGTTACAACTTCTGAAATACCGTATTCATTTTTTAAATATGGAATGCAGACACTAGTATCAACCCCTCCAGAATATGCAAGAACAACTTTTTTTACCTGCTGCATTAAAATTTACCTCCAGTGAAGAAAGCTAAAAGTAATTAGGATTTCAGCTTTCTAAATTTTATTAAAAACTAATATTATTGTAACTACAAGTGCTGGACCAAAAACTAATAAAAGTACAAGATAATTATTAATTAATAAAATATCTGGCTTTAAAAAGCCATAGTATTTAAAAAAAATGGCTAACAAGACTGACATTGGCCAAATTAGAAAATATTTTAAATTTTCTTTATCAAACAAAATTCTTCAAGTACATGTTTATGTATTATGGTATATAAATAAAGATTTTTTTAAATGGATTCTAATAAACTCAAAATTAGATTAAACGAAATTGCTGAAGTAAATCCAGCCTTAACTTGCTATCACAGAGAAGAACCTGCTCCTGTATTGCCATTAAGAGAAGAACCTGATTTACTATCTTGGCTAGAAGACACAGGCAGACTTGTAAACGAAAAAGATGGAGATTCTCAAGAGATAAGTACAATTGAAGAAGAAGAACTTTCAGCTTTAATGGGAGAAAAAGAAGATTATAAAACCGAAGAAGACGTTTCAAATGATGATTGGGAAGACTAGATCACTAACTTTTACATCATTATTTTTTTTACTTGTAATTTCATTAATAGTAAATTCTTACATTTTCAATAGTTTACTAATAATTAATATTTTTCTAATATCAAGTTTAATTTCCTTAGTAATAACAAAATACGGTTTTAAAATAATTACACGATTAAATTTATTACAAAATATAAGAACTGAAGGTCCATCTCTTCATTTTAATAAAACAAATACTCCTACGATGGGCGGAATATTTATTATTTTGCCCTTTTTATTACTACTTTTAATAGTTAATAATTACTTTGATTCTATTGGTATATTATTATTATTTTTTTGTACTATAAGTTTTTTTATTATAGGATTTTTAGACGATTATTTAAGTATTTCAAACAAAAAAAATACAGGTTTAAAATCTAATGAAAAATTTACATTACAAGCTTTAATTGCAGTTTTATTTATCATATTTGCAAGTCAAAGCAATTATATTAATCCTTTGATCACTATATCTAATAATTGGAATATAGATACTAATATAGTAATTTTTCCAATCTGTTTTTTAACTTTAGTAGGTTTAAGTAATGCAGTAAATTTGACTGACGGCCTGGACGGATTAGCAGCTGGATGTAGCGCAATAGTTTTTTTTGGACTTGGTACGGAAATATTTATTAAAGGTCAAAAAGATTTAATAATTTATGGTCTTATTTCCTATGCAATGTCAGGTTTATGTATAGGTTTTCTAAAATACAACAAATATCCTGCAAAGATATTTATGGGAGATACTGGATCATTAACAATTGGTGCGGCGTTAGGATCTATTTCAATATTAACTAATAGTTTTTTTACGTTATTTATTATCTCAGGAATATTTATTACTGAAGCTCTATCAGTAATGATTCAAGTAAGTTTTTTTAAAATCACCAAAAAGTTATTTAAAAAAGGGAAAAGAGTCTTTTTGATGACACCAATTCATCATCATTTTGAACTAAAGGGTATCAAAGAAGAAAAAATAGTTGAAAACTTCTGGAAAGTAAACATATTACTTGTTGTTTTAGGTATAGTTTTAAAAATAAATCTTTGAATTATTAAGTATGAGTTTCTTTACTTGGAAGGATGATGGCTTAACAAGTGACTGTGTGAGTCTTGATGCAATGGCATCTCGATTTGAAGAAACAGCTAAGCTAATAAGAAGATTATCTGAAAAAGGCTTTAAATTAAAAAAAACGCAAAAGAATCAGTTAATCATTCATTCTGATCCACAAATTTTTGATCAATGGGGTTTTATAAGTGAGGAACTACCTTTCAAACAACTTTCTTTGATTCCTGATGATGAAACTATTGTCGATTTTTGATAGTGGCCTTGCAAGATTGATAAATAATTTCTGACATGAGTATTCCAACTAAAATGTCTATGGACTCCTTCGATTCCATTTCTACTCCATAACTTCCATTGAGAACTATTTGAAATACCTTTTTCAAGAGCAATTTTCAACTGATTAATGTCAGTTACATCTACTAATAAGCCATTTTCACATTTTGCATGAATTTCTTTAGGACCTCCATCATCTGTAGCAATAATTGGTAAACCACATGAAGAAGCTTCAAGTAATGTTAAGCCAAAAGGTTCTGTTAGGGCAGGATTGACAAAAATTCCTCCACTACTAGCTGCCCATCTATATAAAGAAGGAATATTTGCTGGAGAATGTTTTTTGGGATAGGCCACTTTTCCATATAAATTATATTTGTCTATCATTTCAAAAATCTTTTGAAAAACATCTCTTTGTTGAGAATCAAGTTTAGATGTATTGTCTCTACAACCTAAAACTAAAATTAAGTTACTTTTTCTTTTTAATTTTTCTGATCGTCCAAAAGCTTCAACTAAAGAAGGAATATTTTTTCTTCTTACTGCTCTAGAAATAGCCAATATAGGAGGCTTTCTTAAGTCTTTCAAAAAAGGAAGCATCATATTATCAATTTCAGAGGTCTCAGTTGTTGAATGAATATGATGAAATTTAGTATGATCAACTCCAGGAGCAATAACTTTTGATTTTTCGGATGAAAAAGAGTGATATTGAGAATATTGATATACAGATTCTTGTTTAGTGCTTGTCACAACGATATCCGCATATTTTAAAGACTCTTCTTCTGCATTAATTCTTTCGCTTATACAGTAAAGCTTTTCAATTTGATTAATTTTTAAACCAGCCTCAAGTAATTTTCTTTTTTTCTCTCTTCCTAAAGAATGCCCGGTGAAAATAAAAGGTACTTTTAAAGCTTGACTTAATCTAACTCCCACATAGCCAGCATCTGCATAATGAGCATGGATAAAGCTTGGCTTATTTTCATATTTTTGATAATACTGAATAAGATTTTGAGTTAATTCGTCTAAATAAGGCCAAAATAATTCTTTTCTTAAATACTTATTGGGTCCAAATTGAAATCTTAAAATTTGTGCTCCCGGTGCAATAAATTCTTGCTCTTTTGAATAAGAACTATCAATTTTACTATCTTTAATGAGACGAGTAACTAAATCAACTTGATCAACCTCTGAAGTATTAGCCAAGCTTTTTACCAATTCCAAAACATATTGCGTTTGACCACCAGTATCTGAATCTCTACCTAATTCAAGACTATTAGAACGTATTAAACCATGCAAATGTAAATATAAAAATTTCAAACTCATTTAGGATTTCAAATTACCCTATTACTAATAAGCTGTATTTAAACGTAGAAATATTAAGAAAGCATTATGATTTATTATTTTAAAAAAGTTATAACTACCAAAAGTCAAGCTACGATTAGTTTTTTACAACTTAATAAAAAGATAATTTTACAAATTATATATTAACAATACGAAGAAATATAACTGGTTAAAAGCTTAATTTAGAGCTTCTTTTAAATATTTAGCTGTATAACTTATTGAATGCTTCGCAACATCTTCAGGTGTACCCTCAACTATAATCTCTCCACCTTTATCACCTCCATCAGGTCCAAGATCAATTATCCAGTCTGAACATCTAATAACGTCCAAATTATGCTCAATAACAACTACGGAATTACCTTTATCTACTAAACGTTGAATAACATCCATTAATTTATGAACATCATAAAAACTTAACCCAGTTGTTGGCTCATCAATTAAATATAAAGTTTTTCCAGTAGCTCTTTTAGATAATTCAGTTGCTAATTTTACTCTTTGTGCTTCGCCGCCAGATAGTGTTGGAGCTGGCTGGCCCAACTTCACGTAACCAAGCCCTACATCAACTAATGTAGATAATCTATCAGCTGCTTGCGGGATCGCGGAAAAAGTTTCTGCAGCCTGCTCAACAGTCATTTCTAAAACATCAGAAATATTAAAGCCTTTGTATTTAACTTGAAGAGTTTCTCTATTAAAACGAGCTCCCTTACATACATCGCATTGAACATAGACATCAGGTAAAAAATTCATTTCAATTACATTTACTCCTTGTCCTCGACAAGCTTCACATCTACCTCCTTTTACATTAAAGCTGAATTGCCCAGCTTGATAACCTCTGGCTTTAGCTTCTACAGTCGCAGTAAATAACTGTCTAATTGGATCAAAAGCCCCTGTATAAGTTGCAGGGTTTGATCTAGGAGTTCTTCCAATAGGAGATTGATCAATAACAATTACCTTATCTATAGCTTTTATCCCTTTTAACTCTTTAACACCTTTAGGAAAAGGTACTTTTAAACCAAGAGAATGACTAAGCGCAGGATGTAATAATTCATTAACTAATGTACTTTTTCCACTTCCACTCACTCCGGTTACAGAAACTAATCTCCCCAAAGGAAATTCAACTGATATATCTTTTAAGTTATTTTTAACGCAGTTTTTTAAAATTAAACTTTTCTTAACTGAAGATCTACGTTCTTTGGGAGTAGGAATCGATTTTCTTCCACTGAGATATGCTCCAGTTAATGACTTCTTTGAATTTAAAACATCTTCAAATGAACCTTTTGCAATAATTTCCCCTCCATAAACTCCTGCACCTGGTCCAATATCCACTAAGTAATCAGCTGATTTCATAGTATCTTCATCATGTTCAACAACAACAAGAGTATTTCCCAAATCTCTGAGATTTTTTAAAGTTTCCAGCAATCTATCATTATCTCTTTGGTGTAAACCAATACTGGGTTCATCCAATACATATAAAACACCAGTTAAGCCAGCTCCAATTTGAGTTGCTAATCTTATACGTTGTGCTTCTCCTCCTGATAGAGTCATTGCTGGTCTATCTAAAGTTAAATAATCTAAACCGACATTAATTAGAAACTTTAAACGCAGTCGAATTTCTTTTAAAACTAGTTCACCTATTTGTTTTTGTTTCTCGGATAAAGAAATATTTTCTTTTATATTTTTACTTAACCCCATTATTTTCTCAATATGAAATAAAGTTTCTGAGACACTAATAGAAGTCAAATCAGTAATACTGTAAGGTCCAATCTTAACGGCAAGTGCTTCTGGTTTTAATCTTTTACCAGAACATGTTTTACAAGGAACTAATTCTAAATATTTTTCAAGCTTTTGCTTGACTGATTCTCCATTAGTTTCGGTTAATTGCCTTTCTAAAATTGGCAAGATTCCTTCAAAAGGTCTTTCGAAACCACTAGAACCCTTAAAACGACTATCAGCTTGAATTACAATTGGCTTATCAGATCCAGAAAGTAAGACATTTTTTTGTAAATCACTCAAATCTTTCCATGGGGTTTTTAATTCAAAACCATAAGCTTGGCCAACTGAATAAAGTAATGAAAAATAATAAGTATTATCTTTTTCACTCCAGGGAGCTATAGCAGCATAAACAGGTAAAGAAGGGTCAGGTATTACTCTATCTGCAGTAAATTTTTTTAAATATCCAATACCATGGCAATCAGGGCAGGCACCGTAGGGACTGTTAAAAGAAAATAGTCTTGGAGATAACTCTTCAACAATAGATCCGTGAATTGGACATGCATAATTCTCTGAATATAACTTTTCTTTATCTAAATTCGGAGGTAGAGTTTCGCCTTTTTTTGGAACAACTTCTACGATAGAAAGTCCATCCCCTCTTTTAAGACAAGTTTGTAAAGAATCATTCAATCTTTCCTGGATTCCCTCTCTCGCAATCAATCGATCAACTACTACCTCAATATTGTGAGTATGATTTTTGTCTAATTCAATACTATCTGCAAGTTCCCTTACCTCACCATTAATTCTTACTCGAGCAAAGCCTTCTGCTGCTAATCCACTAAGTAATTTTGCATGAGTTCCTTTTTTACCCCTCACAACAGGTGCAAGTAATTGATATCTTGTTCCTTCAGGCAGCAAAACTATTTGATCAACCATCTCATCAATTGTCTGAGGAGCAATAGGTAAACCACAGTGGTGACAATGAGGTTCTCCGGCTCGACCAAATAATAATCTTAAATAATCTTGTATCTCAGTTACAGTTCCAACAGTTGATCGAGGATTATGACTCGTTGATTTTTGATCTATGGATATAGCAGGGGATAAGCCCTCAATATTATCTACATCTGGTTTATCAACTTGACCTAAAAATTGTCTTGCGTAAGCAGAAAGACTTTCTACATATCTCCTCTGACCTTCAGCAAAAATAGTATCAAAAGCCAAAGAGCTCTTGCCACTTCCACTAACACCTGTAAAAACAATAAATTTATTTCTTGGAAGAGTTAGATCTATATTTTTTAAATTATGTTGTCGAGCTCCTCGAATCTTAATTGAATTATCTTCATTAATACCAATATTTTTTTTTACCATGTTTAAATCTTAAAAATGATTTAAAGAATACTTATTATAGTGTAAATTTTTTAATTTATGCGGCTGCTCTGTCTATAAGTGTCGATGCATAATTATTTGCTTCACTAAAACCACCACCTATAAGTTCAATTAACTCATTTTGTCTTTCTTTTTTAGTAATTAATTTCGAAATAGAAGTAAAAGTTATTCCATTAATAACATTTTTCTTTACTTTAAAATGAGTATTACCAGTTGCTGCTAAAAAAGGCTGATGAGTAATACACAAAACCTGCCTTTCCTGTGCAGTCAATTTTATTAAATCCACTAAAGAATGTAATGATTTTCCACTTAAACCATTATCGATTTCATCTAAGAAAAAAGTGTTAGGTTTTTGAGAAATGCTAGATTTTATTGCTAATAAAAATCTTGACATTTCTCCACCAGAAATAACTTTAGATAATGGAGCTAACTTTTGATCAGGATTTGCAGAAAAAAGGAAGTCTATATTTTCGTTGCCTTCTGAAGAAGGTGTAACTTTTGAAAAGTTAATTGAAAAATCTGCATTTTCTAAACCTAAATTTTTCAAAATAGAAATTACAGAATCTTGAAGCTGATTAGCAGTTTCTCTTCTTTGAAAAGACTGAATCTCAAAAAGAGTATTTAAATTAGCTTGCGAATTATTAATTTGAATATCCAACTTCTTAATCTCTTCCTCAAATAAATTTGTATCTATAAATGTTTTTAATTCGTCTTTCTTCAAAATCAATTTTGGAAGTTCTAAAGAAAAAGTTCGCTCTAAATTTTGCAAATAAAATAATCTTTTTTGAATTTCTTCCAAACTAATATCCTCATTCTCAAGTTCTTCCGAATATTCTGTTAAAGCAAAAATTAAATTTTCTACATCACTTTGAATATTTATTAAATTTTCATTTAAATCCTTAATCCTTGAATCAAATTGAACTACTTTACTTAATTGTTTAATTGATTGAGCAATTAAATAACTTACTGATGGAGCCTCATTTTTATAGCTATTTAAATTATCAAGTGATAATTGTATAGAGTTATTGATATCAAAATTATTCGAAAGTCGCAATTCCTTTGATTGTAATTCAAAAATTTCATCACCTGAATTTAAATTAGCTTCCTCCAATACTTTATACATCTCTTTAATTGCAAAATTATTTTCTTCTTTCTGTTTATATGAGTGCATCATGTCTTCTCTTCTTTTTCTAAGATTCTGAAATTCTTGCCATATATTCTTAATTTCAAAATTGATCGTCTTTAATTTTTTGGAACCTAAATCATCAATTATTGATCTTCTATAGTCTTGATTATCATATAAAACGCTATCAGATTGACCAGCAAAATCTACTAATAATAAACCTAACTCTTCCAAAAGCTTTTTACTGATAGAAAAATTATTTATCGTATATTTTGAAAGAATTTTATTATTTTTTATATAAGATTTTCTTTTTACGAATATTTCTCCTGAGATTTTATAAAAACCATTTCTCGAGAACCAATCAGTGACTTGAGAAGAATTTGAAAATTTCGCCTCAATTAAACATTCTTCTTTTCCTGGACGTATTAAGTGATTTAAAGGTATATTAGATCCACCGAATAAAACATTTAAGGAATCTAAAATCAGGGATTTACCTGATCCTGAATCTCCAGTAAAAATATTCAAACCTTTTTCGAAATTAATTTCTATAATCTCTATTAAGGCAATATTTTTTAAAGTTAATTGTATTAACATGATAATTCTTTCATACAAAAAAATTAACTTCTTTTTGAAGAAAATAAAAGGGTTTAAATAAATAAAGTTATGAATGAAGATTATACAGATTTTATAGAAGCATCAGGATTACTAAAATATGATCCTGAAATAATTTCAAAAATTTATCAAAAAAATCCTAGTCGACTGTTCAAAAGACTTTGGCAGACCTTAATCCCAATATTTTTATATATTATTTCAGTTGGATGGGATAAATTAACAGGACAATTAAAAAAAGAATCAAAAGCAAGATTTAGAGCAAAACAACTAACGAATTTATTAGTAGAATTAGGCCCTGCATTCGTTAAAGCAGGGCAAGCTTTATCAACCAGACCAGATATTATTCCTGTTGTTCTTCTTGAAGAGCTATCTGAACTTCAAGATCAATTACCAGGATTTGATGGAAATAAGGCAATGGAATTAATAGAAGAAGATTTAAATAAAAAAATTGATGAGATTTTTTTAACCATAGATAAAGAACCTATTTCTGCAGCATCTTTAGGACAAGTTCATAAAGCTGTTCTCAAGAATAAAGAAATTGTAGCTGTAAAAGTTCAAAGGCCAGGTTTAAGAGAACAAATCACACTTGATTTATACATAGTTAGGAATATTGCTAATTGGTTAAAAAACAATATTGGACTTATAAGAAGTGATCTTGTTGCTTTAATTGATGAGTTAGGAAAGAGAGTTTTTGAAGAAATGGATTATTTAAATGAAGCTGAAAATGCTGAAAAATTTAGAAATCTGCATCTCCATAACTCAAAAATTGCTGTACCAAAAATCTATAAAGAAACTACTTCACGAAGAGTATTAACCATGGAATGGATAGATGGGACAAAGCTAACTGATCTTGAGAGCGTTAAAAATTTAGGTATTGATCCTGATGAAATGATTGAAATTGGAGTGCAATGTAGTTTAGAGCAATTATTAGAGCATGGTTTTTTTCATGCTGACCCACATCCGGGAAATTTATTAGCTTTGGAAGATGGAAGATTATGTTATTTAGATTTCGGGATGATGAGTGAAGTTACTAGAAGCTCCAGATCAGGTTTAATTCAAGCAGTAGTTCATCTTGTAAATAAAAATTTTGATAAATTGTCACAAGATTTTGTTAAGTTAGGTTTTCTTTCAAAAGAAGTTAATCTTGAACCTATTGTTCCAGCTTTTCAAGATGTATTTGTAAATGCAGTAGAACTTGGTGTATCAAAAATGGATTTCAAAAGTGTAACTGACGACATGTCAGGGGTTATGTATAAATTTCCCTTTCAGTTACCCCCATATTATGCTCTTATAATTAGATCTCTACTAACTTTAGAAGGAATTGCTTTAAGTGTAGATCCTGACTTTAAAATACTTGGTGCGGCTTATCCTTATTTTGCAAGAAGATTAATGGAAGACCCTGATCCTCAATTAAGAGAAAGTTTAAAAGAAATGCTTTTTGATAACAAACAATTTAAATGGGACAGATTAGAAGATTTACTCTCTAATGCTGCAAAACAAACGAATCTCGATTTAGAAAAACTTCTTGATGAAGTTATAAATCTCCTATTTTCTCCAAAAGGGGGATTTCTAAGAGATGAGATTATTAATGGTTTAACTAGCCAAATAGATTTGATAGGTTTGAAGTTATTAAAAAGCGTCAATAATTACCTTCCGAAATCAATAAAATTAAATATTGCTAAAGAAAACAACAATATAAATGATTTAATATTGTCTATTGAACCGTTCAAGAACTTTTTAGAAATCATACAAAAGATACCAGGCTATTCTATTGATATCTTTTTAAAAAGAATGCCAAGACTTATAAATGAGCCATATACAAAAGAAATGAGTTTTAAAATAGCGAAAAAAGTGACAGAAAAAAGTGTAGTCAGGCTTGTAAAAATTGCTGCTGGTTCAACAATATAAATGAAATTTTCAAAAAGTTTGATTCCTAGAATTTTTTTAATATTATCTATTAATCAAATATTTTTTAATACTCCTAAAGCTCAATCTGCGGAAAAAATCAAAATTATATACAGTATTTTTTCGAGAACAGTAACTGTCGATTCTTTAAAAACTTTCGCTGAAAACGGTAATTCATCAAAATCATTAAGAAAAATTTTAAATGCAACTGGTTCTTCAGATGAAAAGATTCAATCAATATTGAATAACAAATTTGAAATACCTATAACTATTGCAAGTAAATTAGTATATTCCGAAATAGGTAATGTCTTTTTAAATAGACTTTCATCTATACTTCACACCCCTAACACAAATGATGAAAGAACAGGTATGTTAGCTCTAAGATCTAGTGTTATAAAAGGTTTATATACTGGAAACGGAAAAATAAATCTTGTAAGTTTTTTTGAAAGTTATCCAACTAAAACTGTTATTTTAAACGTAAACGCTTTAAGTAAAGTTATGAATAAAGTACAATCAATATCAGAATTATTAGATTTCTT
>OCZA010000635.1_pt1 | contig 11718 bp, 4 predicted proteins | sample 1539021 | NCBI WGS metagenome assembly OCZA01 (sample SAMEA2619376, study PRJEB22493) | marine metagenome | biome: marine biome (ENVO:00000447); feature: surface water layer (ENVO:00002042); material: "saline water (ENVO:00002010), including plankton (ENVO:xxxxxxxx)" | depth 5 m | reverse complement strand
GGGCTATGAGAACTCGAAAAAGACTAGAGTTTCTTTCCCATCTGATGCAGATGGTTTAGATGAGATAACTCCTATTTATGAGGTAATGCCTGGATGGAGGACATCGACTGAAGGGATTCAGAATATGAAAGATTTACCTGACAAAGCGCAGTGCTACATCTCCCGCCTGGAGGATTTGCTATCAGTGCCTATAACAATAATTTCTACAGGTCCTGATCGAAAAAACACAATAGTGATTGCACATCCATTCACTTAAAAAAAGTGTATATACGGTTAGTGTAAATGCTGGTAATCTAACCAAATAAAAAAAGTTTTATAGCATATGATTTACTGTAAAAAGTTTGTTCGACTTCTGTTACTTTCATTATCAATTTCTTGCATGTCTGGAAATGCGTCTAGTTATTACATAGATCCCTTAACTAAAGGAAGCGATATTGGAGGTTCTGGATATTGGAGCGGTGTTGGTGAAGCCGATGATTTTGTGGACAATTTGCCGTTAGAGATTGATGTTCATACTGCTTTTATATTTAATCTGGACAAAGATAATTTCCAAGAATCTCTGAACTCCGAATTTAGATATGGAGGAGATGGGGAAGTAGAGCTGCCTTTGTCTAATGGTAAGTCACTTCGTTTAAACTTTTTTGAACGCTCAAATTTTGCACCTGAACTCGCTCAAAAATATCCTGACATAAAATCTTTCAGAGGATATGCGATTGATTACCCTCATATCTTAGCATATTTAAGCACATCGCCCTTGGGTATTGATGCAACGATGATTAATACAAGTTCGGGTAAACGTACCTACGTACACCAGATATCAAATCAAGATAAAAGATATGTGGCTTATACAGATTTTGAGCGCTCAGAAGACCATGAACATTTGACCTGCTTAACAGAGATTCCAGATGAAGGTCTTGATCATGATCATGATCAAGATCACGAGAAGAGGAAGAAATCATTCGGGTCTTCTGAGAATATGTCCAAGTTAACTCGGTTTTCTGATGAGAGTGCATTGTCCACTTACAGGTTTGCAGTGGCTGGTAATGGACAATATACGGCGTATCATGGAGGTACCGTTGAGGCCGGATTATCGGCAATTAATACTCTATTAACGGGGCTTAACTTGATAACCGAGACGGATATCGGTGTTCATCTCGAATTAGTTGCTAACAATGATCTTGTTGTGTATACCGATTCAGATACTGATCCGTTTGATGATGGTTTGAATAATGCCAATGCTGTATTACAACAAACGCTTGATAGCACAATAGGTAGTGGCAATTATGATGTGGGGCATCTGTTCAGTGGTGTAGGTGGTGGTGGCAACGCCGGCGCTATTGGCTCAGTATGCAATAGTGCGACAAAAGGTAGTGCTTGGTCAGCATCGAGTCAGCCGAGAGGTCTTCGATTTGTAAATTTGGTGGCGCATGAGTTAGGACATCAGCTTGGCGCAAACCACACTTTCTCAATGTACTCAGAGGGTACCGGTGTTAATGTAGAACCAGCTAGTGGAACAACGATAATGAGTTATGCTGGTACGGGTTATGATGATATTGCATTTTACGCAGACAATTACTATCACAATGTCAGCATTGGTCAGGCGCTTGATTATTTGCAATCTCGGACATGTCACGTTAACACAGATAATGGCAATGCAGTTCCTGAGGTCAGCCCTGCTCCAAGTTACACCATTCCTATCGGCACGCCATTTGTGCTTGCTGGTTCAGCGACAGATGCAGATTCCAGTGATACGTTGACATACACCTGGGAACAAATTGATGATGGCGTAGTTACAACAGACGTTTTTGGACCCTCAAATGCGCAAGGTGCGAACTTTAGGTCTTTATTGCCCTCAACAGACCCTGAAAGATACTTCCCAAGACTAAGTTCCGTGCTTTCAGGTGAGCTGACGCAACCGAACCCATTTCCTGGTGGGACATGGGAGACATTGTCATTGGTTCCTAGGTCTTTTGATTTTGCATTTACAGTTCGTGACAATGCAACTGGAGGCGGAGGTGTTGCTTCTGTAACCTCAACTGTTGACGTGGTCGATAATGGTGGTGCATTCGCGGTAACCTCACAGAATCTTGGAAATGTCTACATTGCAGGCTCTGCTCGGACAGTCACTTGGAATGTCGGTGGGACGGACGAAGCGCCAATTTCTACGAGTAGTGTGGATATAACTATGTCGGTAGATGGCGGCCAAACATATCCTTATTCTCTTGCTGAGGGAATACCTAATAATGGAAGTTATGAGGTCACAATGCCAGATGTTGTGACAACAACCGCGAGAATAAAGGTATCTCCTATTGGTAATGTCTATTACTCAGTTAATACACAAGATTTCAGTACTACTATTGATGACATAGTATTAACTGTCGATCAGCTTGATTATGGTGTATGTCAAGGTGACAGCGTGATATCGAGTATTCTTTATGAGACTAACACCAAGTTTTCAGATACTGCGGTTTTTACCGCTGAAAATGTTCCTGATGGTATGACGGTATCTTTTGATCCTGCGTCAGCTTCAAAACATGAAACGCCTGTAAATGTTACTTTCTCATCAGAGGATGATTTGTCGGCGGCAACTTACGCTATAGATGTCGTTGCCACGTCACCCGAAAGGTCGCAAAGATTAACTTACCAAATCCAAAATTTCTCTCGAGAGGAATTTGAAGAGGTAGCCTTAAATGCTCCTAATAATCAATCGATGCTCAGCAGATTGTACACAACTCTGGAGTGGGCATCCCAAGCTAACGCGACGAGTTATGAAGTTCAAATCGCAAGTGATGAGAATTTCAGCGATATACTATTAACACGAGAAGTAGATGGCACCTCCATCGAGATTAGGGGCCTTTCAAGAAATACAACATATTATTGGCGAGTAGCGCCTAAAAATTTCTGTGGCAGTGGTACAGCGGGTGCATCGTTTAGTTTTGTCACGCCGAATCATCTTGCTGCGGCTGATCTTCCAGTTGCGATTGCTGATGACACCACAGATGTTACTTACACATCAACGCTATCGGTGAGTGAGAATCTGAGGATTACTGACCTAAACATCTATCTTGGTATTAGTCATACGTGGCCTGCGGATCTTACCGTTTCAATGACAGGTCCATCTGGTCTTGAAGTAGAATTATTAAATGGCCCATGTGGTGGTGATGACGATATTGATGTCGTTTTTGATGATGAGCTTGGAGGAGAAGTGGTTTGCTCGGCAAATCCACCGAGTGTTTCTGGTGTCCTTAGGCCGAGTTCTGGAAATCTATCGAGTTTTAATGAGCAATCTACAAAAGGTAATTGGACATTAAGTGTTCTCGACGGATATAACCTTGATGGCGGTGCTATCGATTATTTTGCCCTTGAAATTGAAACAGATGGCGAGTGGTCAAATACAGCTCCGATAGCATTTCCTCAGGCAACTGCTACGAATGAACAAACAATAGACCTAACTCTGCAAGGTCTTGATCCTGAAAGACTCCCTTTAACTTACACGTTAATCGATGCTCCCAATGTGGGCAACATTTTAGGACAGGGATATATATCTACATTATTAGGGTCCGCTAATACGATAGGGACGTCACGTGATATTGCGTTGTCTTCAGATGGAACTAAGGCCTTTATAGCTGATGGTGATGAGGGATTGAGAGTATTTGATGTTAGTGTTCCATCTGCACCACTTTCTGAGGGAGGTATTGATGTCAACCCAGGCAACTCTGGATCCTCTAGAGGCATTGTTTTGTCATCGGATGACAGCACAGTTTTTATTGCTGATTCGCTTGGTGGTGTTAAAATTGTGAATGTCCAGGGAGGCTCATACTCAATAGTGGGCGACATTGATACAAATGGAAATGCCGTTGGTATAGCTCTATCGCCAGATGAGCAGACAGTTTTTGTAGCTGATTCAGTCAGCGTTAAAATTATTGATGTTTCAATCCCAAGCCTACCGTCACTAGTTTCTCAAGTCGTCACAGACTCTCCGTACGGAATCGACGTGTCGCCAGATGGAAATACTGTATATGTGGCAGATCAATTAGAAGGGCTTTGCACAATTGATATAAGCGCATCCGATGGGTTGTCTAATCCAACTCTAATTGGGTGCTTATCAACACCGGGGTTTACATCGGGCGTGAAGGTATCACCTGATGGTGAAAAGCTCTATGTTGCTGATTTTGGATCAGGAGTGAAAGCTTATAGATTAGATGATCCTTTGAGTCCAGTTCTTTACTCCACCATTGATACAGATGGATCAAGTTATCAGGTAGATGTATCGCCTGATGGTAGTCAAATTTTTGTAGCAGATGGTACCGGCCTCAAAGCGTTTGAATTAGATGATTTTGAGAATCTCAGACAGATTGCAAGTATAGCGTTGTCAGGCACTATTTATAGTGTTGTGCCGAACTCGACTGGTTCTACCATTTTTGCAGCATCAGGAGATAATGGTCTGCGATCAGTCGGTTTTGAAAAGGCTATTTATTCTGCTGGCGATGAGGTACCCCAACAGATTGTTTATGAAGGTGATCAGTCTTTTAATTCAAAAAGTGGCTATACAGGTACATTTACTTTTAGAGTTTCAGATGGTGATTTGTTAAGTAATATCGCCTCGGTGAATGTTACATTTGATACAGAACCTCTAAATAATGGCCTCTATACCTTTACTTTTGGTGATGACGGTAATGCTATTGTGACTGGTTGTATTAATGGAAACTGCCCGCAAAACATTGAGATTCCGGAAATATTCAATGGACGCTCTGTTACAGCAATTTCAGATGCAGCATTTGCTGATCTCAATTCGTCAATCGTTTTGATCCCCAACACTGTCACATCGGTTGGAGATTATGCGTTTATGAGGAGTAATCTTGCGAGAGTTACTATTGGCTCGGGTGTTACATCAGTTGGCAAGAGCGCATTCGCATACAATCAGCTCGATGCAGTTAGTTTCTTGGGAGATCGTCCAAGCTTGCAATCAGATTCTTTCGCGACAAATAGAGGGCTTAATTACATAAGCTACTGTCCTGACAAACAAGGATGGCCTGGTGATCCGATATCGGCGGGAACGGTGGATATAAGTCCTGTTGCTGCATGTGACTCGGTGAATAAAAATAATGAATCGCTTGCGGCGATTAAGAGTGCGGTGCTTTTGGAAGATGCATCCGCAATAACCGCTGAGGATCTCAATGCTGTTCTTGGATTGGAGAATATATTATCGGAAAACATAGAATTATATAGAGGAGTGATTCAAGTATTGCTCGATCTCTCGTTTGGCGAGGTGAGAGTCTCAGATCTTCAAACACTGATAAATGATGCGAATGCACGTAAAGAGAGCTGTAGTCTAGGTGTTTACATAATTGATGTGCTCGAAGGTGAGCAACCAGCAGAGATTTCGTGGAGTCTTAAAGATGACACTGACAGTGAAATGTATTCTGGTGGCGCTCCTTATCAAACATTAACATGCCTTGCAGATGGACGATATAACCTAGAGATGACAGATTCAAATGCGGCAGGGACAGCAAATGGATGGGATTACGGTGAATTTGTTATTACTCAAGAGAATGGCGATAAACTCTTCAGACACACAATTATTAATGGTACTGATGCGATAGCACCCGTAAATTTAGGAGATTATGCGAATCAAGCTCCAGTGGCAGATGAAATCGCTGATGTAGAGCTTGAGCTTGGACAAAGTGCAGACTTTGTCTTGTCTGGCTCAGATGCTGATGAGGATTCTACCAACTTTATTCTATCAAGGGCTCCTGAGGGTGGAGAAATTCATTCATACTTGCCTGGCTCTGGAATTGTTTCAGAGATGTTCCTTGGTGGAGGCGGGGGTGTAAGAGGGTTAGCAATATCCCCCGATCAAAAATATGCATATTTAGCTGACTATACTGATGGTCTGAAGGTGCTCGATATTTCAGATGTTAAAAATCCATTACTCGTCAGCCAGGTGCCTATTGTAAATGGAGCGCAATACAATATTTCACTCTCAAATGATGGACAAACGGTTTATTTAGCCTCAATTACACCAGGTATTAATATTATTGATGTGTCTGATCCCTTATTGCCATACTCAAGAGGTCTTTTCGGCAGAGAAGGTACAGCTTACCCTCTTGCAATGGTTGAATCAGCGAACGGAAATACACTGTATGTTGCAGCTTATGAATTCTTTTTATCTCTAGATATTTCAGATAAAGAAAATCCAACTCAAAACTTCTCAGTAGGATCAGGAGGTTTATATTCTTGGGATATTGTGCTTTCAAATGATGAAAGAACCGCTTTCATTGCATCGGGAGCATATGTTCAGATCTACGATATTTCTGATCCCTCACAAGCAGTGTTGATAACTGATTTTATCTCAAGTGGAGATAATGATGATGACGGGTCGGCCGACGGCACAGCGAGAAGCTTGAGATTATCTGCAGATGGAAATACTCTATATGTTGCCAATGGTGGCGAGGGAACGAGAATTATAGATGTTTCAGATGTTACCGCACCGCAATTAAAGGGATATGTTCCAGCGGATAACTTTGTGTTTGGACTTGGGATGTCAGCAGATGGATCAAAAGTTTATTCATCGAGTGGCGGAAAACTTCAGACTATAGATGTTACTGATCCTGAGAATCCGAGCTTGATTCGGGAAGTTGAATCAGTCAGAGATCCATGGAGGCTATCAACGTCAAATGATAATAAATATGTTTTTGCATCAGATGGATACACGGGTTTCAAAGTAATTGATACGTCATACAGTGCTAGAAGTCAGGGAGATCTTTTAAGTTCTGAAATCACATACAAGCATACAGCTGATTTAGCGATAAATGATTCGTTCTCATTCGTGCTCAATGATGGTAAAGAAAATAGTAATGAGTCGGTAATATCCCTCATTTTTGCGGCTGATAAGGATGGAGATGGCGTGGAGGATGAGCTTGATAATTGTCCGTCAATTGCAAATAGTGATCAACGAGACACTGATAATGATGGTGAAGGCGATGCTTGTGATAGTGATGATGATAATGATGGCGTGGAAGACGTTGATGATGCCTTCCCTCTAGATCCCACTGAGACAACCGATACTGACTCAGATGGAATTGGCAACAACACTGATACGGATGATGATGGAGATGGCGTATCAGACTCAGAAGATGAGGCGCCGTTAGATCCGACGAATGATTCAGACGGTGATGGGGCTCCTAACAATGCTGATGCATTCCCTCTCGATAATACCGAGACTTTAGATACAGATGGTGACGGAATTGGAAATAATGCTGATCCAGATGATGACAATGATGGAGTTGATGATGCGAACGATCCTTGGCCGTTGCAATCAGAATATACGAAGGATACAGACAGTGATGGTATGCCTGATGAATGGGAATTGAGATTTGACCTAGATCCAAACGATCCAAGCGATGCGGCTGGAGATCTTGATGGAGATGGTATTTCTAATCTTCAGGAGTTCTTGAATGGCACACCTGCATCAGGTTCTATTGATATCGATGGGAACGAAAAATATGATGCGTTAACGGATGGTTTATTGATGCTTCGTCATATGTTTGGACTGACAGGTGATGCTTTGATCACAGACACTGTGGCTGCTGATGCGCAATATAAAACCTCAGATGAGATTGAATCTAGGATCTCGTTGCTAGGTGAACTCGCGGATATAGATGGAAACGGCGAGATTGACGCCCTTACAGACGGGTTAATTGTTGTGCGGTACTTATTTGGATTGAGAGGAAGCTCTCTTATCGAGGGTGCTGTAGCAGAAAATGCTACGTTATCCTCGGAGCAGATAGAAGCGCGTTTAGAATCGCTAACCCCAGTATTTTAAATATCCCTGACTCTAGAGAACTGAGACTTGATGTCTCGGTTCTCGGAAAGTTCGTATAGAAAGTCGGCTCTAGAGGGCATTTCGGAGAGACAAGCCTCAGTGATTCGCTGAAAATACTGGATAAATTCCTTTATTTGTATTTCAGACATTATGCCTGATGCCGAGATATCATCTTTATCAGCAATAGCGATTTTGTCTCTTAATTTATTTTCTTGCTCTAGGCGCCATTTAAATACACAACTGAAACTTGGTGCCTTTAACATGACAAGATAGTCAACCATCCTGAAGAGAGCTTGATACTCTTCAGCAAGGCATTTATTGACATAGTTTCGGTAAACTCCTTCAGGATCCAAATTGCATTCTAGATCATTAACAGGTTTTTTAATTTCTACCTCAGATTGTGGTTTTGCACCAAAACACCAACCTTCGAGCACAATCAAACCGAAACTTCCTGATGTCGTTGATAGCTCTGATTTATCAAATCGGTCATCCTTGCTTTTATCAAAACGGGTAATTAACGTTTCTTCTCCTTTTAATAGGCTTTCTACTGTGGATATTGCTAATTCAGTGTCATGAGTGCCTGGAACACCTCTGATCTCCAGTAACTTATGTTTTGTTTTTGCCAACTCTTTTCGTTTGGACTTGGTCAAGTAAAAATCATCCATTGAAAGGGCAATGGTTTGAATGTTCAATTTATCCACGACAACCGCGCAAAGATAGGAGGCTAGCGTCGACTTACCTGATCCTTGCGACCCATTGATACCAATAATTTGAGTTTTCTGAGGTTCCCGTTTGTGATTTTCGATAATGGTGTGCACGATTGGGGAAAAATTTGATTGTGCCCAAGTAAGATAAGTTTTTGGGAGTTGATTTGTTACTAAAAATTGTTCTAGAACTTGTGAGATAACGGTCTCCGGTAGGCTAAAACCTTTCTGGTCCGACTGGTTCCTTAATATATACTTAATCTCCCAACCATAAAAGTAGCATTATCGTTTTGATGATTATTTTAATTCCGTTATCATTGACTGCTCATAAATATATTATTTTGAGTTCTTAAATTATGTCTTTTGGCAGACTACTAGTGAGTTTAATAACGATTACATATCTCTCAGGGTGTCAAGAATCTGTAGAGACTTTTAGCTGCCTTGATCCAACGCTTTCTGGGAAAATGATTCAAATAGAGGGTGGCGAATTTCAATTTGGGGATAACCGTTTTTATCCTGATGAGTCTCCCAAAAAGCCGGCGACTGTGACTAATTTCCAGATTAGCAATACCGAAGTCACGAATGAAAAATTTTCAAAGTTTGTAGAAGCGACAGGTTATGTTACAGATGCTGAAAGAGGCCTCTCTAAAGAGGAATACCCAAATATACCTGATGAATTCAGGGTACCGGGTTCGATGGTTTTTATCGCACCAGAATCAAATCAACCGGCATCTCCTGCGACTTGGTGGCAGTTTGTTGCGGGCGCTAGTTGGCAGAGTCCTTATGGGCCTGGTAGCTCAATCAGTGGAAAAGATCATTATCCAGTCGTTCAGGTTACTTATGACGACGCAGTAGCGTATGCAGAATGGCTTGGACATAGATTACCCACAGAAAGAGAATGGGAATATGCATCACGAGGAGGAATGTATAGTGCGACTTATTCTTGGGGAGAAGAGGACCCTCAGTCGGGTTCTCCCAAAGCAAATACTTGGCAAGGAAGATTTCCATACGAGAACTTGAATGATGATAATTATCACGGGTCATCACCAGTGGGTTGTTTTCCTGAAAATGGTTATGGTTTATATGATATAACGGGAAATGTGTGGGAGTGGACAAATACGCCGTATGGACCTGACAGAAAGCGAGACTACGGATCGGACGGATATGATCCGCAACAACCAGGAGTCAAAGTTAAAACCCTGAAAGGCGGGTCTTACTTGTGTTCTGACAACTATTGCCAAAGATATAGACCGGCTGCAAGACAAGCACAAGATGTAACCTTGGCAACATCTCATATAGGGTTCAGAACTGCCTCAGATATGTGATTCTTGTCTCATCTGAAGAATCATATCAGTTAAAATAGGCCACTGATTTCGCCGATATTATTTACATCTATGTTATTCGCTGCTGGTACTCTCGGTAGTCCAGGCATCGTCATGATGTCACCACATACGACTACGATAAAGCCTGCGCCTGCTGAAAGTCTCACCTCACGTATTGCCATCACGTGATTATTTGGTGCACCCTTTAAATTAGGATCAGTCGAAAAACTATATTGTGTTTTTGCAACACAGATTGGAAATTCCCCATACCCATCTTCCTCAAATTTACGAATTTGAGCCCGCACTTTTTTATCAGCTATTACGTCATCTGCTCTGTACAACCGGGTGGCAACAGTTTTGATCTTATCCCAAATACCCATTTCATTTGGGTATAAAGGTGCAAAACTAGCTGCACCAGAAGATACGAGACTCACAACCTCTTCAGCCAATTCTATCGTTCCATTCCCTCCGTCAGACCAATGGGTGCACTCGATTGCTTTTACACCATTCGCTATTGCAATATCCTTGACTGATTGGATCTCTGCATCCGTATCAGTGACAAACCGATTGATGGCCACAACAACGGGAACTCCGAAAGATTTAACGTTTTCTATGTGGCGTGCCAGATTATTTCCACCTTGGCTGACCGCGGTAACATTCTCCTTTGATAAGTCGTCTTTATCGATTCCTCCATGCATTTTCAGTGCTCGTATTGTCGCTACTATTACTGCAACATCAGGGGATATTCCTGCACTCCTGCACTTTATGTTAAAAAACTTCTCAGCGCCTAGATCAGCACCAAAGCCTGCCTCAGTCACTACATAGTCTGCCATTTTTAGTGCTGATTTTGTTGCGATTACCGAATTACATCCATGCGCGATGTTGGCAAAGGGTCCCCCATGGATAATTGCTGGATTATTTTCAAGCGTTTGAACAAGGTTAGGCGCCAGGGCGTCACGAAGCAAAGTCGCCATCGCGCCTATCCCTTTGATTTGGCTTGCGAATATAGGTTTATTCTCTCGTGTGTAACCAATAACGATTTTTTCAAGCCTGGATTTTAAATCACCTAAGTTATTAGACAGACAAAAGATGGCCATTACTTCAGATGCGACGGTGATGTCATAGCCATCTTGCCTAGGAAATCCATTCCCAGGTCCACCGAGGCCACAAGTTATGGAGCGCAAAGCTCTATCATTCATATCAATGACGCGCTTCCATTGCATTCTGCGCACATCGATACCCAATTCATTACCCCAATGGATGTGATTATCAATGAGGGCGGATAAAAGGTTATGAGCCGCGCCTATTGCATGGAAATCCCCAGTAAAATGAAGATTAATATCTTCCATAGGAACTACTTGTGCATAACCACCTCCAGCTGCACCACCCTTCATTCCAAAGCAAGGCCCAAGGCTTGGTTCTCGCAGACACACGACAGACTTTTTACCTAGCTTGTTTAATCCATCATTCAATCCAACTGACGTAGTAGTTTTACCTTCTCCTGCAGGGGTTGGAGTGATAGCGGTAACTAAAATTAATTTACCATTTTGATTACCGGCAATAGATTCAAGATGATTATTGCTTATTTTAGCTTTATTTGATCCGTATCGAATCAGATTTTCTTCAGGAATGCTCAGTTTTTCGCCAATCTGAGAGATTGGTAACAGTCTGGCTTTCCTTGCAATTTCAATATCACTCATGAATTTTCCTTATCAAATCATTCTATATTTCGAGCCGGACATGATGCGAGAAAGGACCGGTCTTCGAAGTCTCAATAGCGACAATAATAATCTTATCAACGACATAATATAAAGAGTTTTTTTCTGCAGGTAATCAATTGAATATGAATTAGTTGTTTTGACGTTTT
>OCZA010000633.1_pt1 | contig 11722 bp, 10 predicted proteins | sample 1539021 | NCBI WGS metagenome assembly OCZA01 (sample SAMEA2619376, study PRJEB22493) | marine metagenome | biome: marine biome (ENVO:00000447); feature: surface water layer (ENVO:00002042); material: "saline water (ENVO:00002010), including plankton (ENVO:xxxxxxxx)" | depth 5 m | reverse complement strand
GTAATAATGCTTTGGTATTTTTTACCTGTAATTACTTTAATTTTATTTCTATTTACAAGTATTTTTCATTTTGGTTGTGGAGATTTAGATTGGAAAAGAAGTAGATTCTACTTCATTGGTGGGTATGTTCATGGGGGGTTAATTGTTCTAGGTATCATATTTCTTAACAAGATTGAGGTAAACCGTTTTTTTGAAATATTGTCAGGAGATCAACTATATTTATTATGGACAAGTCTATATCTAGGAATATTTTTATGGATTATTGCAATAACGTATATTTGTTTAAACTATAGTAAAATTAATATTTCAAACCATTACATTAAGATTGCATTATCTATTTCGTTAGTACTGTTGGTACTTCCACCTTTGCCTGCTTTCGCAATTTATTTTTGTTTAATACATAGTTTTCATCATATAAGAAGAATTATACCAACATTATTGGATTTTATGGAAAGAAAAAAAGCTATATTCCTCATGATATTTTTTTCTGTTTTTAGTTGGATTGGCTGTGGAATAGCTTTTTATTATTTGTCGAATTTAAACACCTATCCGGACACAATATTAAAAGTGACTTTCGTTGGGCTTGCAGCGTTAACCTTTCCACACATGATTTTAGTGGACGGTATTTTTAGATCAAAATTTAAAATTTAATAATAATATTCAAAAAGTTAAATGGGAACTTAATGCAGAAGCTGTCAATATTAACCCTGGTGTTACATTTGATTTAAATATTTTTAACGGACTATTGTTTTCTAAATTTTTCAATTTAACAACTTGACTTACGTAATGAAATCCACATAGAAAAACTCCAATGAACCAGATATAATTTGCATTCAGTAAATAACCACTAAACAATAACAGCAAAAACGTAATAAAATACGAGCTACCAACAAAAACACTTAAAAATTTTTGTGCTGACACAGCTGAATTTTTAATACCTAAAACTTCATCTTCATTTTTGTCCTGACAACCATAAATTGTATCATAACCAATAATCCAGAAAACCGTAGCAATGTACATCATTAATATACCAAAATTCCATTCTTCATTAGCAGAAGACCATGCGGTTGGGACAGCCCAGCTAAATGTTAGCCCTAAAAAAATTTGAGGCCATTTTGTAAATCTTTTTGCCAAAGGATATATTATAACTAATGGTATTGCAGCAATTGCTACAAACCATGTGTAAACATTAAGCTGGTATAAGCAAAAAAAACCAATCAACAACATTAATATTAAAAAATACAAAGCTTTAAGGTTTGAAATTTCTCCATTAGCAAGTGGTCTATTCTTAGTTCTTGAGATTTTTTTATCAATATCTTTGTCCCACAGATCATTAATTGTACATCCAGCAGCTCTCATAACAATTGAACCTATAAAAAATATGAACATAAGTTTAATACAAGTAATTAAATCCAAACTTGTCAAAGGAAGCACCCACCATCCAGGCAATAGAAGAAGCCAAAAACCAATAGGCCTGTCAAATCTCCCTAGTCTTATCCATTTTAAGGAGCTTTTTGGAAAAATAGACCACCAACCATTTTCCAAAATATCTGAATTATTTAGTTTTGGCATATTCATGAATAATGCAATATCATCATACTTTAAGGTAATCAATCTACTATGAAATTAATTTTTTAAGAGTATGGTTTTATGAAATGATAGATATATCGTATCATGCTAAAATTAGGTTGTATGTTCCTAATGAATTGATGTTAACAAAAAAAATAGAATTAAACAAAAAACAATCTCATTATTTAATGAACGTAATGAGAAAAAAAATACATGGAACTTTCTTAGTTTTTAATCACATTAATGGTGAATTTTTAGCAAAAATACAATCTAATAATAAAAAATTAATATCAGTTGAAGTGATAAAAAAAATTAGAGATCGAGAAGAACAAACTGACTTGTGGGTACTGTTCGCTCTTGTAAAGAAAACACCTACAGAATACATAATCCAAAAGGCAACTGAATTAGGAGCTTCAAAAATTGTACCTTTAATTACAGAACGAACTGTAACTAAAAGTCTAAACTTAAAAAGATTTCAAGATATTGCTATTGAAGCATCAGAACAATGTGAAAGAATTACTATACCTGAAATCTTACCCCTTCAAAAGCTCTATGATGTTATTGATGATTGGGTAGAAAAAAGAACCATTTATTATGGTGACGAAACCATGAGACATGACAAGCATTCTTTAAACAATTTTAATAAATCAACTAATGCATCTTGTGGCGCTGTTTTAGTTGGCCCGGAAGGTGGATTTACAACAAAAGAAATCAGTTATTTAAAACAAAAAAAGTTTGTGATCCCGATTAATTTTGGTCCAAGAATTTTAAAATCTGACACAGCGGTGGTTACTGCTTTAGTATTGTGGCACACTTTAAACGGAGATATGAAAAACTCTTTTTATTAATTGATCAAAGTTACAATTGTAGTTGGTGAAAAATTATATTGTATTTTAAATTTATATTTTTTAATAATTACGCTAATCAAAAATGAGGCCATAATGCTAAGAATAGAAAAACAAGATCTTCTTAAATGGTTCGCAGATGGTGCCAAACCCAGAGAAAACTGGAAAATTGGAACAGAACACGAAAAGTTTGTTTTTCATATAGATAACTTAGAAAGAGTTGGATACTTCGGTAAATCAGGTATTAGTGATTTGTTAAATAAGCTTGCTAGAGAAAATAATTGGGAGAAAATATCAGAAAATAATAACACAATAGCCTTAAAAGATGAAACTGGTGCATCTATCTCACTTGAACCTGGAGGTCAGTTAGAATTATCTGGAACACCATTAGATAATTTACATCAAACATGTAAGGAGACTGGCAAACACCTTAAAATGATGAAAGAGGCTATGAAAGAGCTTGGTTTGTCAATGATTGGACTAGGTTATGATCCTAAGTGGTCGCGTTCAGATCAAAAGTGGATGCCAAAGGGTCGTTATGAAATTATGAAGAATTATATGCCTAAGGTTGGTCAATTAGGATTAGATATGATGCTTCGAACGTGTACTATACAAGTCAACCTTGACTATTTAAACGAAAAAGATATGGTTCAAAAATTCCAAATATCTCTTGCTCTGCAATCAGTCGCAACGGCTCTTTTTGCTAATTCTCCTTTTATTGAAGGTAAAGAAAGTGGATATTTATCATCAAGAGCGATTGTTTGGACGGATACAGACCCTGATAGAACAGGTGTTCCAAAAATTGTTTTTGATCCTAATTTTGGCTATGAGTCTTGGTTAAATTATATTCTGAATGTTCCGATGTATTTTATATATAGAGATGGGAAATATATAGATGTGTCAGGTAAATCTTTTTTAGATTTTATGGATGGAAATTTAGATGGTTTTAAAGGTGAATATCCTACAATGAAAGATTGGGAAGATCACATAACTGTTGCTTTCCCAGAAGTAAGACTAAAGCAATATTTAGAGATGAGGGGGGCTGATGGTGGTCCTTGGAACATAATATGTGCCTTACCAGCGCTATGGGTAGGATTACTTTATGACGGCGAATCTCAATCTGAAGCTTATAACCTTGCAAAACCTCTTATGAATACAAACTTACTTGAAGAAGGTAGAATTTCTGCAGCTAAATTTGGTCTAGGAGGCAAGCTTGGAAATAAATCAATTCAAGATATTGCTCTAGAAATGTTAACAATATCCAGTTCAGGCCTTGCAAGACGTAATCAATTAGATAATAGGGGCATGGACGAAAGACAGTTTTTAGATCCTTTATTTGATATTGTTAAAAACAAACAAACTGGAGCAGAAAAATTACTTCAAAAATATAAAAATTCTTGGAATGGAAATATTAATAAAATATTTACTGACAACGCATTCTAAATAAATATTTAGTTTGTATCAGTCCCCCCAATTGTAATACCTCCCATCAATAAAGTGGGTTGTCCAACTCCTACAGGTACACCTTGGCCATCTTTACCACAGGTGCCTATACCATCATCTAATGCCAAATCATTACCAACTAGTGATATTTTTGACATTGCATCAGGACCATTACCTATTAAAGTTGCACCTTTAAGTGGTTGCTTAATTTTACCATTTTCAACCAAATAGGCTTCAGATGCAGAAAAAACAAACTTACCATTAGTAATATCGACTTGTCCTCCAGCAAAGTTAACAGCATATATACCTTTCTTTAAAGAACTAATAATTTCTTTAGGATCAACATTTCCGTTATCCATATAAGTATTAGTCATTCTCGGCATAGGATAGTGTGAATAAGATTGTCTTCTGCCATTACCGGTAGGATCCATTTTCATTAATCGAGCATTTTGTCTGTCTTGCATATAATTTTTTAAAATACCGTTTTCAATTAAAATATTTTTTGATGATTTTGTGCCTTCATCATCAATTGTAATGGATCCTCTTTTATTTTCTATTGTTCCATCGTCAATAACTGTTACACCGTCAGCAGTGACTTTTTCACCAATTTTACCAGAAAAAATTGATGTGCCTTTTCTATTGAAATCACCTTCTAAACCATGTCCAACTGCTTCATGAAGCATCACACCTGGCCAACCAGGACCTAATATTACAGGCATTTCACCTGCAGGTGTTGGAATTGATTCAAGGTTAGTATTGGCAATTCTTAGTGCCTCTTTTACTTGCCCTTTCCATCTATCAGAATTAATCCATTCTTCATATTTCCCTCTTCCACCACAACCTGAACTCCCAGTTTCTCGTCTACCCTTTTTTTCAACTACGAGTGATACATTCAACCTTACCAAAGGTCTAATGTCTGCAGCTCTCTCTCCGTCAGCTCTAAGTATTTGAATAGATTGATGAGATGCTGAGACTGAAGCTGAAACTTGAACAACATTACTATCTAGAGATCTGGCATATGCATCTATTTCTTCTAGAAGATTTGTTTTTATTTGAAATGATGTTCCTTCAATAGGGTTTAGAGATGTATATAAAGGTTTATTAATACCATGAGACGGTGCAGGAGACATTATACCTGAGTAATTTTTTGATACAGATTTAACAGTTTCAGAAGCTCTTTTTAAAGAAGATTCCGAAATTTCACCTGAGTGAGCAAATCCTCTAGCTTCTCCAGCTATCGCTCTTAATCCAAAACCTTTTGTACTATCATACGAGATATTTTTCATACGACCATCATCAAAAGAAAATGATTCTGATTTCGTAGACTCTAGATATAATTCTCCATCATCTGAGCTTTCAAGTGTATCCGATAGCAAGGACTGAACCTTGTTTAAATCAAAATCGTTATCATGGTAAAAAATTTTATCAGTAATTTCTAATGGTGACTTTTCATTCATTTTATAAATCTCATTTAGCTTAAATTATTTTTTTTTAAAATGGCAATATTAAACCTTTTGCGCAAGGTTTAACTATAAATAAAGTAATATTTTTTATTATAAGAACATTTTTCTTAAATAATTAAATTTTTTTGCTTTTAGATCTAGTATTTTGGTTAAAAAAGTTTTAAATAATTACTTAATCAAAATTAGAATCATTCTAATCCATAACTATAATTCTTTCTAAAATAGGAATTGTTCAAGCTGAAGTTGAGGAGCAAACAAAATGACTATTAATTTCCAAACTGTACTTAATAGTTGGAAAAAAAAACTGGATGTAATTTTTTGTGGATGTTTAATCATTTTTTCTTTTTTACAGCCAGCTTCTGCATCTGAACCAAAACCTTGGCAAATGGACTTACAAGAACCGGCAGGTATAATAGCCACAAAAGCTACTGAACTTCATAATTTTCTTTTGATAGTTATAACTTTGATTTCAGTTTTTGTCCTTGGATTATTAGTTTATGTATGTATTAAATTTAGAGAAAAACCCGATGTAAAACCTTCAAAAACATCTCATAACACTTTAATAGAAATAATTTGGACTGTAGTTCCAGTTTTAATACTTGTAGTTATAGCAGTTCCGTCATTCAAACTCCTTTATTTAACCGAAGCTGATAAACCTGTAGATATGGTTGTAAAAGTTTCAGGCGCTCAATGGTATTGGAATTATGAATATCCGGATGAAGAAATTTCCTTTGATTCTTACATAGTAGCGGAAGAAGATTTGAAAGGTGATCAAAAACGTATGTTGGATGTTGATAATCCTTTGGTAGTACCTGAGGGTACTAGAATTAAATTTCTCATTACCGGCAACGATGTTATGCACTCATTTTTTGTTCCTTCATTGGCACTTCAAGTTTACTCTATTGCTGGACGCATAAATGAAATTTGGACCGAAGTGCCGCTCGGAAAGAAAAAATATTATGGACAGTGCAACCAAATTTGTGGAGTAAATCATGCTTACATGCCAATAGTTATACAAGCTTTACCTAAAGATGAATATGAAACTTGGTTAAAAGAAGCAAAAGTAAAATTTGCTTACATTGTTGATAAAGACACTAATAAAATCGCACTATTAGATCAAAAAAAAGTTAAGGAGATTAAATAATGTCATCATTGTCTCAAAGCTCAAATGTTGCATCTTCACATGATCACCATGGAGCCCCTACAGGTTTTGTAAAAAGATGGCTCTACTCAACTAACCATAAAGATATTGGGACCATGTATATAATATTTGCGATCGTTGCTGCTTTTATAGGAGGAGCAATGTCAATATATATGAGAATGGAACTTATGAACCCTGGAGTGCAATATATGGCAGATGGTCATATGTGGAATGTATTCACAACTGCTCATGGTTTGATTATGGTATTTTTTGTTGTTATGCCTGGCTTGATAGGTGGGTTTGGAAATTGGTTTGTTCCTATCATGATTGGTGCTCCAGATATGGCTTTCCCAAGAATGAATAATATTTCCTTTTGGCTATTACCTCCTAGTTTTGTTTTACTACTTTTATCAGCCGTAGTTGATGGAGGTGTTGGAGTTGGTTGGACTATTTATCCTCCTCTTTCAAGTTCAGCAGGATCGCCTGGAATGGGAATGGATTTAGCCATTTTTTCACTTCATCTTGCTGGTGCTTCATCTATATTAGGTGCGGCTAATTTTATTACGACAATATTCAACATGAGGGCTCCAGGGATGACATTGCACAAAATGCCTTTATTTGTCTGGTCTATGTTAGTTACAGTTTTTCTATTGTTGTTAGCTATACCAGTATTAGCAGGTGCAATTACCATGTTACTAACAGATAGAAATTTTGGAACTAGTTTTTTCATTCCAGAAGGTGGTGGTGACCCAATTTTATTTTTACATTTATTTTGGTTTTTCGGTCATCCCGAAGTCTATATTATGATTTTGCCTGCTTTTGGCATTGTAAGCCAAATTATATCAACCTTTTCTAGAAAACCTGTATTTGGTTATTTAGGAATGGCCTATGCAATGGTTTCTATTGGAGTTATTGGTTTTGTAGTTTGGGCTCACCATATGTATACTGTTGGGCTTTCAGTAGACACAAGGGCTTATTTTACCGCAGCTACAATGGTTATAGCAGTTCCTACCGGTATAAAAATATTTTCATGGATTGCTACAATGTGGGGCGGTTCTATTGTCTTTAGAATTCCTATGTATTGGGCAATTGGTTTTATTTTTCTATTTACTGTTGGCGGTGTTACCGGTGTTGTTTTAGCTAATGCAGGCTTAGATGTTGTACTTCATAATACTTACTATGTGATTGCACACTTTCACTATGTATTATCATTGGGTGCAGTTTATGGTCTTTTTGCAGCTTTTTACTATTGGTTTGCTAAAATGACAGGCTATGAATATAGCGAAGGTTTAGCGAAACTTCATTTCTGGGTTACCTTTATAGGAGTTAATCTAACTTTTTTCCCTATGCATTTTTTAGGTCTCGCTGGAATGCCTAGACGTTATGTTGATTATCCAGACGCATTTGCTGGCTGGAATATGGTTGCGTCTATAGGTTCTTATATTGGAGCTTTGGGAGCTATTATTTTTTTAGTTGTTATCATTGAAGCTTTTGTTAAAAAACGTAAAGCTGATAAGAACCCATGGGGCTCTTCTGACAACACATTAGAGTGGACTGTACCCTCGCCACCAGCATTTCATACCTTTTCTGAGATACCTAAGGTAAAATAAGTTTGATTAGTGTGTAATTATGCCTGTTGTAACTGTAAATACTAGTGGAATAGACGAAAACTTAAACAAATTAAGTTCTCCCTTTGATTATTTTAGGCTAATGAAGCCTAGAGTTATGTCATTAGTAGTATTTACAGCCTTTGTTGGTTACTACACGGCAGAACCTGTTGAAAGTTATGACTTACATCCTTTTTTAGCATTGATTGGAATATTTGCGATTGCACTTGGAGCTGGAGCTTCTGGGGTACTTAATCAGTGGTACGATAGTGATATTGATCAGTTAATGTTAAGAACTAGGGATAGGCCAATTCCACAAGGAAAAATTCAGCCTGCTGATGCACTTTCATTTGGTGTAATAACATCATTGTTATCTATCATTATTTTAGGCTTGTCAGTCAACTGGCTTGCTGCAAGTTTGTTAGCGTTTACAATTTTATTTTACGCAATTGTTTATACAATTTGGTTAAAAAGATACACAGTTCAAAATATTGTAATTGGTGGTGCTGCTGGTGCTTTCCCACCTGTAATTGGACAAGTTTGTGCCACAGGTAATGTAGGTATAGAATCATTAATTTTGTTTTTGATAATTTTTTTATGGACCCCCCCACATTTTTGGGCCTTGGCTTTAATTAAGAAAGACGATTACGCAGCAGCTAATATTCCAATGCTTCCGATTGTTGCTGGTGAAAAATTAACTAGAAAATATATATTAATTTATTCTTTTTTGTTAGTACCTTGTTCATTTTTACCATGGATATTTGACTATTCTGGTAATTTATATTTGTTTATAGCTACGATATCCGGTTTAGAATTTTTAAGAAGATCCTTTTTAATTATAAAAAAGGTGGAAGGTTCCGAGAAAAATCTATTTATATACTCAATTTTTTATCTAAGCATCGTTTTTGCGGGTATTTGCATAGATAAGATGATTTAATTTAAAGGATAAATTTTGAATACTAATAAAGATGACGAAAATATCAAAACATTTTATCAAAATAGAAAATCCAAAAATTTTGCAGTTTTGGGTATAATTATTAGCATGGTAGTTCTTTTCTTTTTTATCACAATTTTGAGAATGGATATTACAGGGTAGATGGCTGTTAGTTTATCAAAAAAAAATAATAACTTTCTTATATGGACACTTCTGATTGCCGTTTTTATGCTTGGCTTATCCTTTGCATCAGTTCCTTTATATGATTTGTTTTGTAGGGTAACTGGTTATGCAGGAACAGTTCAAAGGGCGTCTTTAGCGCCAGGATCAAGCGGTCAATACAAAAATATTCAAATAAGGTTTGATTCAAATATATCTTCAGATTTGAATTGGGAATTTTCAGCCCCTAAAAAAGAGATTATAGTTCAACCAGGTGTACAAGAAGTAATTTATTATACAGCTAAAAACTTATCTGATAAAGCAACCACAGGTACTGCTGTTTTTAATGTATCTCCACCTAAAGCGGGTAGTATCTTTATGAAAGTTGATTGTTTTTGTTTTGTAAAACAAACACTGCAGCCAGGAGAAGAAGTTAAGATGCCTGTATCATTTTATGTTGATCCAAGTATAGATGATGACGACAACACTAAGAATTTGGAAGAAATTACCTTATCTTATACATTTTTCAATGCAGAAACTTAGGTGTTGAAATTATAAGTTTAACTATATAAAAATAGATTAGGAGGATTTAATGAGCGGTGATCAAAAGCATCAATATCATTTAGTTGAACCAAGTCCATGGCCTGCACTAGGGTCAGCAGCTGGTTTTACTTTGTTCTTGGGTCTTACTCTGTTTATGCATGAATATCCATATTCAATTTATGTGCTAGGAGCTGGTTTGTTTATGGTAATAGCAACCATGTTTTATTGGTGGAGAGATGTGGTTAGAGAGGCTGAATATCAAGGACATCACACACCAATTGTACAAATAGGTATGAGATATGGTATGATATTTTTCATATGCTCTGAGGTAATGTTCTTTGTAGCATTTTTTTGGGCTTTCTTTGATTCCAGTTTATATCCTGATACAGGTGTTTGGCCTCCGGCTGACATTGTAGCTCTAGATCCTTTTGATTTACCACTAATCAATACTTTAATTCTTCTTCTATCAGGTTGTACTGTAACGTGGTCTCATCATGCATTACAGCATAACAATAGAAAAGATTTTATAAGGGGTCTTGTTCTTACGATAATACTAGGTGCAATTTTCACAGCCGTTCAAGCTTATGAATATCAACACGCTACATTTGCGTTTACCGATGGAATTTATGCATCAACCTTTTATATGGCCACAGGATTCCACGGATTTCATGTTTTAGTTGGTACAATTTTTTTAACTGTATGTTTGTTTAGAGGTTTGAAGGGTCATTTTTCTTCTGAACACCACTTTGGTTTCGAAGCTGCTGCATGGTATTGGCATTTTGTTGACGTGGTTTGGTTGTTTTTATTTGTGTGTATATACTGGTGGGGTGGTTGATAAGTGCATTAAACTTATCAAAAATTTGGAGATTACATACAACTAATGAATATTTACTTTAGGCCTCTACTTTGGCCAACAATATTTTCTATATTAATTTTTGCTCTTTTGTTCAGCTTTGGGACTTGGCAGGTTAAAAGATTATTCTGGAAAGAAGCATTAATAGAAAGATACATTACACAAAGTCAGTCTAATCCAATTAAGAATCCATCTAAATTAGATTTTTCAAATATTAATGAATTTAAATCCGTAGAGCTTTCAGGATCATTTTTACATAAAGACGAAGTTTATATTACTGGTAAAACTTATGAGGGTAATGCTGGATTTCATGTAATAACTCCATTTAACCTTAGTAATAATAAAATAATTTTAATAAATAGAGGTTGGGTATCTGAAGGCTACAGAAATCCTAAAAAGAGAAAGTTTAGTTTAGTCGAGGGACAAATTGTTTTGAAAGGAATAATAAGATACCCACAAAAAAAAGGTTATTTTGTCCCAGAAAATGACGGCAATAATGGTTTTTGGTTTACAATAAAGCCAAATGAAATTATTAACTTTTTAAACTTAACTTCAAATCAAGTAATAAATAATTATTATATAGATGCTCTTCGACAAGGAGAAAAGCTAACTCTTCCAATAGGAGTTACAGGTAAACCAAAATTAAGGAATCAACACTTATCATATGCTGTAACCTGGTATGGCTTGGCTTTGTCTTTGTTATTTGTATATTTTTCATATCACGTGTCTTCTGGTAGATTAAGTTTCAAAAAGAAAGACAACAATGAGTAATTCGATTAAATATTCAAGTACAAGAGGTGGAGAATCATCCCTTTCTTATGAAGACGTTCTTTTGTCTGGTTTAGCTAGGGATGGAGGTTTGTTCATGCCAGAAGAATGGCCCCAATTTAGCCATTCTGATTTAAATGAAATGAAGCATTTAAATTATGCGGAATTATCAGCAAAAATTATAAGACCTTTCGTAGAACCTTGTTTAAGTGAAAACGAATTATTAAATATCTCCAAAGATACCTACTCTGTATTTAACAAAGATGTTGCCCCCTTATATCAACTTAATAAGAACTTACACGTGCTTGAATTGTTCCACGGTCCGACCTTAGCTTTTAAAGACTATGCCATGCAGTTTTTAGCTAGAGCTTTTAATCAAGCACTAAACAAAAGAGCT
>OCZA010000629.1_pt1 | contig 11733 bp, 11 predicted proteins | sample 1539021 | NCBI WGS metagenome assembly OCZA01 (sample SAMEA2619376, study PRJEB22493) | marine metagenome | biome: marine biome (ENVO:00000447); feature: surface water layer (ENVO:00002042); material: "saline water (ENVO:00002010), including plankton (ENVO:xxxxxxxx)" | depth 5 m | reverse complement strand
GGTGTAAATTTAATGCATCATTTAAATAGATGCAGGTTAAGATTGCAAAAACATATGCTTGAAGAAAAGCAACTAAGATCTCCAAACCTGTTAAAGCAACCGAAAAACTCAGTGGAAGCCATCCACCGACTATTCCGAGGCTTATTACAAAGCCTCCGAAAACTTTCATCATAGTATGTCCAGCCATCATATTTGCAAACAGTCTTACAGATAAACTAATTGGTCTACTTAAATATGATATAATTTCTATAACCACTATTAAAGGGAGTAGTATAACTGGTACTCCACTTGGAACAAACAATTTTAGGTAACCAAAGCCATGCTTTATAAATCCAATTACTGTTACCCCAATAAAAATAAATGAAGCTAGCACAAAAGTCACTATTATATGGCTTGTAACAGTGAAAGTGTATGGGATCATGCCAAACATATTACAGAAAAGTACAAACATAAATAATGAAAAAATAAATGAAAAATATGGTTTTGCTTTTGAACCCGCGGTGTCACTGATCATTTTAGAAACAAAAGAGTAGCTAAGTTCAGCCAACAGCTGAATTTTATTTGGCAATATCGAATTTTTTTTTGAACCCAAATTGAAAATAATCAAAATTGCTAAAGAGCTAATAACCATAAATAAACTTGCATTTGTAAAAGAAATGTCAAATGTACCTATTTTAATTTCTGGACCAATTCTATAAACTTCGAATTGTGTCATTGGATTTGCTGCCATAAGTTTGTATCTATTTTTGCATATTTTTAGCAGATTTGATTACATTTGTTATTCCAGCAATCACACCTACAAAAAAAAATATTAAAATTAACCAGGGTTTAGTACCAAAGGTCTTGTCTAAAATAAACCCAATAATTGTCCCTACTGCTACTGCTGACACTAATTCAGTACTCAGCTTAAAAGCAGTGCCAATTGAGGACGGATTATGTTTCTTGTCCTCTAAATTTCTCTTAGAAACCTTCTTTTTTGCAATCTCTAAGCGAGTTTTAAACGGATCTTTAGACATTTTGTTTATTTATTTAAGCAACCATACTTTCTGCTTTTTGTAAATCAACAGCAACTAATTGGCTAATACCTTTTTCGGGCATTGTAACACCATACAGTCTGTTCATTTTAGACATGGTTAAAGCATGGTGAGTTACAATAATAAATTTTGTATTTGTAATTTTTATAAGTTCTTCGAGCAAGCTACAAAACCTTGTAACATTGGCATCATCTAGTGGAGCATCTACTTCATCTAGCACACAAATTGGTGAAGGATTTGTTAAAAAAACAGCAAAAATTAGTGATAGTGCTGTTAAAGCTTGTTCACCACCAGACAACAAAGTTATCGATTGAAGTCTTTTTCCAGGAGGACTTACTAACATTTCTAAACCAGCTTCAAGTGGGTCTTCGGAATCAACTAATTCTAACTTAGCATTTCCACCATTAAAGAGTTTTGTATAAACTTCATTAAATTTTCTATTTACTTTTTCAAAAGCTTCAATTAATCGCTCTCTACCTTTTTGGTTTAATTCATTAATACTATCTTTCAGTTTAACAATTGCACTCACCAGATCGGCACGATCTTGTTCCATCTTTTTAATTTCTGCCTCATATTTGTTAGTTTCTTCATCAGCTTTTAAATTAACTGATCCTAATTTCTCTCTTTCCTGTCTTTTTTTATCAAGTAAATCCTCTTGATTAACAGCATCAGGAAGATCTTCGGCTCCATACAGACTCGAATTCTCTAGAATATTTTCCTCAGTTAAATTTAGTTCAGAAGTTATTCTATCAATCAAATCACTTTTTCTTTTTTTGAGACCTTCAATCGTTGCTCCAGAACTTGCTTTTCTTTCTCTAATTTGAATCGATTGTTCTTGAACCTCATTTAGTTGTGCTCGTAGAGTATCTATTTTTTCATCTGTAGAATGAATTATAGACTCATTATCTTCCTTTTCTTTTTCAGAAATCCTTAGACCTTCCGAAATTTGACCTTTCTTTTCAGCTTGTAATTTTGGTTGATTATCTAATTTTTCCAATTGCAAATTCAATTTATTTTTTCTGTCGGTAAGCTCAGAAACCATTTTTTCAGAATTTGATAATAAATTTTTCCAACTCTCAATTTCCTTATCTATAATGCTTATTCTCTCGTTTCTTTTTACAGAATCTTTTTTTATATTTTGGTTTTTACTATAGCTATCCGCATATTCCTCAATAATTAATTGACAGTTTTCTAAAACAACTATTGCTTCACTATTTTTTTGCAAATTAATTAATTCCTTAACTTTATCAATTTCTTTTCTTAATTTATTTTTTGAATTATCTAAATCCTCATTAGATTTTTTTTCAGTATCATAATATTTAGAGTCAATTTCAATAAGTTCACTTTTTTCCTCTTTAAGTCTTTTTTCATTCGAATTTGCATCAATGACAATTCCTTTTTCTCTATTGATATCTTCATCAAATGTTCTAAGAGACTTTTTTATATTTTCTATTTCATCTTGAATTCTTGTATTTTCTTCATCAAGTCCTTGCAATTCCAAATTAAGCCTTTGTATTTTTGAAAGATTTTCTATATTTTTTTCTCTTAAAGGGTTTACTTTTTCAGTTTCAGTTTTTATAAAGTTTTCAATCTCTGAAATTTTTTCATTAAAGCCACTCACTTCTCCTTCTGCTTCAGTATTAATTTCATTTTCAATTTTAATTTCTTTATCAATTTCTAATAATTTTAAGTAATATAAACCTGCCTCTATCTTTTTAATCTCATCAGACATATTTTTATATTTAGTAGCCTCTTCAGCTTGTTTTTGAAGATTAGCTAGTTGTTTTTCTTGTTGTCTTCTAAGCTCGTCAGCTCTTTTTAAATTATTTTCAGCAGCGCCTAATCTCAGTTCAGCCTCATGTCTTCTAACATGTAAACCAGATATTCCTGCAGCTTCTTCTAAAATAGCTCTTCTATCTGTTGGTTTTGCAGTTACTAAAGCACCTATACGTCCTTGGCTGATCATAGAGGGTGAGTGTGCGCCGGTTGATAAATCAGCAAAAAACATCTGTGCATCTCTTGCTCTTACCTCTTTATTATTTATATAGAATTTAGACCCTTTATCTTTTTCAATTTTTCTTCTAACACTTATTTCATCTAAGTCTCTAAACTGAACAGGACCTTCATTATTTTCATTTGCCACGGTGACTGAAACCTCAGCAATGTTTTTTGATGTTTTGTTTGAGGTACCAGAAAATATCACATCTTCCATACCTGAACCCCTCATGCTTTTGGCAGACGTTTCTCCCATAACCCATCTTAGAGACTCTACAATATTAGATTTACCACAACCATTAGGGCCAACAATTCCTGTTAAACCGTCTTCAATTAAAAAGTTGGTTTTATCCGCAAAAGATTTAAACCCATTTAGTTGGATTTTTTTAAACTCCATGGATTAACTTATATCAGTTTTTCTAGAGATTTTTTTAAATTTTTATAATTTAGAGATTTTTCAAACTTTTTGTTGTTGATAATTATCGTAGGAGTAGCATTTACTTTAAATTTTTTTGTTCCTTCGATTCGATCATTTAAAACAAAATCTTCAATTTCTTTATTATTAATGCATTTTTCAAAGTCAATATTGAAACCTTCTTTTTCAATAAATTTTTTAAGATTATCATTTACTTCCTCTATTGTACTTCCTTTCACCCAGACTTGTTGATTAGAATATAAACTTTCTAGAATTTTTAAACTATGACCTTGATTGCATTGAGAAATTTTTGAAGCATTAAAAGCAGCAATATCGAGAGGAAAATGTCTAAACTCTATTTTAGCTAATCCAGTATCAATATAATCTTTTTTTAGTTGAGGATAAACATCCTTATGAAAATCAGCACAATGACTGCAAGTTAAAGACTCATATGCAATTATAGTAATTTTTGCATTTATATTTCCTGATACTATCCGTTTAGTTTCTGCGCTAATACTTATTGTAGATACAAAATAAAAAACAAGAATAATTATAATTTTTTTCATTTTTCTTTAAAAACTTTTGTTAATTCTAGTAAAGATTTTTTAATTTTTTCATTTTTAACATTACTAATTTTGTCTTTAAATTTATTATTTGTCACATTTAAATTTAAATCATTTTTTTCAACTATAATTTTTCTTTCATCATTAAAACTAGTTAATTTTATTTTCTCAACCACCTGGTCCTCAAAAAAAGTGTTCATTCTAGTAATGATCTCTTTTTTTGAATATTCTAAATCAACCTCATTACCCCTTCTTACCATTATTGTTAAAGTGCTAACACCAAACTTATTAGAATTTTTATAAGATTTTGGATAGCAGACTTTGAATAAATTTTCTCCTACGATATGCTTCCAATTATTTAAAGTTTCAGAATAAATTTGACCTCTTTTACTTATAAACTTTTTGATATTTTTTGGCAAAGTGTCTTTGAAGGATCTTAATCCTTGAATGCTTCCGTTTCTCTGCTTAGTATATTTTTTAAATTGCATATGAAAGATCAATTAGTAACAAAAAAAATTCTTAAATGGTATGATTTAAATAAAAGATCATTACCGTGGCGAAAAAATGTTTCTTTTCAAAAAAGACAGTATTACACATTAGTAAGTGAATTTATGTTACAACAAACACAGGTTGCAACAGTTATTCCTTATTTTAATCGATTTATAAAAGATATCCCAAATTTAAAAGCTCTTTCAAAAGTCCAGAACAAAAAATTAATAAAATTATGGGAAGGACTTGGATACTATTCTAGAGTTAGAAATCTAAAAAAAACTGCACAAAAAATTATTAAAAACTTTAACGGAAAGTTGCCTGATAATTTTGAAGATTTGATATCACTTCCTGGGATAGGAAACTATACTGCAAGTGCAATTTTATCAATTGCATTTGATAAACCTTACATTCCATTGGATGGAAATATAGAAAGAGTTCTAAAGCGATATTTGTATTTAAAAAAAGAGAGAGATATTCAAAAAGATAATCTTATAAAAAAAAAATCTATATTTGGAATGTCATCAAGACCTAGTGATTATGCTCAAGCTTTGATGGAATTAGGAGCATTAATTTGTAAACCAACCAATCCTTTATGTCATCGGTGTCCTATTTCAAAGAAGTGTAAGTCATTACTTAAAAAAGATTTTGATTTAACAAAAAAAAATAAAAAAAATATAAACAAGTACTTTCTTTTAAAAGTTTATAAAAAAAATCAAAGATATTTATTGATTAAAAATACTAAGTTTAATTTTTTAAAAAATTTGACGATCTTTCCTATGGAAGAGTTATCAAAACCAAAAAATTTTGATGAAAATTTAAACTTTAAAATGTCAAATATGAACATGAATATAAAAATTAAATATTTGAAAAATACCAAAAAATTTCAATCACCTTATTGGATAAATGAAAAAAAATTAGATAATTACATGCTACCATCATTTACAAAAAAAATTGTGAAATATTTAATGAGAAATTAATGAAAAAAATAGCGATCATAGGTGCTGGAATTTCAGGATTATTCATTACTAATTTATTCAAAAAAAATCCTAATTATCAAATTACAATCTATGAAAAAAATACCTCAATTAATTTAGATGAGGGTTATGGTGTACAATTATCAGTTAACAGTATCAAACTTTTAAATGAAATTGGATTTGAAAAATTACATAATAATGAAAAATTTACTCCAGAAAAAATCAATTTTTATTCAAATAAAAGTTTAGATAAAATATGTGAGTTAGATATCACAGAATTTAATTCAGAAGATTGTAAGTATACCACTTTAAAAAGATCATCTTTAATAAATTTTTTAAAAACAGATTTGGAAGGTTTGATAAGGACTGGCTATAACATTTCAAAAATAGACCAAAAAGACAAAAAAATTAAACTTTCTTTTGAAAATGCTGAAGTAAAAGAATGTGATTATTTAATTATTTCTGACGGAGTTTTTTCAAAAAGTAAAAGTCTTATGTCTAAAGATGAGGCAAAACCTAAATATAATAATACATTAGCAATTAGAGGCATCTTGAATAAATCCCCTGAAAATATTGATATTAAAAATATTGCTTTATTTTTAGGTTCAGACTTTCATCATGTAATTTATCCAGTCAATCCAAATGGAGACTTAAATTTTATAGCCATAATGAAATACCAACTCTCAATAGAAGAACAAAAAAATTACTCATTATTCAGTGATAATTCATTTATCAAAAAAGTATTAGAAAAATTTCCTTCAAGAAATAAAAGCTTTTTAGATGATCTAAAAGAATTAAAAATATTTCCAGTATTTGTAAGTGAAAATTTCTATAAATTACAAAATAATAATATTCATTTTATTGGTGATGCTTTTTTTGCTTTTCCACCATCATTTGCTCAGGGCGCATCACAGTCTATAGAAGGTGCTTATGATTTATTTAAAAGTATCGAAAATAGTACAGAAAGTAATTTTTTTAAGAATAGAGTTAACAAAACAAAAATGGTTAATATCAGATCAAAATTTAATCAGTTTGCTTTTCATTTATCTAATCCTTTAACTATTTTTTTTAGAAACATCTTTCTAAAAAGATTAGTTAAAAACAAAAGGTTTTTAGAGTCTTACTTGGGAAAAGTATATAGAAATTAATTTTTTGAAATTAATTTTTGTCTCAAATGATCGATTGGGACTACAGCGCCATCCAAATTATAGTGCCAATAAGTCCATCCATTACAACTTTCAGCACCCAAAATTGTTGCTGCTACTTTATGAATTGAGCCCTCTGTTTGAGCGTGTTTAATGCTTCCATCAGCCATGATTTTTGCACTTATTTTCTTTTTATTATCAAAAATAGTTGTTCCTGGCTTTATTATTCCTAATTCTACCAATGAACCAAAAGGTATCCTTGGCTTAGATCTATTATTTTTAATGGTATCTAGGTGATTGTCTTCAATAGGTTTTGTATTTTTTAATCTTTGCTCAGCAGCTTTGAAATAAGTTTTTTCTTTTTCTATACCATAATAATTTCTACCTAATTTTTTTGCAACGGTTGCTGTTGTTCCTGAGCCTAAAAAAGGGTCTAAAACTAAATCATTTTTATTTGAAGTTGCTAATAAAATTCTATGAAGTAAAGCTTCAGGTTTTTGAGTTGAATGTACTTTTTTTCCATTCTTTTTCAGTCTTTCTGCTCCGTTACAAATAGGCAGATCCCAATTAGATCTCATTTGAAGATCATCATTTAAGCACTTTAAAGATTGATAGTTAAAAGTATATTTTGATTTCTCTGATTTAGAGGCCCAAATTAAAGTTTCATGAGCATTAGTAAAACGAGTTCCTCTAAAGTTTGGCATCGGATTTTTTTTATTCCAAATAACATCATTTAAGATCCAAAAGCCTAAATTTTGAATTGTAGCACCAACTCTAAAAATGTTGTGATAACTACCAATTACCCAAATAGCTCCATCTTTTTTTAAAATTCTTTTACATTCACTTAGCCAAGCATAAGTAAAATCATCATATTTTTTAAAACTTTCAAATTGATCCCACTTATCGTTTACTGCATTTACTTTAGATCTATCAGGTCTTGTTAATTCACTTTTTAATTGAAGATTGTAAGGAGGATCTGCAAAAACTAAATCGAAAGACTCATCGGGAATTTTTTTTAATTCCTTTAAGCTGTCACCATTAATTAATTTATTTTTAAAATTAAAATTCATTTGTAAAAATAAATTAGACTCTAAAAAGATTCTTGGGTCAACCTAGGATTGAATTATTTGGATTCGACTTGTATCAAAACTTTTTGAGATAACAAGATATAGTGTTTCTACGTGAAACCTATTTTATTTTATTAATTGGTGAAAACTTTTTTCTATGATGACTTGTAATTCCTAGATCTTTTATGGCTTTTAAGTGATGTTTCGTTCCATATCCATAATTTTGATCCCATTTATAACCTTTAAATTTTTTTGCTAATTTAGTTATCATTTTATCACGTGTAACTTTAGCGATAATTGATGCCGCAGAAATTGAAGGTATTTTTTGATCTCCTTTTATTACTGATTTAAGTTTATAATTTTTTATTTCAGGCAATTTATTTCCATCAATTAAAGTGAGAGTTGGTTTTTTTTTTAGTTTTTTTATAGCTCTTTTCATTGCTAAAAGACTAGCGTTTAAAATATTTAATTTTTCTATTTCTTTTGTTGATGCTTTCCCTATAGCCCAAGCAGAATTTTTTTTAATATGGAGTGCTATAATTTCCCTTTTATTTTTAGTTAAACTTTTTGAATCTTTTAATAATTTTCTATTAATTGATTTTTTTAGGATTACGGCAGCTGCATAAACTGGTCCAATTAAACTTCCTCGACCTACTTCATCAACTCCTGCAATAATTTTCATTAAATCTTAATACTTAAATCTTTCATTTTTTGTCTAATTTTTTTTAAATCTTCCCAGGAGTATTTTTTTTTGTCAGGAAATCTAATTAAGTATGAAGGGCTAAAAGTTACTATTAAGGGATACGTTTTATTTTTAAGAATAATTTCCTTCCATTGACCTCTTTCATCTGAAACTTTGTTATTTGATGCCATAACTGCTTCCATAGCGGTTGAACCTAATAAAATTATTATTTGAGGATCTATAATTGAAATATGTTCTTTCAAAAATATTGAATAACGTTTTATTTCTTGAGATGTAGGCTTTCTATCATCTGGAGGTCTAAAGTTAACTGCATACGTAGAATAAATTTTTTCTTTTTTAATATTAATTGCCATCAACATTTTATTTAACAAAGTTCCAACGTCTCCCTGAAATGAAGAACCTGAGTTATCTTCAGCTGATCCAGGAGCCTCACCAATTAGCATGATGCCGCCATTAAAATCTCCATCTCCTAAAATAAGATTTTTGGAATTGTCTTTTAAATTACAATTCTCAATTGAATTAATCTTTTCTTTAAGATCAGATAATTTTTTGATTTTATTGTTGTTATTATTACTATCATTATTTTTTATTGTTTTAAGTCTATTTATAGGTTCATTACTAAAACTAAAATTAGGTTCAATAGTATCTATTAATGTTTGAACAAATTTGGCATTTTGATTTAAGATCTTTTTAGTCATAATGTGTAATTATGTTTTTTAAAAAAATAAAATTTATTTTAATTTTATTATTATTCTACCAGACCCCCTTATATTCTAAAAGTACAACTTTTGACAATTTTAACTCTAAAAATTTATCAAAATATTTTTCTGGAATTGTAGCTTCAGGTAATGAAGATAATTCATCTGCCTTAAATTTTTTTAACTCTACTAAGATATTAACTCTTCAACACGATCCTTATTTAAAAAAATATGTTAACTCTTTAGTTTTAGAAAATAAAATTTTTCAAGCAATTAATACAATTAAACAAAATAAAGGAAAAAAAAATACTGATTTTTTTGATGCTTATTTATTGTTGTTAATAGATAGCTTAAAGAATAATGATTTTGATTTAGCTTATGATTATATATCAGAAGCTAATAATTTTGTTCAGCAAGATAGATTTAACAAGGCAATTTTAGAGACCTTAAGACAATATATTTATGTATTTAAAGAAAAAAAAATTTTAAATAATAAAAAAAATTTTGGTAATTTATCGATTATTTCAGATACTTTTTTAAGGTGCTATCTTGATGATCCTAAAACAGACTCGTATTTTTCAAATTTAATAAATAATAATGAATCAGATTTTACAAGATACATTTATTTTTATCTAAGTTATTTGGTTGAAAATAATAGGATTGATGAAGCAAAAGAAATCACTAAAGAGATTGAATTTATTAATACAACATTATTATTGTCCCAAGGAAAAAGTTGGATCGAAAATGAAAATGAACAAAGATTAAACGACGTTTTTTCATGTAGAAACCATAATGATTTAATTAGTGAGTTTTTATTTTTAATCTCAAATTTGTATTCCTCACAAAAAGATTTTAAAGCATCAAACTTTTATCTTAATCTCTCAAGTTATCTTAATCCTAAATTTACGTTTAATTTATCATTAGTATCTGAAAACTACTTTTTAAATGAGGAATATGAAAAAGCAAAAGCAGTACTTAAAAGATTTAAAAAAGAAGCAACTTTTTATTATTGGTTTAGATTAAAAAAAGAGGCCCAGATAATAGAAAAACAAAAAAATAAAAAAGAATCTTTAAATTACATTGTTTCAAAATTTAATAAATTAGACGCTCCAAATAAAAAGAATTTGTTTGATATTGCTAATTTTTATAAAAATTCAAAAAATTATAATGAAGCAATAAAATACTATACTATGATCATAGAAGATTTAGATGATAATTCTGATTTGAAATCTGATGTTCTTTACCGAAGGGGAGGGAGTTATGAGAGATTAAAAAATTATGAAGACTCAGATAAAGATTTACTTCATGCTTTAAAGATAACTCCCAACAATGCATATATATTAAATTACTTAGCTTATTCATGGCTTGAAAGAGATTATAAAATTAATCAAGCTATTGAGATGCTTGAAATTGCGTATAAAGCAGAAAGCAATGATCCTTATATAATCGACTCAATTGGGTGGGCTTATTATCTAATAAATGATTTTTTTAAAGCTGAAAAATTTCTTAAAAGAGCAGTAGAGTTAATGCCAGATGATCCAATTGTTAATGATCATTATGGGGATATTTTATGGAAATTAGACAGAAAAATTCAAGCTCGTTATTTTTGGAGCAACGTGCTTGAAATGGAGGATGCTGAAGAGGATATGCTCAAAAAAATAAATATCAAAATGATAAATGGTCTTCAAAACTCTTAAATGTCTTTTTCTAGAATCAAATCATATGCTAAATTGAATCTTGCTTTAAATATTGTAGGCAAAAATAAATTTTTACATAAAATTGAGAGTATCATAGCTTTTATTAATTTGTATGACACAATATTGATTAAAAAATCTAAATTTAAAAAACATAAAATTTCATTTACAGGAAAATTTTCTAAAAATATTGATAAGAAAAATACAATTTCTAAATTGTTACAGATCTTAGAAGAAAGAAAACTTATCAAAAACCAAAATTTTCATATTAAAATAAACAAAAAAATTCCCAGTAAAGCAGGTTTAGGGGGAGGCTCAATGAACGCAGCATCTATTTTGAAATATTTCATAAAAAAAAAAATAATTAAGATTAATAAAAAAGAGACTAGTGAGGTTGCTAAGTTAATAGGATCAGATGTAATTTTAGGACTAAACACTAATTACTCAATTTTGACCGCAAAAAATAAAATAAAACATTTTACCAAAATAAAAAAAATTTATGTTTTGATTGTAAAACCTAATTTTGGGTGTTCTACAAAAGATATATATTCTAAAGTAAGAAATTTTGACAAACCTAAATTTAATAAACCTAGTAAAAAGATGTTTAATTATAACAATTTAATAAATATGAAAAATAGTTTAGAGCCCATAGTTTTTAACAAATACCCTAAACTTAAAAGAGTAAAATTAGATTTAGAAAAATCATCAAACCCAATATTTGTTCGAATGACAGGGTCTGGATCAGCTATAGCAGCATATTTTCAATCAAAAGAAAGATGCGAACATGCGAAAAAAAGCGTTATTAAAAAGTACAGAAATTACTGGTGTATAGCTTCAAAAACTATATAAATTTTTTTCTTTTGTGTTATACGAACATTATATTGGGGCGTAGCCAAGTGGTAAGGCACGGGTTTTTGGTACCTGCATCCTAGGTTCGAATCCTAGCGCCCCAG
>OCZA010000628.1_pt1 | contig 11734 bp, 12 predicted proteins | sample 1539021 | NCBI WGS metagenome assembly OCZA01 (sample SAMEA2619376, study PRJEB22493) | marine metagenome | biome: marine biome (ENVO:00000447); feature: surface water layer (ENVO:00002042); material: "saline water (ENVO:00002010), including plankton (ENVO:xxxxxxxx)" | depth 5 m | reverse complement strand
TCTAAGAATTTACCTAAGCCTGATTGGCTATAATTATTTCATTTTAAAAAAAGTAATTCTTCTCAAAGTATTATCCTTTTTAATAAGGTGATGATATAGAGCCCCTAGGACATGCAATGAAAACAATATCAATAGTATATTTCCAACATAGTCGTGGATAGTATGAACATAGTTTTTCAAACCACGGTTTTGCTCTAAAACTTCTGGAAGACTATATCCATAAAATAAAACAATATCTCCTTGTAGGTTTGTTAAAATATATCCAGTTATAGGAAGGGTAAAAAATATAATATAAAAAAAAATATGAGTTAAAGTGGCTAGCTTCATAAGTATAACTTTATTTGGCAATTGAGTAGGTTTGATATTGAAGAATCTCCATGCAACTCTCAATATGGCAAGAAGAAATATTGTGATACCAAGGCTGTTATGAAGAGCTAAAACCTCGTAATAATATTGAAAATTATGTTTAAGATTTAAGCCTAATATAAAGGTGGCAATAATAATTAGAGCCATCAGCCAATGGAAAATGATACTTATTAATCCATATCTTTGATCACTATTAAGAATATTCAACACTATTTACAATACATTTTATTACATCTATTAATAATCGATAAAAATCTTAAAATAAGGAATTCTTATTAGATTAGTACCAATCAATTTGATTTACTAATTAAAAATATCCAATAACTATGAAATTAATAAAATTCTTAATCTTATTTTTAATTTTCTCTAGCTCCCTTTTAAGTCGAGAATATATCATACTTCAATCTACGACTAGTACTGCCAATACTGGCTTGCTTGAAACATTATCTGATAACTTTTATAAGGAAACTGGGATTGAAGTCCGCGCAATATCAGTTGGAACTGGTACAGCAATACAAAATGCAAAAAGAGGTGATGGTGACGTACTTCTTGTTCATTCAAAATCAGATGAAATAGAATTTGTAGAGGAAGGGTATGGTGTAGAGAGATTTGAGTTAATGTATAACGACTTTGTCATCGTAGGCCCATCTAATGACCCAGCAAAAATTGAAAATGCTAGATCATTGAATGAAGTAATGCGTATTTTACATTCGTCTGAATCTAAGTTTATCTCTCGAGATGATAATTCAGGGACTCATAAAAAAGAATTATTTTTATGGAAAAAAGCTAATCTTGTTTCGCCCCTCTCAAATTCTTATATTAAAACCGGTACAGGCATGGCTAATACTTTAAATATAGCTGCAGAGATGCAGGGTTATACCTTAACAGATCGTGGAACATGGACTACATTCACAAATAAAAAAAATTTGAAAATATTATTTGATAAAGATGAAGCTCTTTATAATCCATATGGTGTAATAGCAATTAATCCAGTAAAATTTCCTCATGTTGAATATAAAAAATCACAAACATTTATTGATTGGTTAATTAGCGGTAACGGAAAGCTTTTAATTAAAAATTATGAGGTAAACAAAAAAAAAATTTTTTTCATAAATGAATGAGAACATAATTTAAAATAATAAGATGAGTATTAAATGATTAGTTATCAAAAAATTTTTGAGGCAATTTCTATTTCTCTCCATGTAAGCATTTTATCAACATTATTTGCTTTTCTTTTGTCATTATTTTTGGGTTATCTAATTGCAATAAATAAATTTTATTTGAAAAGAACTATCGTTGCATTACTAGCTTCCTTAACATCTATTCCACCCGTTTGTGCAGGATTAATTGTGTATCTTCTAATAAGCAGGTCTGGTCCTTTAGGTTGGATGGAAATCTTATATACGCCCTCTGCAATGATAATTGCACAATTTTTTATAATTTTCCCCATCATGATTACTTTAATAATTAACTATATTGAAGAAGAGTATCCAAGGTTTAATGATGAATTAAATTCTTATGGGGCTTCAAAAAAAGATCTTATTTTCTTGATGATTGTAAATAAAAAGAGCATTTATATGACCGTTTTATTAATAGGGTTTGGTAGAGCTATAAGTGAGTATGGTGCTGCTGCAATTGTTGGAGGGTCAATAGACCATGTGACTAGAAATATGACGTCTATGATTGCTCTCGAAACCTCTAAAGGGAATGTCCTTCTAGGCGTTATATTAGGTTTGGTGCTTATTTTATTTTCGCTAACAATATCATTCGTAATGAGTGTTATAAAAAAAAAAGATAATGTTTAAATTAGAGAAAGTTTATTATAAACAAAATCAGAAAAATATTTTAAATAATATTAATTGCGAAATTCCCTCTAAAAAAACTACTGTAATTATGGGTAAGAATGGATCAGGTAAATCCACTCTTTTAAAATTACTAAATAAAATTATTATACCTTCTTCTGGAAAATTGAATAGTAGTCTCGAATTCCCAGTTCCTATGCTTTTTCAAAAACCGATAGAATTCGAAAACACTGTTGAATATAATTTCTTGATACTTCAAAAAATAAAAAAACATAAATTAGATCGTAAATGGTTTAATACATTTAATCTTGAAAGAATTAAAAATCAAAATATTAACACACTCTCAGGTGGTGAAAAACAGAAATTGTTTCTATCACGAATAATGTCATTTAATCAAAATTATTTATTTCTAGATGAACCCAATCAAAGCTTGGACTTACAAAGCGAAAAATTATTTGTAGACTTAATATCACAAGAAAAGCACAATAAAACAATTTTATTAACATTACATGATTTTGAAATTGCAAAGAAAATTGCTGATTTAATTATCTACTTAGATAGAGGAAAAATTTATATCTACGAAGAGACCCATAAATTTTTTAATAAATTTCATGTCTAGATTTAAGGTTCTATTAATATAAAGTGGTAAGTATATGTTAAAGCTATTTATAATTGTGTTTTTCCCCTTAAACATGCTTATGGCTAATGATTACATCTCACAAAGACAGGACTCTATGCAAAAATTTAACAAGCTAATGAGGTCTGCAAATCAAATGATCAAAAATAATGAAATAAATGAAGATCTCAGTCAAATATACACTGATATTGAAAATATCATGATTGAATATCCAACTTTATTTCCAGATGACAGCTTTAAAGGAAAAACTAAAGCTAGTGAAGATATTATTTCAAACCGAGAGAAGTTTAATGAAATTTCTCTCCAAACAGCAGAAATTGCTAAGTTAGCAAGTTTTGCAGCTGCAAATAAAGATACTAAACTTCTCCAACAATCTCATCAAAATCTTTATAGCTCTTGTAAGAGCTGTCATTCTCGTTTTAGAAATTAAATGGATTATACGCCTCTAAGTATTAATGACTCTGTTCAAATAATAAAAGAAGGAGCCCTTATTATTGATGTAAGAGAAAAGCATGAGTACGAACAAGCTCATCTAGAGGGAAGTATCCTTGTACCCTTATCTGATATCAGTGCAGAAAAAATAAATAAAATAAACTCTGAAAATAATGACATCATTATACATTGTAGGTCAGGGAAAAGATCTAAAGTAGCAGCTAGTATATTAATAGGACAAAACTACCAAGGTAAAATCTATGAAATAGATGAAGGTATCATTGGTTGGATTGAAGCAAATCAATCGGTAATTTCAGAATAAAAGTCTGAGATAGAAAAGACCAATTACTAAGTAAAGTAATTAGTACTAATCATATAATAAGTCATATAGGCTATTAACCCTACAACAAGAATAACCAGTGGAATGGTTGAAAGTGTAAAGGCCTCCCTGAATTTTTTATTAAAAATCAAAAGACTGACAGTTAATAAAATTAACAAAATTAATAACAATCTAATCATAAAATTATTATCATCATTTTATAAATTTTTACTATTCTATAAGTATTATTTTCTCTATAAATAATCTTGATGACAACTAAAATTGCAATAGCTGGGGCAAAAGGTCGAATGGGCGAAAACCTTATTCGATCTGGTCTTTCTAACCAAAATACCCAAATAGTTGGTGTATTTGATGTTACTGATATTGATGAGACTTTTCTTAAAAAGGTAGGATTACCTAATACTGTTAAAACTTCTCAGGAAGAATCTTTTATAGCAGCTGATGCTATAATTGATTTTACATCACCACCTGCATTGTTTTCTTTCACTGAAAGTGCAGTTGCAAACAATACTTCTCTAATTGTGGGTACAACAGGGCTTGAAAAAAAGCATTTTAAATTATTAGAGCAAGCTGGAAAATCCGTTAAGGTCTTCTACGCTCCTAATATGAGTTTTGGTGTAAATTCCTTTTTTAATTTAGCTAGAAAAGCAGCATCTCAATTAAAAAGTTTTGATATTGAGATTATTGAAACCCATCATCGCCATAAAAAAGATGCTCCCAGCGGAACGGCGATAAAATTAGGAGAAGAAATTGCTGAAGAACTAGGCTATTCCAATGAAAATTTTAACTTTGACAGACAACAAAAGAGTGAAGAAAGAAAAAGTAAAGAGATAGGATTTTCTTCTATAAGAGGAGGTAATATTCCTGGTGAACATACAGTAATTTTTCATGGAGATAACGAGTCGATAGAACTAACACATAAATCCTATAATAGAAAAATTTTTTCCGATGGGGCTATAGAAGCAGCTAACTGGCTAGTATCTCAAAAAAATGGTCTGTATTCATTTCGGGATATGATTACTTAGACATTGAATTATATTTTTCAATAATTTTTTTAAGTTTAAGCCTTCTGTCTTCACTTAAAAAATTAGCAAAAAATTTTTTTTTCCCAGCGTAAACAATACTTAGGGAATCCCTTTCATTTTTTATCTTTGACCAACTTAAGTTATATTTATTATTTTCAACAATTTCATCACCGTCTAAGTTTTGCAAATGCATAGTTTTCTCACTTAAAGAAATTTTTTCTGTTCTTTTAAGCTTTCTTAAAAAATAGACAGTGCAAGAAACTAAGATAAAAAATTCAACTATGCCAAAAATAATTATTGGCCAAGCTCCAACTAGTAAAAATCTTGCTCCAATAAAAATAATTAAAAATCCAGTAATAAGTAAAAAAAATAATATCTGTAAATTGTTCAGACTTTTATTAGGTTTTATATGAAGGTTTTTATTCATTTTTGAAATAATCTATATATATAGTCATAAATTTATAATAAAAATTACTTTAAAAATAATAAATTATGAAAAAAGTAGATAGGGCTAATATTGTCTCAGATTATTTGGATAAGATTTATCCCGAAGTTCCCATACCTCTAAAACATAAAAGTACTTATGAGCTTCTAATTGCAGTTCTATTAAGTGCCCAATGCACTGATGAAAGAGTCAATAAAATAACCCCCTTACTATTTAAGATAGCAAAAAATCCTTTCGATATGTCCAAGGTTCCTGTTAATAAGATTTATAAAATTATTAGACCTTGTGGTCTTGCTCCCAAAAAATCTAATGCTATATCTCAGCTCTCAAAAATTTTGGTAAAAAAATATGATGGAAAAGTTCCAAAATCTTTTGAAGATTTAGAAAGCCTACCTGGCGTAGGACATAAAACAGCCAGTGTTGTCATGTCTCAGGGTTTTGGATACCCAGCATTCCCTGTAGACACTCACATACATAGATTGGCACAAAGATGGGGCTTAACTAATGGTAAAAATGTTATCCAAACTGAAGCTGATTTAAAGAAACTATTCCCAGAAAACTCTTGGAACAAACTTCATTTACAAATAATTTTTTATGGAAGAGAATATTGCCAAGCAAGAAGTTGTTATGGAATTGAATGCAAAATTTGCACTTCTTGTTATCCAAAAAGACATAAGCCAATAACTGTTAAAAAACCTTAAAAAAACATAGAATATGTATAAAAAAAAATAGAATAATGTATAAAATTAACGAGATTTAGCGTCCAAATGAAATTAATAAAAAAAATCTTAATTGCTAATAGAAGTGAAATTGCTATCAGAATTTCACGTGCTGCTACTGAGCTAGGCTTCAAAACTGTATCTATTTATTCTTATGAAGATCGTTTTGCTCTTCATAGATTTAAAACTGACGAAAGCTATTTAGTTGGTTCGGGCCTTGGCCCTATTCAAGCTTATTTAGATTACAAGGGGATAGTGCAAATCGCAATCAATTCAGGCTGTGATGCAATTCATCCAGGCTATGGTTTTTTATCAGAGAACCCAGAATTTGCAGACGAATGCGCTAAATATAATATTTTATTCGTTGGACCGTCTTCTAATATCATGCGTTCCCTTGGTAATAAAGTTGAAGCAAAAAAAACTGCTAGTAAAGCTAATGTTCCAACTATTCCATCAACGGGCCCTTTGCCAAGAGAAATTAAAAAAAACAAGGCACTTGCAAAAAAAATTGGATATCCAATTATGCTTAAAGCATCTTGGGGCGGTGGTGGTCGTGGTATGAGAGTAATTAGAAAAGAAGAAGAGCTTGAAAATCAAATTAATACAGCTAGAAGAGAAGCAAAAAGTGCTTTTGGAAAAGATGATGTTTTTTTAGAAAAACTGATTGAAAAAGCTTTCCATGTAGAAGTTCAAATCATAGGAGACACACATGGCAATATAGTCCACCTCTTTGAAAGGGATTGCTCGCTTCAACGAAGACACCAAAAAGTTGTAGAGAGGGCGCCAGCTGCCTATTTAAGTGAATCAGAAAGAAATTTAATTTGTGAAGCTGGAGTTAGAATTGGAAAACAAGTTAATTACACATGTGCAGGTACTGTTGAATTTTTGATGGATGCCAAATCTAGAGAATTTTTCTTTATTGAGGTCAATCCTCGAGTTCAAGTAGAACATACTGTAACAGAAGAAATAACTGGAATTGACATAGTTAAAGCTCAATTTCTTTTAGCTGCTGGTGCAAAAATTGGTGATGGCATTTGTGGTGTTCCTAATCAAGAAAACATTCATATGAAAGGTCATGCCATTCAATCACGCGTGACTACTGAAGATGCATCTAATGATTTTGCACCAGACTACGGAAAGATAACAGTTTACCGATCTGCAAGTGGGCATGGTATTAGATTAGATGCTGGTACGGCTTCAACTGGAACGGTCATTACACCATATTATGACTCCCTGTTAGTTAAAGTCACAGCAAAGGGCCAATCACCCATAGAAGCAAAAGAAAGAATGGATCGCGCTCTTAGTGAATTTAGAGTGAGAGGTGTTAAGACCAATATTCCTTTTCTTTTGAAGCTGATTAATCATGATGGATTTGATAAGTTCCGCTATCATACAAAATTTATAGATAGTGAAAAAAGTCTCTTCAATTTTTCTTCAAGAAAAGACAGAGCCTCAAAAACTTTAAATTTTTTAGCCGAAGTAATTGTTAATGGTAACTCAGAAGTAGCTAATCGTCCAAGACTAAGAGAAACCACTCCTGCAAAGCTTTCAGATTTTGGCATTGCAAAGTCTCGAAAAGCCCAATCACTAGTTGACAAAACTTTTAAGCAAATTCTTGATGAAAAAGGACCTCAAGAAGTAGCTCAAGAAGTTCTAAAACAGAAGAAACTTCTAATTACTGATACAACATTCAGAGATGCTCATCAATCTTTGATTGCTACTAGAATGAGAACTCAAGATATGTTGGGTGTTACAGACTTATATGAGGAAAGATTAAAAAATTTATTTTCAATTGAATGTTGGGGTGGTGCAACTTTTGATGTTGCTTTAAGATTTCTAAAAGAGGATCCTTGGGAGCGACTAGAAAAGCTTCGTGAACAAATTCCATCGGCATTAATGCAAATGCTATTTCGAGGTTCAAATGCTTTAGGCTATACTAACTATCCAGATAATGTTTTAAGGCGCTTCATTCAACTGTCTGCTCAGTCAGGAATAGATGTTTTTAGAATATTTGATGCACTCAATTGGATTGAAAATATGAAAGTATCAATCGATGAAGTTTTAAAGACAGATAAAATTTGCGAGGCATCCATTTGTTACTCTGGAGATTTATCCTCTCCTTCTGAAAAAAAATATACTCTGGATTATTACCTTAAAATGGCTGAAAAACTTGAGAAAATGGGTGTACATTTCCTAGCTATTAAAGACATGGCTGGTCTTTGTAAGCCGAAGGCAGCTAAAGTTTTATTCAAAGAACTTAAAAAGAATATCAAAATCCCAATTCACTTTCATACCCACGACACAAGCGGTAATGGTGTAGCAACTATTCTCAATGCGTCAGACTCTGGAGTAGACATTGTTGACCTTGCTATTGACTCTTGGTCAGGTTTTACCTCACAACCAAGTTTTGGAGCAGTGCTCGAATCTCTCGATGGAAATTCTAGAGACCCAAAAATTTCATCAGCCGTTGTTAGAACTGCTGCTAATTACTGGGAGGGTGTTAGAAAACAATATCAACCATTTGAAAGTAAAACTCGAACAAGCATGTCTGAAGTTTACCTTCATCAAATGCCAGGCGGGCAATATACTAATTTAAGAGAACAAGCCAGATCTATGGGAATTAATGATGATAGATGGCCAGAACTTGCATCTATGTACGCCGAAGTTAATCAAATCTTTGGTGATGTTATAAAAGTTACACCTATTTCAAAAGTTGTTGGTGATATGGCTATTTATATGCTTGCAAATAACATTCAGATTAAAGATGTTTTAGATCCAAAAAAAGATGTAGGCTTCCCAGCATCAGTAATAGAATTTTTTAGTGGTAGGTTAGGCCAACCTTACAAAGGATTTCCTAAGTTATTACAAAAGAAAATTTTAAAAGGTAAGAAGCCTATTTCTTATCGTTTTGGCTCCAAACTTAAATCTTTAAATATCAAAAAAAGAAATAAGGACCTTGAAAATAAATATAAAGATAGAGTTTCTGAAAAGGATACGCTCTCCCAAATCTTTTTCCCTGAAGTGTTTGACGAGTACATGAAACATAAAAAAGATTTTGGCAATACAAGCGTCATACCTACTTCAAATTATTTCTTTGGAATGAATGCAGGTGAGGAGATCTATGTATCTATCGAGCCTGGTAAAACTTTAATTATTAGATATTTTACCTTGAGCGAGCCTAACGAAAAAGGTTTTAGAACTGTTTATTTTGAATTAAATGGCCAACCCAGATCCGTTGACATTAAAGATAATTCCATTGCTGTCGATGATTTAGCAAAAGAAATAGCAGACTCAAGCAATAAGGAGCATGTTGCAGCACCAATACCAGGCTTGTTAGTGGATGTAGCAGTTACAGAGGGACTAAAGGTTTCCAAAGGTGCAAAATTATGCACTATTGAAGCCATGAAAATGGAAACTGTTATATACGCTGAGAATGCAGGAACACTCCATAAGCTTTATGTTAAAGCAGGAGATAATATCGAAGCCCAACAGCTATTGTTTGTCATAAAATAATTCTTTCTCTTTCCTAATGTGGTAGGTTTTAATCGTGCTAAAAAAAATACTAACAGCTAAACATCGAGGTTTTTGCGCTGGTGTAGAACGAGCTGTAGAAATGGTTGAAAAAAGCCTTATTAAATACGGATCGCCAGTTTATGTTCGCCATGAAATTGTCCATAATAAATTTGTAGTAAATAATTTAAAAAAAAAAGGTGTAGTTTTCGTTGACTCTTTGGATGAAATTCCCAAAGGTAGCAAACAACCAGTAATATTTTCTGCGCATGGAGTTGCAAAAAGAGTAATTGAAAAAGCAAAAAATTATAATTTACTTTATTACGATGCAATATGTCCTTTAGTTAGTAAAATACACAAAGAAATTCTTCAATTAGAAGAAAAAGATTATCAAATTATTATGATTGGCCACGAGGGCCACCCTGAGGTAGAGGGCACCGCTGGCCAACTTCAAGACATTGGAAATCTCACCTTAGTTCAAAACATAGAAGATGTCGAAAAATTATATTTTCCTTCAAATCAAAACTTAGCCTATATCACTCAAACAACTTTATCTGTTCTAGATACAAAAGAAATTGTAGATGCATTAAAATTAAAATTTCCATCAATCTTAGAGCCTAAAAAATCAGACATATGCTATGCAACCTCTAACAGACAAGAGTCTGTTCAAGAAATGGCTAAAAAAGTTGAAGCTATATTTGTTATAGGGGCTTTCAATAGTTCTAACTCAATAAGGCTTGTAGAAACAGCAAAACGATTTGGTTGCAAACACAGTGAATTAATTGAAAATATTGATGATTTTGATTACTCTAATTTATCTCAATATAATGAAATTGGTCTAACAGCAAGTGCCTCTGCCCCAGAAGAGCAACTTGATTTGTTTATCAACAGAGTTAAAAATTTATTCAGTATTGAAGTATTAGATCATTATGAAGATGAAAATATTATTTTCAAAGTTCCTAATTATCTTAATTAAATTTCTTTCTATAAAAATAATCAACGAGCGTCATATGTGGTAAAGTTAATGCGGCTAGTCCTATAAAAATTGTTTTAATTAATGACTCATCAAAAGAAATATTGTTACTCATAAATATGATTGCTAGGCAACCACCTAACCAGGTCAAAATTGTAAAAATAGTAGTAGATACAAATATAAATTTTTTATTGGATATATGCTTACTAGTGTCAGCAAGGATTGCTTTGATATGTTTAAAAGTATGAACAAAGCAAAAATACAATGCAAAACCAGTTAAAGGATCAAAGAGTGAAATAACTATTAGAATTAATAACATCTCTAAAAGGCCCCAGCGAATTTTTTTGATATTAATTGCTAAAAAACAATAATAAATCAACAATGTAATATAAATGATATAACCAAATACTAAATATTCCTTAAATATTAAAAAATTCTCATTAGATAAATATTTAAAAATTTCAAAGGACTCGTGTGTGTGAAAAAAAATTACCCCTAAGACTATATTCATACCGTGTGTAAGAGTTAGAGGCCATTTATGATCTTTTATTTTTAAAGAGGACCAGTCACATAAACCAAAATGAACGATACTCATTAAAAGAAACAAAGAGAGAGAAATTATTGGAAAAAAAACCCAAAAAACTATTACCGCAATTGATATCAAAATATATCCAATAATAAATAAGGTAAATTTTTTTTTCGATTGGAAACCAAGAAGAGCAGCAACTGCCCCATCAAATGAACCATGGGGAACACCAATAAAAGAAACTAAACAAAGCGCAATAATAGAGAGAGTAGTTAATTCATACATACTTAATAAGATAATGACTGAAAAAAACTTCGAAGAAAACCTAATTTAGGCATTGAATATATAATTTTTAGTTTTGTGTTTAATTTTGCAGTACCCATCATGAATGAGGCAAATTCATCACCGTTTAAAGATCTCACCATATTTTTAAAAATTTTTTCAGTCCTAATATTATTTTCTAGATAATTAACAAATATTTTATCCATCCAATTATCCCAAAATGAATGGTAATTCTGGTTCATTTCATTTTGTGATGACTTGAGCTTTCTTAAAAAAAATGAAAAAGCATATCCCGAAGAAATTTTAGTGGCACCACCTCTTGAACCAAGGTTTATATAGTTTTCGCTATTTTGATTATTTATAGCATACATAGGAAGAATACCTCTTTCTTCTTCAACCAATTCATAATTTTTTAACTTGAGATTATTTTCAATATAATCTTTTATTTTTTCTTCATACCAATTCTTATTTAAAACTGCTTTAGAAAATACTGTTGACTCTACAAGCAGCTCATTACTTTGTAAGGGTAATATATACATAAAATGCAATCCATTTTCTTGAGAGACTCGAAAATCCATTAAATTAACAAAATTTTTATATTTCACCTCATCAGACCTTATGATATGTCCTAAAAAATGTTGCTTGAGTTTATCAGATTGCTCATTAGGCGTTCTAGA
>OCZA010000627.1_pt1 | contig 11734 bp, 22 predicted proteins | sample 1539021 | NCBI WGS metagenome assembly OCZA01 (sample SAMEA2619376, study PRJEB22493) | marine metagenome | biome: marine biome (ENVO:00000447); feature: surface water layer (ENVO:00002042); material: "saline water (ENVO:00002010), including plankton (ENVO:xxxxxxxx)" | depth 5 m | reverse complement strand
AACTTACTGACTCACTTGCTGCAAAAGCAAAGTTTGAGCATAAGTGGGAACCAGATTCAGAGAGAGACTGGAAATTTGAAGTCGGCACTAAGTACAAATTCTAATCATGAAAAAAGCACTACTAATTGCAGCAGCATTATTAACTGCTGCCTCACCAACACTAGCATCTACCAGATTATCTGGTGCAGGAGCATCGTTCCCTGCTAAGATCTATACTCGTTGGTTCGCTGACCTTGCAAAAGAAAAAGGTGCAGCAAGAGTAAACTATCAGGCAGTTGGATCTGGTAGTGGTCGTAAGGCATTTATTGATGAGACAGTAAACTTTGGTGCATCTGATGATCCTATGAAGGACGCAGACATTGCTAAAGTAAAACGTGGTCTAGTTCAGATACCTATGACAGGTGGAACAATCGCATTTGGATACAACAATCCTGGTTGTGATCTTAAATTGACACAACAAAAGGCAGTTGAAGTTGCTATGGGTATGATTGACAACTGGAAAGAACTTGGATGTGATGACCAGAAGTTAACTTGGGCACATCGTTCAGATGGTTCTGGTACAACTAAGGCATTCACTAATAGTATGGAAGCATTCTCTCCTACATGGACACTAGGTACAGGTAAGTCTGTAGCGTGGCCAAAAGGAGTTGGTGGTAAGGGTAATGCTGGTGTTGCTGGTGTTATTAAGAATACACCTGGTGCTATCGGTTATGTGAATCAGTCTTACATTGATGACACTGTTGTAGCAGCAGCACTTCAAAACTTAAACGGTGAGTTTCTAAAACCATCTGTTGAAGCAGGAGCTAAAGCACTTAATGGTATTGAGTTAGATGAAAACCTAGCAGGTAAGAACCCTAACCCAACAGCAGAAGGAGCATATCCAATTGCTACATTGACATGGATACTTGCATATGAAGAGGGCAATGGTAGAAATACCAAAGCAATCAAATCTACATTGAGTAGATTACTAAGTGATGAGTATCAGGACAAAGCACCTAAGTTAGGGTTTGTTCCTTTGAAAGGTGACATTCTTGAGAAATCTCGTGCTGCTGTTGATAGAATCAGCAAGTAGTATATATACTGTTAGTAATTGCTAACATAATGGATCAAGATGAAGCGATGTTTGGTTCGGAACCCAAACCAAAGAAGAAAATAAATTTGACCAAGTGGTTTGCCCTAGGTGTGGGTGGACTGGTTGGTCTTTCTCATATTGGTATGATTGGCATGGTTGCCAATAGGAAGGATGGAGTACCTAAGTTAGACATACCTGTAGGACCTTACACATCTTACGTGGTTCAAGCAGACAAAGAGGGATACAAGATCAGTTATACTGCAAACGATCCCAAGACAGCGTATATAACTAAGGACATCAAAGAGAAGGGTGGTTTCTTAGGACTAGCAAATAATACACAGAAGGTAGTAGAAGAATACTTCATGGATGGTCAGATCAACCAAGGTGGTGCAGTATCGAATCATAGATCATGGTTAGATGGACAACCAGGTTTAACACAAGGTGAAGCAACAAAGATAACTGCTGCCCGAAAAAGTGAAGCCTGTATCAAAGCAATCGGAAGTGCAGAAGGTACAGGTCGTCTCGTGGGTACAAGTATTGGTGCTAGTGCTGCCCCTGCTCTTAGTGGTATCCCCTTTGTTGGTTGGGTCGCTGCTGGTTGGGTGGCAATGTTTGGCGGTAATCAAGGAGCTGATATAGGCGGTACCATGGCAGAAGACATCAACAAGAACTGTTGACACCTCAGAAATAATATACTATACTGACCACAGGAGATTCGACTTTTTGAGCACCAGAAAGTCGGAAAAAAAATTCGGGTAATTTTTTGCCCCTTAGGTTTTTATGATTAAAAAATTAATTAACAAATATCTCAATCTGATCAAAAAGGTTGATGAAAGGCATTATTGGCCACTTTTCATATTTCTGTCATGTTACTTTGTAGTGCCATATTCAGAATATGTCATTACACTACTAATTGTCTTGTATTTCAAATTTGAAGCACAATTTCGTAAATGGGGTGCTAGACTGATTCGCCCATTTCCTGAGTGGATCAGATATGGTACTTCTACGATTTTCTTCCTTGTTATGTTAGATGATACACTTGCATATCTTAGTATTATAGCAATTGCTTTCTGGAGTAACAGAGCGTTAAAAAATAGAGAAAAAAAACTAAATAAAGAATTAAACTCTAATGCAGAATGAACTTTACCGTATACTCAAAGGACGGATGCCCTTATTGCACCAAAGTTACTGAAGTGCTAGATATCGCTAAATTTAAGTTTGTCGAATATAAACTAGATCAACATTTCGACAGACATGCCTTTTATGAGGAGTTTGGAGGAAATGCAACATTCCCCCAAGTCATGTGTAACGGAGTGAAATTGGGTGGATGTCAAGAAACTGTTAAATACCTCAAAGAACACAACATGGTCTAATGGATAAAGAAGACGTACTCATTGACATTGTAGAGAAAGTTGTCAATGACGCAATGTTTGCCCACAAGCATACTTTCAAAATGTACGACTATTTGATATCCAACGATCTGACAAAACGTGACGTAGTAGATTTCCTCAAGTGTGGAACTGCTAAAAACATCAAAATAACACTTGAAGACCTCGACCTCTTAATTGAGGGGGGTCGTTCTGATATTAAGGAAGCGTATCCAAATTGGAAGAAATCCGAAGCAAGAAAGATCAGAAAATACCTTAAATCAATTATTAGTGATGCTGAAAAATACACCGTTAAAAAGTCCCGAAGAGTTCGCTCTAAATAGGGGTATAGAGATTATGCTGCCTAGAGCAAGGAGGGTAAGGCAACCAAGTTGGATTGATCGTACCTTTCGCTTACTAGATCGTTGGGTGCGTATTAGAATAGACATACGTAAGGAGGAACTCAATGGAAACTAGTACAATACTCTTTTTTTCGGGAGTTGGAATGTTTATAACGCTATTACTCGGTGGGGTAATTGGATGGCAATATAACGAGGCCGTGAGCAAGCATACATATAAGAGACAATTAGATAACTTACATCCTGAGTTCTTAGATGGCAACGGATCGTATGTTAACGAAGAACTTCTCGCAGTTCGTTTTCCAGATCCAGATGATCTGCTTGACGAAGACGACGAAGTATGATACAATAGTAAAAATGTGATTTGATATGGCAGCAAGAAAACTACCAAATGATGCATTAGTAACCGAAATCCTTCAAAAGGTCTCCTCAGCGAAGACTAAGAAGGAAAAAGTAGATCTACTCCAAGAGTATAATCAAGATGCGTTACGTGCAATTTTAATCATCAATTTTGATGAAACATTAAAATTTCTCCTACCAGATGGAGAAGTACCATTCAATGCTAATGATGCACCTGCAGGTACAGAGCATACTCGTTTAACACATGAGTATCGTGGACTATACAGGTTCTTCAAAGGTGGAGATAGTTCTATTAAAGGAATGAAGAGAGAACAACTCTTTGTACAGTTATTAGAAGGACTTCATGAAGACGAAGCAAATCTATTAGTAAGTGCCTGTAATAAGGATATTCAATCAAAATATCGTATTACTAAACAAGTGGTATCTGAAGCATTCCCATCTATAGAATGGGGCAACAGAGGATGATCTGGAACAGTAATGAAGAGATAGCATCAATCAAAGACAAGTACACTGTCATTCTTTTGCACAGTGCTTGTGATTATGCTGTATCCAGAAGCAAAAAACTTCCTACTAATGCATGTCTAGTCCATTACCTAGACATGAAGAAGGGGGAAGAGCATTACTCTGATCACTATGATATAGTAATGGGAAGCAAAGTAAACATTTTTGATTGCTATTATGACAAAATCGGATCAAAACACCTCAAATCCATCGGATTCTGCGGAGGAACAGTTTCTCCAGGAAATTTCAATATCAAAACATATCTCGCAGCAAGCAAATGATCTCTTCAAAGAGAAGAGAAAGAACCCAAAGGATTTCTTATTTGAAGCAGATCCTAATGTTCAAGACATTGATGAACTAGCAGATAACCTTTTTGAAGCACTATATGATCACACAAACAATAAATAGTGATATAGACCTACTACATCACTTAAGAGAATACGAACGCATTGCCAATGGGCAAAATCAGGAAACTGAGTGTATGCGTTCCTTTTTGCTCTTTTGGAACCAGTATCCAGTCAACTCGGTAGAAATAGTAAACGAGTGGATTGGATTTAGAACCCACCATGAAAGACAAAAAAGCAGCGAAAAAATTAATAAAAAGAGCTAAACTACATCCTGAGTGGTATACCAAGCAAGAAGCATGGTATGCTAAAATGATTAAAAAACAACATGAACGTAAAATTGATGAGCGTGACCCCAGACGCAGAAAAGACGATGGGGTACGTAGCGAGAGTGAGCAATCCGAACAACCAAGGAAATCCAGCAGTAGCTGGTTTACTAGGCTATTGCATAAAGCACGGTCACTGGTCAGTTTTTGAGCAAGCACACATGACAGTGGAGATTGAGACTACTCGTGGTCTCGCTGCACAAATATTAAGACATAGATCATTTACGTTTCAGGAGTTCTCACAAAGATATGCTGACACTAATCTGTTAGCAGAAGAGATCCCCATGTTCGATCTTCGTAGTCAAGATTTAAAAAATAGACAGAACAGTATAGACGATGTACCGAAGAACAAAAAAGCAGATCTCCAATACAAGATTGCTGAACATTTTGTTGAAGCGATGGATCTATACAACGAACTCCTCGCTTCGGGTATTGCGAAGGAATGTGCGAGATTTGTTCTCCCGTTAGCGACACCTACAAGACTGTATATGACAGGCAGTGTTCGGTCATGGATCCACTATATAGATTTAAGATCCGCACACGGAACACAAAAAGAACATATGGACGTAGTACATGAAGTCAGGCAGATTTTTAAACAACAGTTTCCTATCTGCACCAACGCTCTAAATTGGGAGTATAAGTAATGCCAATGTATTCAGTGAAACACCTTAAAACAGGTGAGCAAAAAGAAATGACTATGACCATTTCCCAATATGAGGAATGGAGGAAAGATAATCCCGATTGGGATAAAGACTGGATGGCAGGTGTAGCATCTGCAGTCAGTGGGGTAGGTGACTACCAAAACAAACTTCCTCAAGGTTTCAAAGATCGTTTAAATAACGTCAAGAAACATCACCCATACGCTAAGTTCGACAAAATCTAAATGCCTGTAAAAAGTAAGAAGCAACCAACACTTGTTGGTCTATCCACTAGACAAATGAGAAGAAAACCGATCGGTACAGAACATCTAATAGATATCAAACCTCTCACTGATAATCAGGAGAAGGTGTTTGAGGCATGGGATAAATCTAAAAACTTATTCTTATTTGGATGTGCTGGTACTGGTAAATCATTTATTACCATTTATCTTGCACTTCGTGATATACTAGATGAGAAGACACCATATGATAAACTCTATATTGTCAGGTCATTAGTACCTACAAGGGAGATTGGTTTCTTACCAGGTGACCATGAGGACAAAGCAAACCTCTATCAGATACCATATAAGAACATGGTTAGGTTCATGTTCAATATGCCTGATGACCCATCATTTGAAATGCTCTATGCTAATTTAAAACAGCAAGACACTATATCATTTTGGTCTACAAGTTTCATCCGTGGAACTACCATAGATAACAGTATAGTCTTAGTGGATGAATCAGAGAACCTAAACTTCCACGAACTTGACTCCATAATCACACGTCTAGGAGTTAACAGTAAGATTGTATTTGCAGGAGACGCTGCACAAACTGACTTGACAAAAGCCCATGAGAAAACTGGTATCATGGACTTTAAAAAGATTATTGATGACATGGATGAATTTGAGGGTATCGAATTCGGTATTGATGACATCGTTAGATCTGGTCTAGTCAAATCCTATTTGATTAGTAAGATGAACCTTGGACTTTAAACATTTAAACATACATAACTTTCCAGAGTTAAAAGCAACAACAACTACAAAGGGTAGGAGGTATCGTGTTGAAGATACTTTCTACCCTTCTGTTACGACTGTGATAGGGCATTCTAAAAAGAAGTCTATTATGGAGTGGAGAAACAGGGTAGGTGAAGAGGAAGCAAATAGGGTTACTAAACGTGCTACAACTCGTGGTAATAAGTGCCACAAACTTGCGGAGTTGTATCTTGAAAACAAAGATATAAGCAAATATAAGGATGATCCACTATCCATGGGTATGTTTTATCAGATCAAACCCCACATAGATAGTATCAACAACATACATGCAATAGAAGCACCTTTATCCAGTAAGTTGCTGAAGTTAGCAGGTCGAGTGGATTGTATTGCGGAGTATAAGGGAGAACTTGCGATAATAGATTTCAAAACCAGTACAAAGGAGAAACGTGAAGAATGGATACACGACTACTTTGCACAAGAGACAGCGTATGCTATAATGTTTCAAGAGCTAACAGGATTACAAGTTAAGAAGTTAGTTACGATCATTGCCTGTGAAACAGGCTCACCTCAAATATTTGAAATTTATGACAAGTTTAAGTATGCTCGCAAACTTAAAGGATATATTGACTCCTACCGAGAAGCATATGGCGAGTGGTAAGATAGATGAAGTCTTTGAAGAAAATTTTATGACTGCTGCGAAGTTCTCAGTAGAAATAGAAAAGATAGTCAAAGATAGCAGTCTCAACTACATCGAAGCTGTAGTACAGTTTTGTGAAGACAAGAATATAGAAATGGATGGCATCAGTAAACTGATATCAAAACCATTAAAAGAAAAATTAAAATATGAGGCACAACGTCTCAATTACATGAAGAAAACCTCTAGAGGTCTATTGAAACTGTGACAGGTTTTGAAGTTTACAAGATGTACCTTGCTCTGAAACTTCATTTTACTTCCAACACCTATGACTATTTTCAATATGGTGGAAATGCTAAGGCATCACAGGTTTCTTTTGACCAAAGAAGAGATAAGTTCTTTTTTGTCAAACTTTCAAGGAAGTTCAAGGACTTCGAGTTACGCGAATTTTTTGTAGCAAATTTAATCGCAGAGGATAAGGTATATCCTGCAACCCTAGTCAGAGAGGGTGCCAAGAATTATGCCGAGTATACCAAACGCAAACAATCTCTGACTTATCACTTCAAGGAAGATGTGGCAGCACTTCACGAGGAATGCGAGAAGTTTGATGATCTCTTTAAGATACAGTCAGTGCACCCACCCTTGCTAAAAGCACACTTAGGTGGTAGAATATGTTTGGAGACATTAACCATCTTTAACAAGATCTTCCAGTATGCACCTCAGTTTGATAAACATATCAAAGAAGAGATAGTCTGGAAGCCATTGAGGAACAAGGTAGTTAAATACGACCCCTTCCTGAGTGTAGACTTGGGTAAATATAAGAGAATAGTAAAAGCACAGTACTTATGAAATTTTTCAAGTCTGAGATAGTTCAAAGGGAACTCGAACAGATGCAAGAACTCTATCTAGAAATTAACAAGATGGGTTTATTGTTGAGCACAGAGCAGAAACGAGAACAACTTCAGAAGATGATGGAACTCATAAATCTACAGCAAACTATGTACATGCGTGTAACGTTATCTGACGATCCTGACGCTAAACAGTTAGTGAATCAAGTTAAACAGGCAGCAAGTATGTTGGGAATGTCACCTAACGAGGTCGGACCCCAATTTTATGATACATTAAAGGACAATGTACAAGAAATGATCAACCAATTACCTAAATAATTTCATGCATTTAATAATTATGGGCGTAGCAATCGTATTGATTGTTACTATAATTTGCGTACTAGTTCTATACGATCCACACTCATGAGATTAGCCGTACTGTGTTCTGGAAATGGTTCAAATTTCGAGAATATAGTGCGAACGTGTAGAAGTGACGAAGTTGTGTTAATGATCCATAACAAACCCAAGTGCGGTGCTGCAAAGCGTGCCGATAAACTTGGAATACCTCATTCATACATCGAGTCAACCGACGAAATCAACATGATTCGTCTCATTCAAGCATGGAATGTAGATCTAATCGTACTCGCAGGATGGATGCGAATTGTTACAAAAGATTTTATAAACGCATTCCGTGGTAGAATAATTAACGTTCACCCCTCTCTCTTACCTAAGTATAAGGGGTTACATGCAGTAGAACAGGCAATGGACGCAGGTGATGAATACACTGGTGCCACTGTTCACTACGTTAACGAAGAACTCGATGGTGGCGAAATCATCATCCAGTCTAAAGTTCCTATATTACATAATGATGATATCAAGTCACTTACCAAGGCGATTCAACGAAGAGAATACGCAATCCTTCCAGAGGCTATTAAACATGTTAAGCAACAACTACAGAAACAAGATAGTGGATATCTGTTGCAGGATGATATCTACCGATGGGACGGTAGAATTAGACGAAAGGATTTGGATGAACAAATTGTGCAGCAACAATAAGTCTGCTTCAGCACTTGCGGGTGCTTTATTATGCCCTGATTATATACCTCACGAATATGAGCAATGAAATTATTCCACTGTTTTCTACACCAGTATACAAAACCTCAGTAGAGGTAACTGATTTAGATACAGTACTGAAGACTATACCATACGAACCATACCCAGATAATAGCGGATATACAAGTAAAGACGTAAAGATATTACTCTCAGAACCTTTTAAAGGTATTAGAAAACTTATCGAACAGCACATGAACATGTACTGTTTCGAGTTGCTTAAACTTGCCAACTGTAGGATTAAGCATTCACAGTCATGGATCAACCTTCATAAACCTGGTAACTATTCACCTAAGCACTACCATAGCAACTCATGCTTTAGTGGTGGTCTTTATCTTGATGTGCCAGAGGGTAGTGGTGGATTAGTGTTCTGTGCATCACATACATCACCAACTTATACCACTGGTACAGTGAGACCACTCACAACTGATGGTAACATCTTTAACGCTGATAGATGGGGATTTGATGTACAGAAGGGAGATCTAATTCTCTTCCCGTCACACCTCATGCATCAGACTGATGTCAACGTTACCAATAGCAACCGCTACATGGTAGCGTTCAATTATTTCTTGGAGGGTAAGATCGGAGATAATACTCGTCAACTTCATATCAAAGTGGTATGAACTTCATCGAGGAATATCAACTCGATCCCAAACTTTGTGACACCTACCTCTCATTGATGAGACAGGCAGCAAGTGTAGGGTTAACTAAACCAGGCATATCATCTAATGGTCTCAACCGAAAGGTTAAGGCAAGCACAGATTTCTTTCTAGGTGACGCTGATAAACTTGGTGCACCTTTTGAGTTGTGGAAATCCTATCACCACGAACTATGGACGTTCGTACAGGATTACATTACAAAGTATAGGTTCATGGAGTTTGGTGGTACGTTTCAAATGAAGCAACTACCAGTCATCCAATGGTATAAACCAGGTGAAGGTTTCTATAAGTGGCACATAGATGGTGCACAAAGTGACTGTTGTGATAGAGCAATGGTCTACATGACATATCTTAACGATGTACCTGATGGTGGGACAATGTTCTATCACCAGAATTACAAGACAAGAGCTAAGAAGGGTAACACAGTGATATTCCCTGCAGGCTATACTCATCTACATAAAGGTGAGATCAGTGAAAAATATCACAAGTACATAATTACAGGATGGATCTGGTGGGAATGAATCTCTGGAAAAACTACACGAACGCATTATGGGAAACCTTTCCCGACTTTGAAAGACAACCCATCTGGGCAGACTGGACAGGCAAAAAAGGAACACGATTAACAGCACAGGTTTACGCACATGAGCACTTTATTAAGAGCAGAGAAGTGGACATCTGGGATGAGAAGTCCAGTATCTACAACAACATACTTTATCCTAAGACTGGGAGTAATCTTCCCTGTTTTGGCATGGATCTTATGGGATTTAGCGAAAACAAGGTAATCATTGTTTTTGACTTTCAACATCCAGTAGAGAATTATGTGTATGAGGTAGACAGTCTACCCTATGCAAACAAAAAGTATCGGTTCTTTGAGATGGGTAATCATTTCTCTAAGAACATCTTCGTTAGATACTGCAAGGCAGAAGAGGTAGACGATTATCTACCAATGTTTAAGACATATCTCATCTGGTATAAGCATATAATAGAACAAGCACAACCAAAAGGGTTGGATGCAACAGAGACATATGCAGATTTTGACACCTATATGAAGCGTTTAGACCCTGTTGGAGGGTATTTGTCAGGAAAGTTTGGCAAAGAGCAAGCAGAGGGGCTTGTCAACGGGTTTCTTTTCTGCTATAATAAATAGTGTATTAAGGCGACGGTTTTAATACTGGGAGTGACTGAATAAACTTACTGGCAATCGCTAGTTAAGGTGATGAGACACAGGTGGTGCTGCTGCGAGAGCAGAATCGACTTACCAGTCGGGTCTCAGGCAAAGAATGTTTTTTACACTGTAGTAATGCCCATTCTTTTGTTGGTACACAGTAATCCAACCTCCCCCTTTTCATACACAAATACAATAATAGGAGAATACGTATGTCATTTGCTTCACTTAAGAAGTCCTCATTTCAAGATCTACTTGCTAAGGCAGATAACCTTAACAAATCAGAGGCTAAAGGTCCTGATGAAAGATTATGGAAACCAGAGGTTGACAAGGCAGGTAATGGTTACGCAGTAATCAGATTTCTACCTGCACCCAACGGAGAAGACCTTCCTTGGGCACAAGTTTGGACACATGCCTTCCAAGGTCCAGGTGGATGGTATATTGAGAATAGTCTAACTACTTTAGGCAAAAAGGATCCTGTTTCGGATTTAAACAGGGAACTCTGGAATTCTGGTGGCGAAGGTTCTCCACAGAGAGCACAAGCACGTAACCAGAAACGTAAACTAAACTATTATAGCAACATCTACGTTGTTAAAGATAGTGCCAACCCTGAGAACGAAGGTAAGGTATTCTTATACCGTTATGGTAAGAAGATCTTTGATAAGGTTATGGAATCAATGCAACCTGCATTTGAGGACGAATCACCTGTCAATCCATTCGATCTATGGAAGGGTGCTGACTTCAAATTAAAGATTACAAAGGTCGCAGGTTTTTGGAACTACGACAAGTCAGAATTCGATGCCCCATCTACTTTAGGAGACCTAAAGGATAAAGAATTGGAAAGCATCTGGCAACAGGAACATAGTCTAGCAGCATATACTGCGGAAGATCAGTTCAAACCTTATGAGGAACTCAAGGAACGTCTTGACAGAACTCTTAAGTCAACTTACCGTCCTGATCCAGAGACGGTTGATGAGGAAGCAACTCCTGTACCAACACCTACTGCAGCACCAACTCCAGTGGCAACAGGTTCAGATGATACCTTATCGTACTTTGCTAAATTAGCATCTGAAGACTAAATGAAAGTCTGTATCGTTGGTGGTGGGTCGTCTGGATGGATGACCGCCACCACTTTTTGTAAGAAATTAAATTATGATGTCACTCTCGTCGAAAGTCCAGACGTTCCGATCTCTGGTGTGGGTGAGAGTACATTACATCAGTTCCAACGATGGATAGATTTCGTTGGTATTAGAGATGATGAGCAAGAATTTATAAGAGAGACAGGTGGCACGATCAAACATGCCATCAAATTTACCAATTTTTTAGAAAAAAATTCTGGGTCATTTTATTACCCCTTTGGTTTATCTCCCAAAGATCCAA
>OCZA010000626.1_pt1 | contig 11759 bp, 10 predicted proteins | sample 1539021 | NCBI WGS metagenome assembly OCZA01 (sample SAMEA2619376, study PRJEB22493) | marine metagenome | biome: marine biome (ENVO:00000447); feature: surface water layer (ENVO:00002042); material: "saline water (ENVO:00002010), including plankton (ENVO:xxxxxxxx)" | depth 5 m | reverse complement strand
ACCTGCCATGACTGCTGGACCAGCCCAAAGAGTTACTCTCAAATATTCTTGATCCTTGCCATTAACAATTAATTTTCTGTCATGAACTGGATCATGATTGTGTTTGAAGGCAGTAACCATTGTTGTGGGACTTAAAATAACATCGTAGTTTTCAAAAAACTTTCTCCACTTCTGTCTAATACTTTGTCTCATAGCATTTACGACGACCCAATCGGTATGTGTAATGACCGAACTGCGAGCAACTTTTGCTAATTCTGAATTATCATCTGGACTTAGAGAGGTATTTATCTCGGCAAGACCCTCTATAACTTCTTTGGGAGAGCCAGCAAGCATTAAAGGATTTAAAAGTGCACTATAAACTTTATCTATTTCTTCAAAAGAAAAAGGCAATACCGCAGTCTCTACTTTAGCGCCTAAAGATTTCAAATTTTCTGCTGTAGATCTTATTAAATTATTAATTTCATCATCTACCTCTGCATAAGGTTCTTCAGGCCACACAGCTATTCTCAGCTCTTCTATTTTTGAAGATCTAGATTTTGGTAAATTTATATTCCAGGCATGATTATCTTGAACTTGTGGTGCGGCGAGAACATCTAATGCTAATTCAAGATCTTCTGGGCTTCTAGCTAAAGGACCACTGACTGATAAACCATTGCCAGTTGAAATAGACCCAGGTGGGGGAGGCATGTGACCAACCTCTGAAATAATATTATAACTAGGCTTATGACCGAATAACCCACAAAAATGAGATGGAATTCTAATAGAGCCGCCAATATCTGAGCCTAGCTCAAGAGGCGTCATTCCTGAAGCTAACGCAGCAGCTGAGCCACCTGAAGATCCTCCTGGAGTTCTTTCAATATCCCAGGGGTTATTGGTGGTTCCATACAATGCATTAAAACTTTGCAAATCTGCTGAAAGGAATGGAACATTAGTTTTACCGAAAATAATTGCTCCCTCATCGACAAGTCTTTGAACCGCTTCAGCATTTTTATTAGGTATATTATCTTTCCACGCAGGATTGCCCCCCGTAGAAACAATACCTTCAACTTCAAAAGCATCTTTTATGGTCATCGGAAGGCCAAAAAGAAGGCCGGTTTTATTTTTTGTTTGGTCTGCTTTCTTAGCTTTTTCTAAAGCTCTTTCTGCATCGAGAACAACTACAGCATTTATTTTAGGATTAACTCTCTCAACTTGTTTTAGATAAGCTTCTAATAACTCTACAGATGAAATCTCTTTAGATTTAATTTTATTAACTAATTCTTTCGCATTTTCATAAATCATAAACTTATCTAAATAAAGAGAAATATTTTCTTATTTCGCTAATAAAAATCTCTGGTTTTTCAAAAGCGGCAAAATGTCCGCCAGCATCCAGAACGTTGTAGTAAGCAAGATTTATATACCTTTTTTTGAGCCATCGCTCAGAGGCGCGAAAAATTTCTTTTGGATACACACTCACTCCGGTAGGAGTTGTTACTTCTTCTCCGGAAAAATCTCCGAAACTTTCCCAATAAAGCCTAGCTGAAGAAGTAGCACTTTCGGTTAACCAGTAAAGCATTACGTTAGTTAGAAGATCTTCTTTTGAAATAGCATTTTCAGGATTGCCATTACAATCTGTCCATTGATAGAATTTCTCTAATATCCAAGCTGCTTGACCAATTGGAGAATCGGTTAATCCGTAGCCAATAGTTTGAGGACGAGTTGATTGTTGTTTTGAATAGCCTGAATCCCAGTCCTGATAAAATTGAAAGCCTGCTAAAGCCGATTGTTCAAGTTCGGTCAAATCATTCATGGTTTCCATATCTGGAGCTACTACGGCCATATTCAAATGAATAGCTTCACAATTTTTATCCAGCATTCCCAACGCAGTTGTTACAGCAGAACCCCAATCTCCGCCTTGAGCAAAATACTTTGTGTAACCTAAACTTTTCATAAGTTCAGCAAATGTATTAGCTATTTTTTCAACACCAAAACCTGGCATTGTCGGTTTGCCTGAAAATCCAAAACCTGGAAGTGATGGAGTTACAATATGAAAAGCATCTTTTGGGTTGCCACCATTAAGAGTTGGATCAGTCAAAGGCTTGATAACTTGCAAAAACTCTACAATTGATCCGGGCCAGCCGTGAGTAATAATTAAAGGCTTAGCTTCAGGATGAGGAGATTTTAAATGTATGAAATGAATATCTAAATCATTAATCTTAGTCATAAAATGAGGAAATTCATTTAGCTTTTCTTCTTGTTTTTTCCAGTCATATTCATTGAGCCAGTAAGAATGAATATCTTTCATATAAGACAGAGGAATACCTTGAGTCCAATCCTTCGGAGTTTCTTTGTCTGGCCATCTAGTTAGTTCTAGTCTTTTTTTTAGATCTTTCAGCTTCGCTTCTGAAATATTTATTGCGAAGTCATCTATTTTTGTCATTATCTAATCTTTGATCTTTAATCTGATTCTTCTTTGCAGGATGGAGGTAGATTAATTGTTGGATTTTTATCAAAAAATCCTGACGGTATTAAATGAAAACCACAATACTCTACAGGCATAACAGGCCAATCTTCTGGTCTTGGAATATGAGTAACTCCAAACGTATGCCAAGTAACAAGATCACAATTACTAATATCTCTATTTTCGGATGTCATTTCATCTAATCCACCTTGTCCATCATGCATCACCGTATGCCTTCCACCACCAGAAATTTCTTCTTTTTCAAAAGGTGTAGCCCAAAGATTATGCTTAGCAAAACAGGCTCTTTTTCCGGATGGAGACTCAGGATCTGAAAGCAATACAGGAGTATTGCCCGGCAAGAACTTATACGCAGAATCACCACCTACGGAATTCTTTTTAGTTGGGTTAGTTATTTTCCATACTCGACTTTGTTCGGGAGAGATATTTCTTTTCGCATCAGATTCTTTTTTCAAGTGAGTAGAAACCGCTTGAAATTGAGTCCCATGAGGATTGTTTTCTCCCACAGGAATTCTCTCAACATTAGTTTCAATTAAATTATTTTCTCCACCATCTAGATGCCAATCTATCCTCACGTTGAATAAATGTTGATGAATTGGTGAAACTAATTCATTCGTAATTTTCATATCTTGCGCAGGGTTGTGAATATTTTCGTTATAAGTACTTACCCCAACAATGCCGGTTAACTTCATTTCCAGCTCAATAGTTCCATCTAAATATAAATACCAAAAAATACCATAGTCATAATTACCAACCGTAGAAAATGAGCTAATAACCAATCTTCTAGATCTTCTGACTTCACTGAAACCTTCTCCAATTGTATGAGAGTGTTTCCACTGAATTCCATAATCTTCTTCGTGCAAGCAAATAGCATTTTTGATTGTTTCTACAGACCCATCAAAAGACAATTTATGACTATCAAAATAATGAATCTCTCCTAAACAATCGCATCCCAAAGACAAAGAATTTGCCAAAGCACCAAACCCATACTCTGTTCCATCATGAACCGCTTTCCAAGAATGCATTGGGTCTGAAGATCCATAAGGGACGACCATATCCGACATGCTTGCTCTATATAAAATAGGTCTTTCCTCTAATTTTAGATTGTGAATTACCAATCCTTCTATAGGATCTAAAGACACCCTCAAATTCCAACCTTCCCAAGAGATTTCGTTGTTCGATACCTGGAACCCAACACCGTTTGGCTGGGTTATAGAGATTTCTTTTGGTTGAGATCTTAAGACTTCCTGTGAATCTGAATCGTACCTTGCAGATGCCTCTGCCATTTTAATAACACCATGATCTTCTATTTCTACTACACAGTTGTCTGTTAGATCAACATGAGAAATAAGCCCTTGAATTGGTCTAGCGTAAGCATTATCACTTGGAGTTTCTTTTAAAAAAGATATGGTTTTTAGTGCTCGATGACCTTTTTTGATATTTTTATTTACAATGCCGCCACCAGGCCAGGGATCTATTTGAATTAGACTTAAATCAGTAATACCTCTTTTCTTAAGAGCCTCTTGATAATCTTTATTTTCTAAGGTTAATTGAATAGCCGTCATAATTTCTATCAATGTGTAAGTAGGACCGGCTTCTTCAGGAAGAGAAATAAAAGAGGTAACTTCTTCATCAGTTAAATCAATCGATGCTTCAAATCCTTTAGAATTAGAATCAACACCCACTATTTTAGATTTTCTAGAAAAGGCATCTCCAGGCTGAAAGTTTTTTACAAACTCTTTTTTTGGTTCATCCAAAGTGATATAACTAAAAACCGAATTTTCATCGAAGTTTTTATCTGATTTTAAGAGCGAGATGGATTTTTCTATTTCTTTAGCAGAAAGAGTATCCAAGGGGTGTAAGATATTTTTCATAATTCTAAACAATGAGTTTAAATTAATTCTGTAAAGAATATACTTTTTTCAAATTTTATTTCTATAGTAAGATCGATGTATGACTTTCGAAGAAGCTAGAGTTATTTTTATAGTTTACTCAACCTCGCTCGTTCCATTATTTCTTATGGTTTTTTATAGAAATCTGTTCCCTAATTGGGTTCCAAAATTTTATCTAGGTACTTTTTTTGTTTGTGCTTTTGGTTGGGAAATATGGATGACTTTTGGGTTAGTGGATGGTGATCCTGTTAGTCTGAGAAGATCAGACGCATTAAATTTATGGATTCCTCAAAATATAAACTGGATGTTAAATTCACTAGCTGATGCCGGCACAATAGGCTTGGGAGGGCTTTGGCTAATGTGGAGATTTTCTGGAAAAAATTCGGTAGTTTTCAACGTTTGGAATTGGCGAGCATTTTTTATTTTATTTTCTTGGTGTATTCTTCAAAATATTTTTGTAGAAATGTTTTTGTATCACGATCAACTTTCCGTGGGTAAGGCTTTATCCTGGGCGCCTCTAATTCCAACAGGTCCATACTTTAACCCTCTTTTATTTGAATTTAACGGAAGGACAGTTATGCTCCAAACACAGATTCCTTGGTTAATTCTTCCGGCTTTGCTTTACTTGGCAATCATTAGATTATCAAATAAAAATTAAATTTAACCTTTAACAAATGAATAAAGATAATAACGCTTATTGGAAATCAAATTTAAAAATTCTAGGATGTCTTATGACTATATGGTTTTTGGCTTCCTTTGGCTTTGGAATAATTTGGTCAGACGCGTTAGATAAAATTCAGGTTGGAGGTTTTAAACTAGGTTTCTGGTTTGCTCAACAAGGCAGTATTTTTGTTTTTGTAATTATAATTTTTATATACGTTTTTTTGCTTAATAGATTAGATAAGAAACATTTTTCTAATTCTACTGAGAAAGATTAAATGGATACGCAATCTCTTACATATCTTTTTGTTGGAGCTTCTTTTGCTCTTTATATTGGAATAGCTTTTTGGTCCAGAGCCAAGTCAACTAATGATTTTTACGTAGCAGGAAAGGGGGTAAATCCAATAGCTAATGGAATGGCAACGGCAGCGGATTGGATGTCTGCTTCTTCTTTTATTTCTATGGCTGGATTAATTGCATTTCTCGGCAGAGATGGCGCGGTCTATTTAATGGGCTGGACAGGCGGGTACGTTTTGCTTGCACTATTGTTGGCTCCTTACTTAAGAAAATTTGGCCAATACACGGTGCCAGATTTTATAGGCACTCGCTATTATTCAAACACAGCAAGACTAGTAGCAGTGATCTGTCTTATTTTTGTTTCTTTTACCTATATTGCAGGTCAAATGCGAGGAGTGGGAATAGTTTTCTCAAGATTCCTTGAGGTGGATATTGATGTCGGTGTAATGATTGGCATGATAATTGTATTTTTTTACGCTGTCATGGGAGGTATGAAGGGAATAACCTACACTCAAGTCGCTCAATATTGCGTTATGATTTTCGCCTATTTGGTTCCAGCAATTTTTATTTCAATATTAATTACAGGAAATCCGGTCCCACAATTAGGTTTTGGCGATACTTTAGTAGGCACCTCAACTTTTTTGTTAGATAAATTAGATCAAGTGACTGTTGACCTGGGATTTGGAGCATATACAGAAAATACTAAATCTAATATTGATTTATTTTGCATCACAGCTGCTTTAATGTTCGGTACAGGGGGTTTGCCTCATGTGATAGTAAGATTTTTTACTGTACCCAAAGTAAGCGATGCTCGAAAATCAGCTGGATACGCTCTAATTTTTATAGCATTACTATATACAACTGCTCCAGCTGTTTCTGCTTTTGCAAGAATCAATTTTATTGACTCAATCCAGAACGTAGAATATTCAGTTGCTCCGGATTGGTTCAAAAATTGGGAGGATATTGGCTTAATTGCTTGGCAGGACAAAAATAATGATCAGTCAATTCAATATTCATCTGGAAATGCTCTTGAAGGAGTAAGACCCGATTATTCTGACAGCAGAGGCGAAAACGGCGAACGCATTCTAAATAACAGACCTAATGAAAACAACACCAATGAAGTTTATATTGACCGAGATATTATCGTTTTAGCTAATCCAGAAATTGCCAAGCTACCCGGATGGGTTTTTGCACTTGTTGCTGCTGGAGGTTTAGCAGCAGCTCTTTCAACCGCCGCAGGATTGTTGTTAGTTATATCTTCATCGATATCTCATGATTTATTGAAAAAAACTTTCATGCCAAGAATTAATGAAAAGCAAGAACTGCTTTTTGCCAGAATAGCTTCTACTATTGCAATTATAATCGCAGGATTGTTTGGAATTTATCCGCCTGGCTTTGTTGCACAAGTTGTTGCATTTGCTTTTGGTTTAGCAGCTTCGACAATCTTTCCAGCACTTTTAATGGGAATTTTTTCGAAAAGACTTAATAAAGAAGGGGCTATCTCTGGGATGATTTGCGGATTAATTTTTACATCCTCTTACATCGTTTATTTTAAATTTTTAAATGCCTCTTTAAATTCATCTGAAAATTGGTTCTTGGGCATATCGCCAGAGGGGATAGGTTTTATAGGAATGATAGTAAATTTTAGTGTTGCCTTTTTAGTTTCTAGTTTTACAAATAGACCGCCAAGAGAAGTTGACGCAATGATTGAAAATATCAGGCAGCCATAATTTAAGACACTTTCTTAGTAATTAACACAGTTATACTTTATCTATATATTTCTTGATATGAAGATTTTAAGAACGCCAGATAAATATTTTGCCAACATAAAGGATTATCCTTTTCAACCAAACTACACTTTGATTAAAACAGAGGATAATAGTGATCTTAGAATTCATCACATAGATGAAGGGCCTAAAAATGGTCCAATACTCCTAGCGATGCATGGCCAGCCTGTTTGGAGTTATCTTTATTCAAGAATGATCCCCTTTTTAAATGAAGCAGGGATTAGAGTGATAGCTCCTGATCTGCCTGGTTACGGTAAATCAGACAAACCTTCTCTAAGAGAAGATTATAGCTATCAAAGACAAGTTGACTGGATGACGGATTGGCTTGTTACTAACGACTTTAAAAACCTTACGTTTTTTGGACAAGATTGGGGTGGTTTAATTGGTTTAAGAATGGTTGCTAATGAGCCTGATAGATTTGATAAAGTTTCTATGGGAAATACCGGGTTGCCTTATAATCCTAGTGCTTCTCAAAAAGTTTTAGATCAAATAAAAGCTTTTAGAGAAAGTGATCTTAAATTGACTCCTTTTTCGATGTCTAAAGAACTTAGAAAGATGGATGGAAAAAATTTATCTTCAGATCAATCTGAAAATCATCCAGCGCTTAAATTTATGTACTGGCAAAAATTTTGCTGGGATACAGATGATTTGCCAATGGGTTTTTTAATGTCTCAAATGATGGAAAGTAACTCAAGACTAAACTCATTATTTTATTATGCATTTGTCTCTTTAGGTCTCGGGAGGTTTTACCCTTTTAAATCCAATGTAGCTAAAGCATATGAAGCACCATTTCCCGACCCGAGTTATCAAATGGGACCAAGAGCAATGCCAAGTCATGTTCCAACAATTCCCGATCAATCATTAGAAGCTCAAAAAGAAGCTAGGGAAGTATTTAAGACTTGGAATAAGCCCTTTCTGAGTATTTTCGCTGGAGATGATCCTGTGACTAACGGTATTGAAAGAGACGTTCTGGAGATGTGTCCAAATGCAAAAAGTGCACCTAATATTGGCGGAGGTCATTTTTATCAATGGACAAGACCGAAAGAATTATCTAATTTACTAATTAATTTTATCAACCAAAAAGGAGAATAACTATGTTGAAACTTCACTATGCACCAAACTCAAGAGCGGAAAGAATTCTTTGGCTTTTAGAGGAACTAGAACTTCCTTATGAGTTGAACTCAATGCCTTTTCATCCTGAAGCACTAAAATCAGAAGAACATCGCCAGAGACATCCTCTTGGTAGAATTCCAGTTCTAGAAGATGGAGACATAAGCATTTACGAATCGGGAGCAATTATTGATTATGTTTTAGAAAAACATAAAAACGGAGGCCTCAAGCCCGCAGTAGAGGCTGCTGAATTTCCTTATTATTTGCAGTGGTTCCATTTTTGTGAGGGAATGATCGCGCAGCCAATGAATACAATAGTTGTGCATACCATCTTATTACCACCCGAAAGAAGAGACGAAACTGTTTTAGGCCAAGCACAACGTTTAGCTTCGAAATCCTTAGCAGCCATTGAAAAGGCTTTAGAAGGAAAGGAATATTTGATAGGCGACTTTTCAGGTGTCGAATTTATGACAGGTCATTGCTGTACGAAATTATCAGATTTGGGCTGTGTTACAGACGATATGCCAAATTTAAAAGCATACGTTGAGAGAATTAAATCAAGACCAGCTTTTCAAAAAGCTATTTCAACTAATTAAAGAGAGAAAAATATGAAGGTAGAAAATAAAGTTAATCCTAATCAAGAACAAATGGCAGGTTTTTTGGAAGGGGATGTCGATTCACCGATAGAAATGGTAAATCTACTAAAGTTTAAAGATAAAGCTGAATACGATGATGGCAGGGAAACGGATCTTTCAGGTTGGGAAGCTTATGCTATCTATGGAAAAGAGGTAATAGAACATGTTAAGAAAGTTGGCGGTGAACAAGTCTTTTTTGGAAGAGTCGAACGCTTGATGTTAGGTGAAGTAGAAGAACTATGGGATATGGTTGCTATTGCTAGGTACCCATCAAGAAAGGCTATGCTTCAAATGATTTCAGATCCTGATTACATAGAAAGTGCCAAACATCGATCAGCTGGTTTGAAAGGACAGTTGAACATAGAAACAAAAACCTAAAATTTTTTATCAATAACTTCACACTTTTGTCCTATGAAAGAATTACAATCCAAAAAATCTGATATTACTTCAACTAGAATTATAGAGATAAATTCTGACGGAAGGTTGGACGAAAATGATATTTTGGTGAAGATAGAAAAATTTTCTTTCACAGCTAATAATGTAACCTACGGAGTTGCCGGCGATACAATTGGCTATTGGCAATTTTTTCCTGCTAGTGAAAACACAAATAATGAGTGGGGATGTATTCCAATGTGGGGGTTTGCTGAGATCATTAATTCTAATAATGATGACTTAAAAGTTGGCGAGAGATTGTTCGGCTATTTCCCTCCTGCCAATATTCTATCTTTAAGCCCAATTAAAATAAATGCAAAAAGTTTTAGTGATGGGAAAAAACATCGAGCTGAATTACCACCGGTTTATAACAATTATGTAAGACTATCTGGAGAAGAGAATTACGACAGTTCTATGGATTATATTAGAGCTTTATTGTTTCCTTTACATATAACTGCATTTTGCTTATGCGATGCTTTACAAGACCAATCGTACCTTAATTCAAATCAGGTTCTTATAATCAGCGCTTCTAGTAAAACAGCTATAGGCCTTGCTCAAGGATTAGCAGATATAAAAGATTCACCTAAAGTTATAGGGCTAACTTCCACAAAGAACTTAGATTTTGTAAAAAATTTAGGTTGTTATGATGAAGTTATTTCTTATAACGAATTAAGAAAAGTAGATGCAAGTATAAAATCGGTGATTGTGGATATGGCTGGAAATAGAGAAATTTTAGGAACTTTGCACAAAGCCCTGGGAGATAAAATGGTTAAATGTTTAACCGTAGGCATGACTCATTGGGATAATGAAACTACTGCTGAAGATCTGCTTGGACAAGCAATGAATAGAGACCGAACAGAATTCTTTTTTGCTCCTGCTCATATTCAAAAACGAATTGGAGATTGGGGGCAAGAAGGCTACAGCCAAAAAACTAATGAATTTATGACTAATCGAGCTATTCAAAGCAAAGATTGGATGAAAATAAAAGAGATTTCTAGCTTAGAAAATTTTGTCAAAACTTACGACGAGGTTGTTAGTGGAAATATTAATCCTAACGAAGGAATAATTATTAATTTAGACAACTGATGACAGAGATCAAGCCTAAGAACTAATAAAATGGAACCTTTAACTTTAATAGGTGCACCGCCTTCTCCTTACACAAGAAAGATGATTGCTTTGATGCGATATCGACACATACCTTACAATATAATTTGGGGAGATCCGCAAGGAATGCTTTCTGGAGAATTAAAAAATCTTAATATTCAACCGCCAAAACCAGCCTTACTTCCTACTTTCATACTTCCAGATGAAAAAGGAATTTTAAAAGCTGAAACAGACTCAACACCATTAATTCGAAGATTTGAACGTGAATACGAAAATAGAAAGTGCCTTCCAACTGACCCAGCTTTAAATTTTTTAAATTTCCTGTTGGAAGACTATGCTGATGAATGGGTTACAAAATTTATGTTTCATTATCGATGGCACTTTGCTGAAGATGCTGACAATGCTGGTACATTGCTGCCTCTTGCTCAAGCTACTAATTTACCTGATGAATTTCATCAAACTGCAAAAAAATATATTGCTGAAAGGCAAATAGAGCGACTTAGAGTCGTTGGCTCAAATGAAACAACGGCTCCCATAATTGAAGCAAGTTATAAAAGATTTTTAACTATTTTGGAAAGTCATTTTCAAAATCTTCCTTTTTTATTTGGACAGAGAGCAAGTTCAGCGGATTTTGGGCTTTATGGGCAATTGAGCCAATTAATTGGCTTTGATCCTACTTCTCGAAAATTAGCTCATGATTTATCACCAAGAACAGTTGCTTGGGTGAGTGTAATTGAAGATATTTCTGGACTAGATATGACAGAAGAAGGCTGGAGCAAAGTGGAAGAATTACCTTCAAGTATCAAAGATTTACTTGAAGAGGTAGGCAAAGGTTATGTGCCAGCTTTGCTTGCAAACCAAGAAGCACATGAAAAGGGAGAAAAAACTTGGGAAGCAGAAATAGATGGGTGCACTTGGGTTCAACAAACATTTCCTTATCAAGTTAAATGCTTAAAATGGATAAACGAAGAATATTCAAAACTAGTCGAAGTAGATAAAAAAAGAATAAATAGTCTTTTTGAAGGTACTGGATGTGATAAGTTAATTTTAAATGAAAATAATTAATAATCTATTTCCTCAAGATGCTACGAACTATCAAGGCAGTAAAATAGCCCTTTACGGATTTGCAATAATTTTGGTCTTAACGACTTGGAGATCCATTATCCACATGTTTTTTTGGGAGACTGGACTTATTGATATTGCCAATTTTGTTATTCTAGAGGGAGATCCTGATCCAATGGTTCCAATCTATCTGTTTTTTTCCTTATGGGGATTGGAACAAGTTTTGATATGTCTTTTGGCCTGGACTGTATTGATTAGATATCGAGGGCTAATTCCAATTATGATTTTTATTTTTGCTATGGAATGGTGGATTAGACTGATC
>OCZA010000617.1_pt1 | contig 11836 bp, 5 predicted proteins | sample 1539021 | NCBI WGS metagenome assembly OCZA01 (sample SAMEA2619376, study PRJEB22493) | marine metagenome | biome: marine biome (ENVO:00000447); feature: surface water layer (ENVO:00002042); material: "saline water (ENVO:00002010), including plankton (ENVO:xxxxxxxx)" | depth 5 m | reverse complement strand
GAAAAAGCTGAAGCTCTAGCAATAGCAATAACCAGCCCCGCAATAGTAACCAACTCAAACGAGGCAAGTTATCCGGTAGCGGGCACCTGTAATCTGTCTGGTGTCTCTGTAGTTGCCTCATTAACTAGTGGCTCGGATACTGTGTCTGGATCCTCAGTTGATTGTACGTCTGGAGCTTGGTCAGCAACTGTTGATGCAAGTTCTCTTGCTGATGGTTCTATAACTGTTAGCGCTACAGGAACCACTACGTTGGAGACAAATACAGCGACGGCCTCAACGACAAAAGATACTGTTGGACCGGTTGTAAGTGCTCCTGCTGATATAACTGTGGCAGCTGTGGATGCAAATGGAACACCAGCCACCGATACAGCTATTGCCTCTTTCTTATCAAGCGCGAGTGCGGTTGATGCGGGTGATGGTGTAGTGAGCGTAGCGAACGATGCACCTGCTGTATTCCCAATAGGTGCAACAACAGTTACGTTTAGTGCGGTTGATTCTTTAGGTAACACAGGATCAAGTTCTGCGGTTGTGACGGTTGAGGATCAAACTCCGCCTGTTATAACTGTTGAAGATGCCACTGTAGCGGCGACGGATGCTAGCGGAACACTTGCTACTGACACAGATATCGCTGCGTTCCTGGATTCTGCAACGGTAGAAGACAACGTGGATGCAAATGTTACGGTAACTAATGATGCGCCAGACATATTCCCAATTGGCCCAACTGTTGTGACATTCACTGCAACAGATTCATCAGAACTGACCGCCACAGCAACCGCTACTTTGACAGTTGCAGACTTAACGGCACCTGTTGTAACAGCACCTGATGCAATAACAGTTGCTGCGAATAATGCAGCGGGAACAGCAGCATCTAATTCTGCAATATCAGGAGACTGGAAGCTTGCTGCGATGGCTGGAGCGATGGGCGTTGGCTGGGATGCGGATAACCCAACAGGCTGGTGGTCTAACAGTGATGATGATGTGACTACTCGAGCTTGTTTGTTTGACGATATCTTTAGATTTGGAGCGGATGGATCGTTTGCAAATGTAATGGGTTCAGAGACTTGGCTTGAGAGTTGGCAGGGAGTTGATGGTGATCAATGTGGGGCTCCTGTTGCGCCGCATAACGGTAGCTCAACCGCGAACTATACATATGACTCTGCTAATTCAACTATTACAGTGAATGGACTTGGTGCTCATATCGGATTACCAAAGGTTTACAATGGTGGTGAGATGACTTCGCCGTCAGAGGCAGTAACGTCCGTGACTTATTCAATTACTGAGATGACATCTACTGCGATGACTTTGCAGATTAACTATTTTGATACATATGTGTGGCAGTACAAACTGACAAAAGATCAGCCCGCTGCAACAAAGTCTGTGTCGATAACGAAAGTCATAGAGACTGATGCAGGAAGTCCGTACATAAAGACGGTGGAGTTGTATGTCGGTGGTACCGTAGATTTCTCAGATGGTTCGATCGTTATGAACTATGGTAAAAATGGTGCTGCTTTTGCAGATAATCAAATTGATATCTCTGGACTTGGCGTGCAAACAGATACCTATGTCTATGTAATCAGAGATCTCGCATTAATGCAGACAGATTTCCCAAGTGCTGGACTCAGTGCCTCGAACACGGTGACCACTTCCACTGCAACCAATGGTGATGACAGCTATCAGATAACGATGGATGGTGCCGTCATTAGTCAGTTCGGTGTTGAGGGTGATCGCGGTGATGAGACCTGGGAGCACAGAGATACCTTTGCCGAAAGAAAGGCAGGCACAACCGATGATGGAACCTTTACTATTGATCATTGGACTATTAATGCGGAGCAATTCCTTGATGATTACGGAACTTATAACAGCGCAGCTGCCCTGGAAACAGTAATAACATTGGGCAATTGGAAAGTTGAGTCAACTGATGATACGAATCCTATAGCTACGTTCTTGGCCTCTGCAACTGCTGTGGACAACGTGGATGGTTCAGTTTCTGTTAGCAATGATGGACTTGCAGTCTTCCCATTAGGTGAGACATTGGTAACCTTCAGCGCTACTGATGCTGCGGGTAATACGGGTACTGCAACATCAACAGTGACAGTGACTGATCAGACGGCGCCAGAGATAACAGCACCTGCGGATGGAACCCTTGCAGCAACGGATGCTTCGGGGCTTGCCTCGTCAGATGCTTCTGTTCAGGCATGGTTTGCGACTGCAAGTGCTTCTGATAACGTTGATTCATCGATGACGATAACCAATGATGCTCCAGAGGTTCTTCCTATTGGTGCAACTTTGGTGACCTTTACCGTCTCTGATGCTGCTGGAAATTCTGCAAGTGCAACGGCGACAGTAACAGTTGCCGACTTAACAGCACCTGTGATAACAGCACCTGCGGCAATCACTCTGCTTGGTGAAAATAACGGCTTAGCGGCAACTGATGCATCAGTTACTGACTTCTTGGCCTCGATTACTGCATCAGATAATGTAGATGGTGCGATTGCCTCGATTACTAATGATGCACCAGCGGATGTGTTCCCGCTAGGGGATACAACAGTCACTTTCACGGCGGTTGATGCAGCTGGAAATACGGGTACCGCTCAAACGGTCGTAACGATAAGTCTTGATATCACAGCGCCAGAACTAACAGTTCCAGCCCCGATAGCATTAGAGGTGGCAATGCCATCAGATGTGGTAGATGCGGCGGATACTGCGATAGTAACGTTCTTGTCTGGTGCAAGCGCGATTGATAACAAGGATGGTGATGTTACGTCGAGTATCGTGAACGATGGCCCTGCTGAATACCCGGTCGGTGAGACTGTAGTAACCTTCACTGTATCTGATGCTTTGGGCAACACAGCCTCAGCATCCTCAAGTGTCACAGTAACTGTGACAGATACAGATGGTGATGGATTACCTGACTTCTATGAGAACCTGTACGGCTTAGATCCAAATGATGCGTCGGACGCCAATGGAGACCTTGACGGAGACGGATTTACGAACCTTGAAGAGTATGAAGCTGGAACTGATCCGACAAGAGATGAATTGCCTCCAGAACTAACTATCCCTGCTGATATCAGCATGGGTGCTACTGGGCGCATGACTGATGTATCCATAGGAACTGCATCAGCGGTTGATCTGAAGGATGGAGAGCTCTCCCCATCAGCAAGTGCAAGTGGACCATTTAAGTCTGGTTTAACCTTAATCACATGGAGTGTTTCAGATGCGGCAGGCAATACAGCAACGGCTGTTCAGTCCGTTGAAATTATGCCTTTAGCTAATTTAACGCCTTCTTCGGTGACAGTAGAAGGGGCCACTGTGGATGTAATTGTAGAGCTTAGCGGTGATGCTGCTGCTTATCCAGTGACGATTCCATTGACTATTGACGGAACTGCGACCATGGGTGAAATGCCAAGTGCTCTTGCTGGAGATTGGACACTAGCTCCAATGGCCGGTGCGCTGCAGGTTGGCTGGGACGCCGACAATGTTGGAGGATGGTGGTCAAGTGGAGATGGCGAGGTTACAGATCGTGCATGTCTATTTGATGATATCTTTAGATTTGGGGCAGACGGATCATTTGCTAATGTGATGGGAGCTGAGACCTGGCTTGAGGGATGGCAGGGTGTTGACGGAGATCAATGTGGTGCTCCAGTAGCTCCTCATGATGGTAGCGCCTCTGCAACATATACGCATGATGCGGCTACAGGCGAGCTTATGTTAGATGGTGTGGGAGCGCATCTTGGACTGCCAAAAGTCTATAACGGTGGTGAGATGTCAAATCCTGCTGATGCACCAGCATCTGTAACATACGTGATTACAGAAATGTCAGATACTGCAATGACGGTACAGATTAATTATGTTGATACCTTCGTGTGGCAGTATAAGTTTGTGAAGGTGGCATCTGCCGCTGGATCAGGAGACTTCACTGTAAGTGATTCTGTGACGATAACAGAGGGTACTAAGGGAATGGTCACAATGACTGTGAATGAGGATGCAGAAGCAGAATCGTCAGAGACGGTTACCATTTCTATTGGTTCACCAACTAACGCTGTAGTGGGCTCTGTTTCAGAGAGAACTATTACGATAGTTGAAGAAAATGTGGCACCGATGATTCACCTCAGTGTGTCACAGGGCGGTACTTCTGGAAGAATAGTAGCAGCAGATGGTGGAGTGGTCACAGTTACTGCAAACTACAGTGATCTGAATCCTGGTGATACTCACACGTTAGAGTGGGATTCTGCATTGAGCGGTCTTGATTACGTCACTATTGACGGCGCGATAGTAACAGTTGATCCGAGCACACTGGGCGATACGTTAATGATCGCCTCTGCAACAGTTAGTGATGATGGTAACCCGATCCTTTCAGCTTCAGACTCTGTGGTGGTTAAGATATTAGCTGCTGCACCAGCCCTTGGTGCTGAAGATAGTGACGGTGATGGAATATCTGACGCGGATGAGGGATATGGTGATTCGGATAATGACGGTATTCCAGATTATCTCGATAATATAGACGAGAGCAACCTAGCTCCTGTCGGTGATAGTGGAGATGTGGTTCAAACCTCTGCTGGTACAACGGTAGTGTTGGGTGATACCGCATTCTCAAGCGGAAACAACGAAGTTGGTATTGATGAGTCTGATGTTGGCTCTGCAGATGCAGATTGGGATTATCTAGGTGGCCTAGTAGACTTCAAGGTATCTGGAGCTCAAGCTGGAGCAACTTACAACGTCGTAATACCGTTGAGTGGAACTGTTCCAGCAGGTGCGGTACTAAGGAAGTTCATGGGAGATAACATTGGTTGGCAAGATTTTGTAGAGAATGCTACCAATGCGATTCACTCTGCAATGGCGACCTCTGGTACTTGTCCTGAACCTGGTAGTTCTGCTTATGTGCCAGGTCTACCAACTGCAGACGCCATGGTGCCTGAGCAGACAATTTGTTTGGAGCTGTTGATTGAGGATGGTGGACCAAACGATATGGATGGGGTTGCAAATGGTACTGTTGTTGATCCAAGTGGTATAGCGACTCTGTACTTTGGACCCCCAAGCTCGGATAGTACGATTTCGATCGATGCAACGGAGTTGAAGGCTGGTGGTAATGAAACTGCTACTGTAACAGTGACTGCTGTTGATTCAGATGGTAGGGCTCTCGAAGGTATGTCAGTAACATCTTCGGCTAGCCTGTCAGATGCTACTGTTAGTGAGTTCGTAGAGAGTGCAGGCGGCGTTTATACAGCTACTCTCACGCCTGGTAGCACTGGTGGTGAATTAACAGTGACAGCTACTATAAGTAACGGTAGTGATTCGGTCTCTATTACTTCAGCTATTGTGACTATCAAGAAGTCAGGTGGAGGTTGTACAGTTGGTGGTCCAGGTTCTTCTGACTACTCAATGATTATGCTCTTACTTGCTGGATTACTATATCTAGTCCGAAGAAGAGTGTTCAAAATACAATAAGTATTTTGATTAGTTAAAGAAGGGCCAATCAGTGAACTGATTGGCCCTTCTTTTTAGAAGTTATATATGACTAATATTTTAGTGCTATTCTGTGGTGCTGTTTTTTCGCTCACTTTCATGAATCCGATTGTTGCTTTTTTTTCAGGCATGGTTTCAACAATCATAGTTCATCAAAAAAACACTGAACTTCTTGAAAAAGTAGGATCATATGTCTTAAAGCTGGCAATTATTCTTTTGGGATTTATTTTAGGCGCTGAGCAAGTATTGCAGGTTGCCAATGATAATATGTTACTCGTCTTTAGTTATGTCGTTATTACCATCACCATAGGATTTATTTTTCAACTTATTTTTCGCACTTCAAGAAAATATAGTATTTTGAGCACCACGGGCACTGCTATTTGCGGCGCTACGGCGGTGTCTTCTGTCTCTCCTTTGATAAATTCAGACAGCAAAGACCTTGGTTCAATTCTTTCGATTATATTCTTGCTAAACGCTTTTGCGATGCTTCTATTTCCCGCTTTGGGTGATTTGTTCAACTTAAGCCAAAAAGAATTTGGAGTTTGGGTTGCTCTTGCGGTCCATGACACCTCATCAGTGCTCGCAATAAGCTCTATTTATGGATCTGAGGCAAACTATGTTGCAACTGCTATAAAACTTCTCAGAACACTTTTTCTCGTGCCCTTGTTGCTTGTTTTAAGTTATTTTTATAACGCTCGGTTGAGTCAAAGTCGTTTCCCATTATTCATAATATTATTTTTATTAGCGGCTCTCTGTAGCTCATATTTTGAATTTTCAAACTCTATTGTTTCATTCGTTAATCAGAGTTTTGATTTTTTAATTGTCATTGCACTATTTATAATTGGACTACAAGTTAATATAAAATCCATCAAGGAAATAACAATAAAATCTTTTCTTCATACAGTCTGTTTGTGGATCAGCATGACTATTCTGTCGCTCATCACGGTAATTGGCTTAGCTTGATCTACAATTGAAACAGCTTTTTAGGTCGAAGCTTAAGCCGATCGGAGTGGATGAACAGATCAGTGATCCATTGAGAATATGCCGCATGCTCTTTAAGTAAGATTTTAACATTAGAATCATCACGTTCAGCTCTGAAAGCCCGTCGAAAATTTGGGGAATATCTCAAAGGTTTCCCAAAATACACAGGCATCCCAGCCAAAACAGACCTTAATTCATTCAATTCATCTCTATGATCAATCATAGAAGGCAAAATCACAGCCAGAGGTGGTTTTTTTGGAGAGTTCTCGACATCTGATTCAAACAAATCAATTAACGATGCAATATATTTTTTTGTAGCGAATACATCAGCATCACTCACGGAGGTTGGAATAAAAATTATGTCAGAGTGTAATAAAAATGTACTTCTGACTGGGTCATTACCCGCAGGGCAGTCTATTACCGAGTAACACTCGGAAATATGATTATCAGAACTGGATTCAAGATGACTTATAATGCGGGAGTTATTTGGTGTGGTCGAACCTAAATAAAATTCCTCGTTATTGATTACTTTAAATCGATAGTTTGCAAAGCGCGATAACGAGTCACTTGTTGTAGCTTGTGGGTCAAGATCGATTAATTCAACATTTGCGCGATTATATTTCGTCGCTAGACTAAGGCTCGTTAACAGAGCAATGGTACTCTTGCCCACGCCTCCTTTCGAATTAGCGAAAACAGCAGTTTTCATCTTTGTATCCGAGATTTAGATTTATGCTTACTGATCGCCTTCAGTGGAATCGTCGTCTAAAGAGGCAGAGAATGCTTCTAATCTATCTGAGACGGCTGGTTGCGCAACTGTCTGATCACCATCCCAGTCTGTAGATATTTCTCCAACAAGTTTCGCTCCTACGACTGTTTCAAGCTCGCCGTAGTGAATTTTTCCTCTAATTTTTCCTCTTGAGGTTACCTCTAATTTCCCAGACAGAGTAAGAGTATCTTCAATGACACCCTCTACTAGAGCAGTTTCACCGGAGATATCTCCTGTCACCGAACCATTCTCACCTACAATCAAGTGCTTTACAGATATTTTCCCAACAAAAGTCCCATCGATTCTTGCTGTTCCATGTATGTCAAGAGAAGCACCCTCTAAATGAGTTCCTTCCCCTACATAAAATTCATAATCAGAATTAGTGTTTGCCATTTATTTATTCCTCACTGCGTATTTATCAACCGAAGCCGTCGATAATCTCCTTCCATGGCCTGACATCATATCTATATTTGCTAAATCGAACAATGTTTTTTGATATTCGCACGACCCGAAATTCTTATTTAATTTTGCAACAGGAAGGTAGCGATGGACTTATTTGGTGATACTAAGCACCTGATCATATGCCATTTTTTTTTCGAATGAACGACTTATCAAAAGCGGATAATCGGTTCTCCCACTCATAGGTTTATAGTCTCTCCAACTGTTGCCATCCCAAACACCCCAAAATGTCACTCTCTCAACAGTATCGTGATAGTCTAGGAACAATTTAAAAACATCTTTGTATCTGCGGCTTTGCTCTAATAAAACATCAGTAGGAATATTTTCTTGATAAGGATTTAATTTAGACGCAAGGTCATACTGTTCTTCAACACTTGCGGTTCGGTATTTCCAAGCATTAGGCAGTACGCTGACGTCTAATTCGGTGATATGTACAGGAATTTTTAAATCAGCGCTTTTCTTGAGAACTCTCTCCATTTCAGGCAATGTCGGCTCTCTCAAAAATAAGTGAGCTTGATAACCAAGTCCGTATATTGGAACTCCGCGTTCTTTAAAGTCTCTAATCATATTTAGAGCAAAATCAAGTTTGGCTTTCTGATCAAGGTTGTAATCGTTGTATAAAAGTTTTGCATCTGGATCAGCATCTTGAGCAGCTTTATAAGAGATTTCGATATATTCTGGTCCTATGATATCGAGCCAGGGACACGGTTTATAAAATGCATCATATGATTGAGTTCTAGGATTCCATTTTGTCTCAATTGCTTCATTAACCACATCCCAATAAGCGATTTTGCCTTTGTATCGAGAGACAACAGTTTGGATATGTGTTTTTAGTCTTTCTATCAGCACTTCTCGACTCACTTGATTGCCATTCCGATCTTGAAAGAACCAGTCGGGCGCTGAATTCTTCCACACCAAGGTGTGTCCAACTATCGTTAGATTATTTTTTGTTGCAAAGTTAACCATTTCATCTGCAGCTTTGAACTTAAAAATTCCCTTTTTTGGCTGAATATAATGTGGCTTCATTACATTCTCCGCTGTAATGCTGTTGAACTCCCTCAATGTAATTTCTTTCTCTTTTTCTAGAAAAGTATTTTTTTTCCCATTCACATCATGACCATGCCATATGGTGCCCATTAAGAAATGTTCTGAAAATGCCTCTTTTAGAGACTCGGAAGCGGCCATGCTAGATGAAACGGACAGGCATAGAAGAAACTTTATTAGAAATTCTGTCTTAATTATTTTCATGATTTCCTTCTTTACCGTTTGCGAATCATTCTAACGTGTTGGCATTGCACTGTAACGGTTATATTCTGATAAGTTTGAAATTTTTGAAAGATAGTGCAACCATTATATTAACTACCTAAACAATACTCTATCGGCAAACTGTGCATATGTATCTAAAGTCCCCAAAGAAATTGTTTTTTACCTTTTGCTTTTTTGTTGTTCTGTTATTTTCACTGAATAACTATGCCGACACATCAGAAACTTCTCAAGATTCAAGAAATTTTGATTCTAGTCAATTTGTATTTAAAGATGGATTTGTTCCGTTATATCTCGACACAAATGAGGGAAGATTGCTCTTATTAATCGATCAGTTTGATCAGGATTTTTTATACTTGGGGGCACTGGCCTCAGGTGTTGGTTCTAATGATATAGGTTTGGATAGAGGTCAGCTAGGAAGCACTCGCCTGGTTAATTTTAGAAAGAATGGCAATAAAGTATTTTTGATTCACAAAAATATGAGTTTTCGTGCTTCCTCAAATAATGTCGATGAGACAAAGTCAGTTCGGGATGCTTTTGCGGAGTCAATTTTGTGGGGCTTTGAGATACTTCATCATCATGATGACGGAGTAATTGTTGATGCTACAGACTTTTATTTGGAAGATGCTCACGGAGTTGCCCGACGGTTGAGCAACACCGATCAAGGAAAATTTAAGGTTGACCAAAGTCGTTCTGGATTAAACTTTTCCATGATCAAGAATTTTCCTAAAAATACAGAGGTTGAAGCAATTATTACTCTGAAAGGCGAGGCCACAGGAAATTTTATAAAGTCAGTTGTGCCAACTCCCGATGCAGTGACCGTTCGTCAACGTCATTCCTTCGTAAAACTCCCTGATGACGATTATAAACCTCGGGTATTTGACCCTAGAGCCGGTTTTTCAGGTATTTCTTTTATGGACTTTGCAGCACCTATTGATAGGCCAATTATGAAAAGATTTATTGCGAGGCATAGGTTGCTTAAAAAAGATCCTGATGCAGAAATGTCTGAGCCAATCGATCCTATTATCTACTATCTTGATCGAGGAACGCCCGAACCGGTGAGATCAGCATTGCTAGAAGGCGGTAATTGGTGGAATCAAGCGTTTGAAGCTGCCGGATTTAAAAATGCCTTTCGAGTAGAGTTAGCACCGGAGGGTATGGATTTCTTAGATGTGAGATATAACGTAATTCAGTGGGTTCATCGTTCCACTCGGGGCTGGTCCTATGGAGCGAGTGTCAGAGATCCGAGAACTGGGGAGATATTAAAAGGACATGTATCACTTGGTTCTTTGAGAGTGCGGCAAGACTATTTAATCGCACAAGGCCTTTTACAACCTTTCGAAAAAGGTAAACCATCAGATAAAAGAATGCTCGAAATGGCACTAGCACGATTAAGACAATTATCTGCCCATGAGATTGGTCATACTATTGGCTTGTCGCATAACTTCAGTTCCTCTGCCGCAGGGAGATCATCGGTGATGGACTATCCACATCCTCTTATTACAGGTAGTTCTGAAAAGTTAGATTTTAGTAACGCTTATGACGATAAGATTGGAGCATGGGATAAATGGGCGATCACTTATGGGTATGGTTATCCAAAAGATGGGCAGGACGAGGCAGTTTTTTTGAATCATACCTTGGAACAGACATACAACGAGGGATATGAATTCATAAGTGATTCTGATGCCAGGGATTTAAGTGGCGTTCATCCTAGAGCCCATCTTTGGGATAATGGTAACTCAGCATCAGTCGAGTTGATTAGACTACTTGAGTTGCGCAAGACACGGATGCAGACTTTTAATGTCAATGCAATTCGCACAGGAGTTCCTGAATCAATGCTGGAGGAAATTTTTGTTCCGCTTTATCTCATGCATCGATATCAATTGGAAGCAACCGCTAAACTTATTGGAGGCGTAAACTTTAGCTATAAAGTCAAGGGAGATAATCAATCCAAACATAGTTGGGTTGAGGCAAATATACAGAAAAAAGCATTGGATGCTCTTATTTTAGCTATAGGTGCAGATCAATTGAAAGTTCCTCCTCATGTGATTGAATTAATACCACCAAGACCTTTTGGTTATAATCGAAGTCGAGAGACTTTTGAGTCTAGGTTAGGACCTATTTTCGATCCAATTGCACCTGCTGAAAATATTGTCGACCTCGTTTTTCGACTTCTTTTAGAGGATGGTCGAGCTAATAGAATTCATATTCAGCATCTACAAAATCCAAATCTTTTAAGTTTAAAAAACATCCTTACCCTTTTTCAAAAATCGATATTTTCTGCATCTGTTTCGACTGGAATCGAAGAAGAGTTGCAGATTATGGTCGGGTCAAAGTGGGTGGATCATCTTATGATGTTAGCTAAAAACCCAAGTGCAGCCGAGTCAGTTAGAGCAATAAGTCGAGCTCACCTAAAATTATTGCAAGATACTCTGTCTGGAAATAATTCTGAAAAGGGTGCGAATACAACCATTGCCTCGGAATCATCAATTTATATTAGAGAAAAAATTGAATCCTTTTTCGATAATCCTCTCGAGCTTGAACAACAGAGAATAATGAAAGTACCGGATGGATCACCGATTGGAATGGACAGCATGTCGTGTGACTTTGATTACTGAAAGATTTATATCGTCACGAGACTAATCAGAGACCTATTCCTCTTTTTTGTAACGCCATAAAATTAGCGATCAGTAGTGATAACGCGACAAATCGTAGTGCTATCATTGCTAATGAAGCCATAGATAAATCTTGTATGTTGTCTATTATATACATCTCAAAATCACTCCAAATCAAACAAGAAACGATAACGATAGTGAAAGCATTGAATTGAGCGAACAATATTTGTGTATGAAAAGAGAGAAAATAAATGCTCCCAACAACCATGAAAAGAAAAATCCGCATGTA
>OCZA010000615.1_pt1 | contig 11855 bp, 11 predicted proteins | sample 1539021 | NCBI WGS metagenome assembly OCZA01 (sample SAMEA2619376, study PRJEB22493) | marine metagenome | biome: marine biome (ENVO:00000447); feature: surface water layer (ENVO:00002042); material: "saline water (ENVO:00002010), including plankton (ENVO:xxxxxxxx)" | depth 5 m | reverse complement strand
GAACCTGGTTTCATCAAGTCTACCATTTCCTTAGGCCAAAGTTTTGGTGCAGGCATTCCAGGAATAAGAGCTGTAGTGATTACTATGTCAATCTCAGGAGCCTGTTCTCTAAATAACTCCATTTCTTTTTTAATAAATTCTTTGGAGGCTGGCTTTGCATAACCACCATCGCCAGTACCGTCGGATTTAAAATCAAGCATTAGGAATTCTGCTCCCATTGATTCGATTTGTTCCGCGACTTCTGGTCTTACATCAAATGCTCTAACGATAGCACCCATGGACTGAGCGGTACCAATTGCTGCAAGTCCTGCAACTCCAGCACCTATTACAAGTATTTTAGCAGGAGGAACCTTTCCAGCAGCAGTAATTTGTCCAGTGAAAAATCTTCCAAATTGGTTTCCAGCTTCAATAATAGCTCTGTATCCTGCAATATTAGCCATTGAAGATAAGGCATCCATTTTTTGAGCTCTACTTATTCGGGGGATCATATCCATTGCTTGGACTGTTACCTTTTTCTTTTTTAAATGTTCAAGTAAAGTTTTGTTTTGTCCAGGCCAAATAAAACTTATGATATGTTGATTTAATTTGACTTTTGTAAGTTCTGTCTTTTCAGGACCTCTTACTTTTAATATAATGTCTGACTCTTTCCAAAGTTGGCCAGCACTTTTAACGATCTTGACCCCGGCGTCTTTATAATCTTTATCTGAAAAATTAGCATTAATGCCAGCGTTAGATTCTAAAATGCATTGATAACCTAATTTTTGAAGTTGCTTTGCACTTTCAGGTGTCATAGCAACTCTGTTTTCACCTTTAAAAATTTCTTTTGGACTTCCAATGATCATATATAATGTCCTCATTATAATGTGTTGAATAATATGTTAATATCAAATTACAAAGTATTCATAAAGTTTTACAAAAAAAAACCGCAGTTAATATTTATGCGGTTTCGTAAGGTTATAGTATTACTTTTAGCCTAGTAACCTTCTCTCTCTAATCTCTTCCTCATAAGTTTCCTAACCCTTCTAGTACTTTCGGCCATTTCTCGCGCTCTTCTTTCAGAAGGTTTTTCATAAGCTCTTCTGTTTTTCATTTCTCTGAACATACCTTCTCTTTGCATTTTCTTTTTTAATACCCTAAGAGCTTGGTCAACATTATTGTCACGGACAGAAACATACATATTATAAACTTTCAATTATTATAATTAAAAATAGCGAAATACCATACTATATAAGGTTATGGCAAGTGTTTTAAATATTATTAATCATTATATTTATATTCAATTGGTTCGATATATGCGATAAGTAAATATGTATCTCTTAATTTAGGTAGTAATGTGCATGATGAAAAAACAAACAGATTATATTCAAGTGAAAATTGACTTAATCAAAGCAATGCTTCCACATGTTCCCTTTGATGGATGGAGTTTTGAAGCCCTAGAACAAGGAGCGATTGATATAGACTTTGAACAAGAGAAAAACATTGATGTTCGTATGGATATTTATAGAGATTTATTCAAAAATGGTTCTATTGATTTCATAGATGTTTTTTCAGAAATGATAGATATGGAAGTAAAAAACAACTACCAATTGATAGATCCCAAACCTGAAAGGGTCCCAGAAAAAGTAAAAACAATTATTTTGATGAGACTTTCACTTTGCCAAAAATATAAAGAGGCTGTTAGATCATCACTACCACTAACTGCACTTCCTAAAAATTCAAAAAAATCGATAAATATACTTTATAGAACTTGCAACAGTATCTGGAGAATGATTGGAGATAAGTCTACTGACTTTTCTTTTTATACTAAAAGGTTTTCATTAGCAGCTGTATATTCATCTACTCTACTTTTTTGGTTAAATGACACATCTAGTGATCAAGAAGAGACGTCGTTTTTTTTAGACAGAAGGTTAAATGATATAAGTAAAATACCCAATTTAAAAAAACCTTTTTCTTTCATTAAAAAAGTTTCAGATAATGTCAATAAAACAAAAAGTACTCTGAAAATAAAATCTGTTTTTGATGTTTTAAAGAAATTAAACCAAATAAAAAATTCTAGTTTTAGCTAAATAATATAATTTTCAATTAAAATATAATGCCAATTAAAATACACGATAATTTACCTGCAAGAGAATTACTTCTAAATGAAGTTGTTGATGTAATTAATAGTAGTAGTGCTGAAAAGCAAGATATCAGACCTTTAAAGTTTTTATTATTAAACTTGATGCCAAAAAAACTTCAAACCGAAGTTCAATTTGCACGACTTCTTGGGGCATCTCCATTACAAATAGAACTCACTTTAATGACTACAGAATCTTATATCCCTAAAAACACAAAAAAAGAGCATTTAATTGAATTTTATAAGACTTTGGATGATATCAAACATAATTTTTATGATGTATTAATAATCACTGGTGCACCAGTTGAGACTGTTCCATTCGAGAAAGTAAAGTATTGGCAAGAATTAAAAGAAATTATTTTATGGTCATCAACCAATGTTTTCAGAAAAATTGGAATTTGTTGGGGCGCTCAAGCTTTATTAAAAATACTTCATAATATTGATAAACACTCAATGAAAGAAAAACTATTTGGAGTATTTGATCATAATTTAAATCAAGAAAATCAATATAGGCTTCTGCAAGGTTTTATAAATAGATTTCCAATGCCAGTATCGCGTTATACTGAAAATAGAGAACATGAAATTGTTAGCTCTGGGCTAGAAATTTTAGCTTTTTCTCAAAATTCAGGAATAGGCATGGTCAGATGTCCCAAAACAAAAGATTTATTTATCCTAAACCATCTAGAATATGATGCTGTTACGCTTAAAGAAGAGTTTTTTAGGGATAAACATGAGAATATACAGACAGAAATCCCAGCGAACTATTTTCCTAATGATGATACAACTAAGGACCCAATAAACAGGTGGCGACCTTATGCATTCTTGTTATTCACTAACTTTATAAATGAAGTTTATCAGGATGTACCTTTTGATTATGTTACAAAGAATATTACATAATTCTTTTATTATAATGTCCCATTTTTCTACCTGGCTTTGTTTGTTTTTTATTATATAAATGTAATATATAATCCTGGTTATTGATTATATCTCCAATATTTTTAACTTCTTCTCCAATTAAATTTGTCATTTCCCATTTTCCACTACATTCAACGTCCTTTACAGGTAAACCACATATCGTTCTAATTAAAATATCAAATTGACTATTATCACATCCGTCCATAGTCCAGTGAAATGAGTTATGAGGTCTTGGTGCTATTTCATTGAACAGGATACTGCCGTCTAAAAGTTCAAAGAGTTCAATAGCCAAAACGCCATAAAAGTTTAGATTGTGTGATAATTCTTTTGTTTTTAATCTTAAATCTTTTTCAATGATATTATCTATAATTGCCGGAGCAATAGTTTTATTTAAAATACCTTGTTTGTGGGAATTTTCTGATATTGGAAAAAAACCATCACTATTGTCAAAGCTTTTAAAGTACATTATAGAAATTTCTCTTTTGAATTCTAGTTCTTCTTCTAAAACACACTCAACAGATCCTAGGCTTTCCCACAATTCAAACAAATTTGAATTTTTGCTAATCCTTACTTGTCCTTTACCGTCATAACCTAGGGAGTTAGTTTTTAATACACCTTTATTGCCCAGAGATTTAGAGGCTGTTATTAAATCGTCAGAGTTCTTAATCAAATACCATTTAGGTGTTTTAAAACCAGATTTAACAGCCATTTCCTTTTCTTTTGACCGGATTTGCGCACATCTGAATACAATACTGCTGGGAATTACTTTGGTTTTACTAGCTAATAATTCAAGGGATTTAGAGGGAATGTTTTCAAATTCTGAAGTTGCACATACGACTTTATTTGAAAATTCTACTAGCTTGTCAAAGTCGTTCCACTCGCCGTAGGTTACTTTACTAACAACTGATTCAGCGGGATTATCGCCTTTGGGACAATATAAATGAGTTTTGTATCCTGCTCTTTTTGCAGATAAGCCGATCATTTTACCTAATTGCCCACCCCCAAGAATACCAATTATATTTTCATCCACAGGTAATATTGGAAGATCAGTGTTATTAGTCATTTTTTTTAGGATTTTCTGGTACTTTATTAGTTTGATTAGAAAGCCATTTTTTTAACATAATGCCGATATTATCATTAGATAAGCTTAAAATTTTAGCAGCATAAATAGCAGCGTTAATAGCGCCAGCCTTCCCTATAGACATAGTTGCTACGGGAACACCAGCCGGCATTTGTACTATAGAAAGAAGACTATCCATTCCGTTTAAAGCTGAGCTTTGAATAGGAACACCTATCACAGGCAAATTTGAATGAGAAGCAATCATGCCGGGTAAATGAGCAGCACCACCAGCACCGGCAATTATAACTTGGATAGAAGTGTTTTCAGCTTGTTTTGCAAAATCATGCATTCTATCAGGAGTTCTATGGGCAGATATAATTTTGGCAATAAATGGAATTTTTAACTGGTTCAATGTCTGTTCTGAGAATTTCATAGTTTCCCAGTCACTTTGACTGCCCATTATAAGAGCAGCAATAGGTTTTCCATTGATTTGTTCCATATTAAGACTCTTAATAGGTTAATATTACTATATAAATTTATTTACAAATTATATCTAGTTTTTAAGTAAATTAATTTTCATCACTATTAGTCTCTATTGATCCACCAGCTTTAATAATAGCATTCTCAAGATCGTCTTGAGTGCACAAACTTAATAAAACAGGGTGTTTAGCTGTAATATTCGAAATATTCCAGTGGCTTCTAGTACGAATTTTTTCAATAGTATCTTTTGTTGTGCCGATTAATTTTGATATTTGATTATTTTTCACTTCAGGATGATTTTTAACAATCCAAGCGATGGCATCAGGTTTATCCCCTCTTCTTGCTAAAGGTATATACTTAGGCCCTTTATTTTTATTTTTATTCTCTGGTAATGAAGAAGCAGATTTTTTAAGAGATAATGTCGCATCATTACAGCAATTATCAATTTCTTCTTGGGTAAGTTGACCATTAAGTATGGGGTCAAAGCCTAAAATACCCTGACCAACATCACCATCTGCAATAGCTTGAACTTCAAGTACATGAAGATTACAAAACTCAGAGATTTGTTCAAAGGTTAATGTTGTATTATCAATTAACCATACTGCTGTCGCTTTTGGCATAAGTAATGAGGACATTTTTTAAACTCCAATTAACCTTATTTAAACATTTTATAAGAATAAGATTATTACATACAATAGCATTATATTATATTTTGTATCATTATACTTATTAATTTCGTGAAACATTTAAATAATTAAGTTGAAACATTTAGTTTGTCAATCTAAGAAGTTTAGATTTTTTTGGGAAGAGGAAGCATGTATTTCGGAAAATTAATTTTAATTTGCTCGTTTAAAAAATTACCCTCTAATGCATTGTCCTCCTCAAAACTATACAAATGAGACAATGTAATTTTGGCTATTCCATACCAAAGATCATCATCCTTATTATATAATAATGAAACTATCTCTCCAATTTCTTTACTATTTAAAAATATTTTTTTCTCATTAAGTTCAATTAGCTTTAAATATGATAGTTTTTTGCTTTTAAAAGTAACCGGAACATATTTTCTTTTAACTAAACCCTTCCATTTAATTCTTGCATTCACTTCTTGACCTATGAAGCAACCTTTTTCAAAACTAATTCCACCTAACAAATCTAAATTAGTTTCTAAAGGAAGAGAAACATTTGTTTCTATTTCTTTTGAGCCTTCTAAAATACAGTTTTTATATCTTAATAAATCATACCAATTTATATTTTCATTATCATTCACATCGTCATTTTTAGACAGGTTCTTAACATAAACTCTTCTGAGATCTTCGTTAAAAAATCTTTTATCAATCAGAGTATATGTAGAATTCTCATTCTTAGTTGTTACTAAAACTTCATAACTTGTTTTTTCTATCGAAACTTCTCTTCTTAAATTATACATATTTAGTTTTTTAATTAATTGGTCTTGCTGGTCTTTATCATATTCAATATAAATTGATTTATCATATAAAGAATTATCAACAATAATTGAACTTACTAACATATCAAATAATATTCTACCTTGGGGTGATAGTAATGCACTTGGTAAAAGTTCTTTTGGTTTTAACTTGGTGATATCAGATGTCAGAATGTTGTTTAAGAATTCAATGCTATTTTCACCTGAGACTTTTAAAACTTTTCTGTTTTTAAGATGAATCTTTTTATTTTCCATAATTAGTTAAGATTCAATTTTGTTAATTGCGCTTATAACAGCAATAATTGGCGCAACAGTTATGCTTGTATCAATTCCACATCCAAAAATAGAATTTTGGCCATTATTAAATTTAAGTTCAACATATGCTGCTGATTCAGCTTTTGAAGTTGCACTTCTAGTGTTCTGACCAAAATCTTCTAATGTAAATTGCAAGTCAAAATTCTCACGTACTCCATTTACAAACGCAGAAATAGGTCCATTACCTTGTGAAGAAAACTGAATAATTTTATTTTTATAACTAACTTTAGCATTAATTATCTCTAAGTTTGTTTCTCTATTAGCCCCTTCGACTTTAAAATCAATTAGTTCAAATGGTTTTTTTACAATGAAGTTTTCATTAAAAGTTTGCCAAATTATATTACTTGTAATCTCGTTTCCAGTCTTATCTGCAATTTTTTGAACACTGGCTGACAATTCTATTTCTGCACCTTTTGGCAATCTTACTTGATAATCTGTTTCTAACAACCAAGCAGTTCCACCTTTTCCAGACTGACTGTTAACTCTTATTATTGCCTCATATGTTCGACCAATGTCAGCTGGATCAATAGGTAAATATGGGACAGCCCATTTCTCACTTTTGGAGTTTTCTATATTATCCATTCCTTTTCTTATAGCATCTTGATGACTGCCTGAAAATGCTGTGTGCACTAGCAATCCTGCATAGGGATGTCTTTCATGAACTGGAAGCCTATTACAAAATTCTGCAGTATCTATCAAATTATTTATTTTGCTAAAATCTAGATTTGGATTTATACCTTGGGTAAATAAGTTAAGCCCTAATGTTACCAAGTCAACGTTACCAGTACGCTCACCATTTCCAAATAAAGTTCCTTCAACTCTATCTGCACCTGCCATTAAGCCTAGTTCGGTTGCAGCTATAGCCGTACCCCGATCGTTATGAGGATGTAGTGATAAAATCACCCTTTTTCTTTCGCTAAAATTATTTCCCATCCACTCTATTTGATCTGCATGAATATTTGGGGTGGACATTTCAACAGTAGCTGGAAGATTAATTATTACAGGCTTATCAACACTAGCTTGCCATACATCTAAAACATTTTCACAAACTTCTAGGGCGTATGGTAGTTCTGTTCCTGTAAAACTCTCAGGAGAATATTGTAATCTTATATTAGATGAAACTAATTGATGCAAATGATCGGCAATTATTTTAGCTCCATCAGTTGCTATTTTTTTAACACCTTCCATAGTCTCTTTGAAAACAACTTCTCTTTGTAAAGTGCTTGTAGAATTGTAAAGATGGATAATTGCATTTTCACACCCTTTTAGACTTTCTATAGTCTTTATAATTAGTGGTTCTCTTGATTGAGTAAGTACTTGCACGGTTACATCATCGGGTATGTGTCCTTCTATTATCAATTCCCTAACAAAATTAAAATCGGTGTCAGATGCAGATGGGAAGCCTATTTCAATTTCTTTAAAGCCCATGTTGACTAATTGCTTAAACATGCGCATTTTTCTAATTGAGTCCATAGGCTCAACTAGCGCCTGATTACCATCTCGTAAATCAACTGAGCACCAAGTTGGTGCTTTCGTTATTATTTTATTAGGCCATTGCCTATTTGAAATTTGTACAGCAGGATACGGATTATATTTATTGTAGTTTTTATTCATAATTCTAGACCTTTATTATAAGCTCAAAACTTAATTTAATTATTTAACAAAAATTGACCCGAACTCCTTAGAGCACGGGTTTCTTAATAAATTAAGAACTTTTATAGGATTTGAATTATTATTTTTCATAGTAAAAAGACTTTATCAATTGTATAATTATTTAGTCAAGTTCTAAGAAGTTTTTTAAAATTTTTAACGTTGCCAAAAAGTATGTTTAAAACTACTTTGCAGTGAGATAATTAAAGTTAGAATTTATTTTGAATTGTAGGATTTTAATGACAGATATTAATCTAATAAGAAATTTTTCTATTATAGCTCATATTGATCATGGTAAATCAACACTTGCTGATAGGTTGATACAAGAATGCAAAGGTTTAGCGGATAGGGAGATGAAGGAGCAAGTGCTTGATAATATGGAAATTGAAAGAGAAAGAGGAATTACCATAAAGGCTCAAACTGTTAGACTATTATACAAACATACGGATGATAAAACATATACATTGAATTTAATGGATACCCCTGGGCACGTCGATTTTGCTTATGAAGTTTCTAGATCTTTGTCAGCGTGTGAAGGATCATTGCTTGTTGTAGATTCTTCTCAAGGTGTGGAGGCACAGACCCTCGCCAATGTTTATCAGGCAATTGAAGTTAATCATGAAATTGTAACTGTACTTAATAAAATAGATTTACCAGCTTCTGAACCTGAAAGAATAAGAAAACAAATTGAAGATGTTATAGGTTTGCCAGGTGAGGAAGGAATAGAAGTTTCTGCAAAAACAGGTTTAGGAATAAAAGAAGTTTTATCTTCTTTGGTAGAAAAATTAGATCCACCTGTTGGAGATGCGAGTGCCTCTTTGCAAGCCCTTCTCATAGATAGTTGGTACGATCCTTATTTAGGTGTCCTTACATTAGTTAGAGTTGTAAATGGGACATTAAAAAAGGGTCAAAAAATTCGTTTTATGTCAACAAAAGTATCACACACAATTGAAAAACTAGGTATATTTACTCCCAAAATAATGGATGTGGACATGCTCGGACCAGGTGAAATTGGTTTTATAACAGCCTCTGTAAAAACTGTGGCTGATTGTAAAGTTGGAGATACTATAACTGAAGATCGTAATCCTGTGGAAACTATGTTACCTGGATTTAAACCTTCAGTGCCAGTTGTTTTTTGCGGTCTTTTTCCTATGGATAATGCTCAGTTTTCTGATTTAAGAGAAGCATTAAGTAAATTGTCTTTAAATGATGCATCTTTTAGTTTTGAAGCTGAAACTTCAGCAGCCCTAGGCTTTGGTTTTAGGTGTGGTTTTTTAGGTCTTTTACATATGGAAATAATAAGAGAGAGATTGACTAGAGAGTTTGACTTAGAACTAATCTCCACCGCTCCTTCAGTAGTTTACAAAGTTCAAAAAAACGATAATACGAATGAGTTGCTTCACAATCCAGCAGATTTACCAGATATAAACCATATCAATTACATAGAAGAACCATGGATCAAAGCGACTATAATGGTTCCAGACGAATATGTTGGCTCAGTATTAACACTTTGCACTGAAAGAAGGGGGGAGCAGATAGATTTAACATACGCCGGAACCAGAGCTATGATTGTTTATAAATTGCCTCTGAACGAGGTGGTTTTTGATTTCTATGATAAATTGAAAAGTATGACCTCAGGTTATGCGAGTTTTGATTATCAAATGGATAATTATAAGAAGGGAGATCTTGTCCGTGTGTCAATATTAGTTAATGGGGATCCTGTTGATGCCTTAGCCATGATAAGTCATAGGGATCAAGCAGAAAATAGAGGCCGTGCTATATGTACAAGGTTAAAAGATTTAATACCGCGGCAACTTTTTAAGGTTGCTTTACAAGCTGCCATCGGAGGGAAAGTTATTGCAAGAGAAACCATATCAGCAATGAGAAAAGATGTTACAGCAAAATGTTATGGTGGTGATATTAGCCGTAAAAAGAAACTGTTAGAAAAACAAAAAGCAGGTAAAAAAAGAATGAGGCAGTTTGGTAGCGTTGAGATACCTCAGAATGCGTTCTTTGAAGCACTAAAAATGGGTGATAATTAAATTAAACTCTTTTTGAATTAGATGTTTGATTACTTATCTTTTTCCTACCTGACTTCTTTATTCCAAATCCTATGAATAGAAAACTTAATAGTGCAAAAAAAGGAGCTGCTGGTAATAATAATATAGATGATATAAAGGGATGCCAAATAAATCCAGAGCAATTTAACACTTCTAGAGCTGAACAAGGATCAATATATCTGCTGACTATAGCTTCAGCTACTTGCAGACTATTTGGAGCAAAATAAAACCAAAATTGTCCCAACTGAGTAATTTCATTTTTATTATCAATTTGTAAAATTATATCAAAGTAGTTGCTAATAAGTGTTAGAATAAAAGAACTTATGCCTAAAAGTATGAAAATTCTTCCTATTATCAACTTTAAAATCCTAAAAGTTTAATTGGAAATTAATTTAAGACTTATAATTACAATTTCAATAAAATAATAGCTTATATTAACTTGCTCGTTAAAATTTGTTGATGTAAAGTGCTATTTTTTTGGAGGGGTGGCCGAGCGGTTTAAGGCGCACGCCTGGAAAGCGTGTTGGGGTTAACGCCTCTCAAGGGTTCGAATCCCTTCCTCTCCGCCATTAAATACTATTAAGTTGTTGATTTAATTGATATTATTAATTAGATAAAATCTATACCCACCATTCTACCCACCACAAAGCATCAGATCAAAACAAGACAAACTGTCTTCAAAGGGTTACTGTACCCTTTTCCTAATCAACAATGGTCAATGGTCAGGGGGTGGTCTGCCCATTGACCGTAGTCCATCGCCCGTCGCGGGAACGGCACAATGTTGCATTTCTCCCCACGCCTGACGCACGATCTGCGTGGCCGACCAGAGGAACAGGCCGGCCATGAGAGCGGCGACAATAAGGTCTGGCCACGCAGTCCCGGTAAAATAGACACCGGCTGCCGCCCCGATGACGGCCACATTTCCGATGGCGTCGTTGCGGCTGCAGAGCCAGACGGAGCGAACGTTCGCGTCGCCGTCCTTGAATCGCATGAGAAGGACGACGCTTGCAAGGTTTGCCAAAAGCGCCAACAACCCGACACCGCCCATGACTGTCGCGGACGGCACGCCGAGGACGAGAACTTGATAAGCGGTCGATCCAAATACCCATAGCCCCATGGCCGCAAGGCTGAGCCCCTTGATGAGTGCCGCCGTCGCGCGGACGTGCAGGGCCATGCCGATGACGTAGAGGCTGATGGCGTAAGTGGTCGTATCGCCGAGGAAATCGAGGGCGTCCGCCTGCAGCGCCTTCGACCCCGCGAAAGCGCCCGCCGCCATCTCAACGATGAACATAGCGCCGTTGATGGCGATGACGATCCACAATGCCCGCTTGAATGCGGCGGAAACGCCGTCGAATTGGTCATCTTGTCCGCAGCAACTTGCACTCATACCTTGCTCCTGTAATTCATTATCGAGGCTTGTCATCCAATTGAACGACGCCTTGAAAGCCCCTAGTCTGAGATAATAATATCTACAATCGTTGTAGGAGCAAGAGGAAAATTTGATGAACGTAAGAGATATTTCAATTGGCGAACTGGCAGAAAGAGCTGGTTGCACTGTCCAGATCATTCGGCACTACGAGAAAATCGGTCTGTTGCCGGATACGAGGCGCACCAGCGGCAATCGGCGCATCTATTCAGAAGATCAGGCCTCGAGGCTGATCTTTATCCGTCACAGCCGGGAGCTGGGTTTCAGTCTGGACGATATTCGCCAATTGCTGTCGTTTTCGGATCAGCCCGAACAGTCGTGTGAACAAGTGGACGCCATCGCACGCGAGCACCTGCACGGTGTCCAGGAACGCTTGGGCCGCCTGCGCT
>OCZA010000613.1_pt1 | contig 11867 bp, 6 predicted proteins | sample 1539021 | NCBI WGS metagenome assembly OCZA01 (sample SAMEA2619376, study PRJEB22493) | marine metagenome | biome: marine biome (ENVO:00000447); feature: surface water layer (ENVO:00002042); material: "saline water (ENVO:00002010), including plankton (ENVO:xxxxxxxx)" | depth 5 m | reverse complement strand
TTTTTTCCCAATGCATTTTATTGGAATGGCAGGTTTACCAAGAAGATATTATTCAAATACAAATTTCCCTTTATTTGATGACCTTGCTGATACCAATCAAATTATCACGATGTTTGCTATACTAGGTGCATCTGTTCAGTTGGTATTTTTATACAATTTTATTTACAGTATGTTTTATGGGAAAAAGGCTCCACAAAATCCGTGGAAGTCAACTACTTTGGAATGGACTGCTTCACAAAAACAGATTCATGGTAATTGGCAAGGTAAAATTCCTCAAGTCTATAGATGGCCATATGACTACAGTAAGCCAGGATACAAAGAAGATTTTGTACCCCAACACATGCCTCTAAAAAAGGGTGAAGAAGAGTACTAGTTTAATAATTTTTCTCTTTTTCAATTAATCTTTTTATTACCTGAAAGAAAAATATTTTATTAAATTGTATAAAATATAGGAATCTTTAAAAGATGAATGATAATCTTAATCCCAGTTCTGAAAATTTATCTCCCAGTGAAAAAGAATTTGAAAATAACTTACGGCCAAATTCATTTGCTGAGTTTCAGGGTCAAAATCATGTGATTGATAATTTAAAGATTTTTGTTCAAGCTGCAAATGAAAGAAACGATGCACTTGATCATACACTTTTTCACGGACCACCTGGCTTGGGAAAAACTACGCTAGCTAACATTTTAGCCAAAGAACTTAATGCAGATATTAAAGTAACATCTGGACCAGTTTTGGATAAACCAGCTGACTTGGCTGGTTTACTCACTAATTTAAATAAAAGAGATGTTTTATTTATTGATGAAATACATAGGTTAAGTCCTATCGTTGAGGAATATTTGTATTCAGCGATGGAAGATTATAAAATCGACATTATGATTGAATCTGGCCCCAATGCCAGATCTGTTGAGTTAAATCTTGAACCCTTTACATTAGTTGGTGCAACTACAAGATCTGGTTTATTGACAGCTCCAATGAGAGCTCGTTTTGGAATTAATAGTAGGCTAAAATATTATGATGCTAAATTATTATCTGTGATCATTCAAAGAAGTGCAAAAATATTGGATGTTAAAATATCAATGGAAGCTGCAATTGAAATTGCGAGTAGAAGTAGAGGAACTCCTAGAATTGCAAATTCATTACTACGAAGAGTTAGAGATTTTGCGCAAATCAAGGGGGATGGTAAAATTGAAATTAATATTACTAAGTCTAGTCTTAAGGCTCTAAATGTTGATGTAAGTGGTTTGGATGAAATGGATAATAGAATTTTATCTACATTAATTGATAAGTTTTCTGGTGGTCCCGTTGGATTGACAACACTATCAACAGCAGTAAGTGAAAACCCAGAAACAATTGAGGAAGTATATGAACCCTTTTTAATTCAACAAGGATTTATTATGAGAACACCTCGAGGCAGGGAGGCTACAAACCTTGCATATAAGCATCTAAATAGGGAGAAAGATTCACACCAGAAAGGACTTTTCTGATTATTTATGACTGCAACTGAAAAAGATAGAATTACTAATGCGATAAAGTTAGAATCTAATAGACTTGGTTTTATTTCATGTGGAATTAGTAAAGCTGAATTTTTAGAAGAAGAAGCAGAAAGGTTAGAAAATTGGTTAAAGAAAGGTATGCACGGAAAGATGTCATACATGGAAAGAAATTTTGACAAGAGGCTTGATCCAACTTTACTTGTTGAAGGAGCTAAAAGTGTAATATCTCTTTCATATAATTATTATCCTCAGACAAAAATTGATAATAGTGATTTTAAAATTTCAAAATATGCGTATGGAATGGATTATCATTTTGTTATAAAAGAAAAACTAAAGAGTTTGTTAGAATTTATTAGAGATGAGGTAGGTGATGTATTCGGAAGAGTTTTTGTAGATTCTGCGCCAATATTAGAAAGAGCTTGGGCCAAAAAAAGTGGATTGGGTTGGGTAGGGAAAAACTCAAATTTGGTTTCTAAGAAAATTGGTTCATATTTCTTTTTATGTGAAATAATTTTAGATTTAGAATTAATATATAATTATCAAGATTTTGATCACTGCGGAACATGTACTGCTTGTATTGATGCATGCCCTACTCAAGCTATTGAACAACCACGTGTGGTGAATGGTAGTAAGTGTATTTCTTACCACACTATTGAGTTAAAAGAAAATATCCCCAATGAATTTAAAGGGAAATTTGATGATTGGATTTTTGGGTGTGATATTTGTCAAGATGTTTGCCCATGGAATCGTTTTTCAAAATCACATAATGAACCATTGTTTAACCCTGATGATGATTTGAGATTAATGGATAAAACTGATTGGGTTGAGATGACTAAAGAAACATTTGATAAGGTTTTTCAAAAATCTCCGTTAAAAAGAACGGGTTTTGATGGAATTAAAAGAAATATTGAGTTCCTAAAAAAAGTATAAATTCAATTTATTATATTAATTTGCTAGGCGAAATTTACTAGATTATGATCACTCATCTTAAAGGTAAGTTGGTAGAAAAATCTCCAACTAATGTTGTTATAGAAGTTAATGGAATTGGTTACTGGGTTAATATTTCATTAACAACATTCTCTCAAATACCTGATAATGAGAATATAAAGTTATTTACACACCTACAAATTAAGGAAGACTCTCACTCTCTTTATGGATTTTATTCCAAAAAGGAGAGAGAGATATTTAGATTACTAATATCAGTTAGTGGTGTTGGTACAAGTACTGCAAGAACTATGTTATCTTCTTTGAATCCACAGCAAGTTGTAGAAGCAATATCCTCAAACAATGTTTCAATTGTACAGTCTGTAAAGGGAATTGGAAGTAAAACAGCTCAAAGGTTAATAATTGAATTAAGGGATAAAATTTTAAAAATTTATAATCTCGATGAGACTTATGCTAATTCCAACAATACTACAAGAGAAGAAGCGTTATCTGCATTAGAGGTTCTTGGAATAAATAAAAAATCATCAGAAAGATTAGTTGATAACATCATCAAAGAAAATCAAGATATTTCTGTTGAGGAAATTATTAAAGAAACCTTGAAAAATATTTAATCTAGATAATGTATTTTTTTTTAAAAAATTTTTCATTAACAGTAATAATATTTCTCTGTACTACATTTTTTAGTACTTTTCTTGCTCAGCAAATAGAGGCAGATTTGGGAGAATTATATGTTCCTGACCCTCCGTCATTTGTTGATAATTATGAATATGATAGTACAAGTGATTTATATTATTATAATGTCAAGGTTGGGGATTATAATATTAATTACCCTATAATATTATCACCAGAGGAATACAGAAAACTAAAACTCAAAGAGGATTTAAAAGAGTATTATAAATCTAAAATTGATGCTGCAGAGGGTAAGAAAGATGGAACAGATGAAGATCAAAAAAATCTAATTCCTGAAATTTATGTTAATTCTCAGGTATTTGAATCTATTTTTGGAGGTAATACAATTCAGGTTGTTCCCCAAGGTTCCTTAGAAGCTGATTTTGGTATTTTGTATACAAAACAAGATAACCCTGCTTTTTCACCAAGAAACAGAAGTAATTTGACTTTTGATTTTGATCAAAGAATCGGCCTTAGCCTATTGGGAAAGGTTGGTACCAGGGTTCAGCTAAATGCAAACTTTGATACGCAGTCAACTTTTGATTTCCAAAATTTATTGAAGCTAGAGTATGAACCATCCGAGGATGATATAATTCAAAAAATTGAATTGGGAAATGTAAGTATGCCTCTTAACAATTCACTCATTTCTGGTGCTCAAAGTCTATTTGGAATTAAAACAGAACTTAAATTTGGTAAAACTAGAATAAAAGCAATATTTTCTGAACAAAAATCTGAATCCAGGTCAGTAACTTCACAAGGAGGTGGTACAGTTCAAGAATTTGAATTTCGTGCTTTAAATTATGATGAAAACAGAAATTTCTTTTTAAGTCACTACTTCCGAAACAAATATGATGAAGCTTTATTAAACTATCCTTTCATCAATTCAAATATTCAAATTACAAGACTAGAAGTTTGGGTTACAAATAGAAATAACCAGTTAAATGATACTCGAAATATATTAGCTCTGCAGGACTTAGGAGAGTCTGATAACATTTCATCTAATGTTAACTTACTGGCTGCTCCCGGTTCCTATCCTGACAATTCAAATAATAGCTTTGATCCAAGAATTATTGGAAATGCTAATTCACAATTGACAAACTCGGTTAGGGATGTTGCAACCGTGCAGTCGGGGATATTAGTACCAAATATTAATGAAGGAATTGACTATGGAAAATTAGAAAATGCAAAAAAATTAAGGGAAAATCTGGATTATACAATTCATCCACAATTAGGATATATTTCTTTGACTCAAAAACTTGAAAATGATGAAATTCTTGCAGTTGCTTTTCAGTATACGGTTGGTGATCAAGTTTTTCAAGTTGGGGAGTTTGCAAATGATGGAGTTCAAGCAACCCAGGTTACTGGTAATGTGAATGATGATAATATACAAGTAAACTCAAATAATTTAATTTTAAAATTATTGAAAAGTACAGTAACCAGTGTCGATGAACCTATGTGGGACTTAATGATGAAAAATATTTATAATACTGGTGCTTTTCAACTTGAAAAAGAAGATTTTAAATTAAATATATTTTATAAAGAAACTTCTGAATTAAATTATATTCAAGAAATTGACGGCACTCCTTTTCCAGATCAAATACCTGGATCTTCGCTGATAAATGAGACTCCACTTTTAACTTTTTTTAATTTGGATAGGTTAAATTATAATAATGATCCTCAGTATAATGGTGATGGATTTTTTGATTTTGTTGAAAATCTAACGGTAATCCCACAAACAGGAAAAATTATTTTTACTAAAGTTGAGCCATTTGGTAGTTATTTATTTGAAAGACTGAGATTGACAACAAGTGAAAATTATGATGGAGATTCTAATATAATAACCAATTATAATCTAAATCAAAAAAAATATGTTTATCATTCATTATATAATTCGACAAAAACTGCTGCTGAGCAACAGTCTGAAAAAAATAAGTTTTTAATTAAGGGAAAATATAAATCCTCATCAGGAACTGGTATCCCAATTGGAGCTTACAATGTTCCTAGAGGATCTGTAAAGGTAACAGCTGGTGGTCGGACATTGGTTGAGGGTGTTGACTATACTGTGAATTATCAATTAGGAACTGTTCAAATTTTGGATCCTGGATTGCAAGCATCAAATATTCCTATAAATGTAAGTGTTGAAAATAATGCAATGTTTGGCCAGCAGACAAAGAGGTTTTCAGGAATTAATATTGAACATCAGTTTAATGATGAATTAATCATTTCAGGAACTTTGTTAAATCTTCATGAAAGACCATTGACTCAAAAGGCAAATTTTGGAACGGAGCCAATTAATAATACAATATTTGGTTTTGATGGTGTATTTTCAAAAGAGATGCCTTTTTTTACAAGACTAGTTAATAAGCTTCCAAATATTCAAACGGATGTTCCTTCTAATCTTTCAGTTCGTGGAGAAATTGCATATCTAATTCCAGGTGCCCCAAAAGGAAATAACTTTAGAGGTGAGGTAACATCTTACATTGATGATTTTGAAGGATCACAAAATACGATTAATTTATTAACACCTCAATCCTGGTCATTATCAAGTAGACCAATAGGTTTGGGTAATATCTATGCAGAGGGAGGTGAAGATGATAATGGAATTCAAAATGGGTATGATAGAGCGCTGCTAAATTGGTATTCAATTGATCCAGTTTTTTACAGTAGTCAAAGGCCGGCTGAGATTACAGATGAAGATTTATCAAATCTATACTCGAGAAGGATTTTCATAGATGAAATATTTCCACAAGTTGATTTAGTTCAAGGTCAGACATCGGTCATAAATTCTTTGGATTTAAATTATTATCCCAATTTAAGAGGTCCTTATAATATGGATCCAGAGACAAGTGATGGAATAATTAACTACCCAGAAGATGCTTGGGCAGGAATTACAAGATTAATTAATACAACCGATTTTGAACAAGCAAATGTCGAATATATTGAGTTTTGGTTGATGGATCCATTTTTAAATGAAAATCAAAATTCTGGAGGTACACTAACATTTCACTTAGGAAATATTTCAGAGGATATATTAAAAGATGGCAGAAAACAATATGAAAATGGATTACCAGAGGATGGGGATATTAGCCTGCTACCACCAACAGTTTGGGGCTCTGTTGTCCCTCAAAATCAGTCTTTGGTTTATGCATTTTCCTCCACTGGTGATGCAAGATCAAATCAGGACATTGGATTTGACGGATATGATGATTATGAAGAAGCACAAAAGTTTAATTCTTTTTCAGAATTACAAGATCCATCAAATGATAATTACACATATTTTTTAAATACACCAGGAAATATTTTTGAAAGATACAGAGGATATAATGGCTTAGAGGGAAATTCTCCAGAAATAATAACGGATACTAATCGTGGTTCAACAACACAGCCTGATGTTGAAGATATAAATCAGGATAACACTATGAATACTATTGATAGTTATTTTGAATATGAATTAGATATTACTCCTGCATCCTTGGCAAACTTAAACAACAACTTTATTGTAGATCAAAAGGAAAAAAATATAACTCTTCCAAACGGAACCTCTGAAATAGTAAAATGGTATCAGTTTAGAATACCAATCAATGAGCCTAACTCTTCAGTAGGTGGAATTTCAGACTTTAGATCTGTGAGATTCATAAGAATGTTACTTAATAATTTTACTCAGAATACAATTCTTAGATTTGGAACATTAGATTTGGTTAGGAGTGATTGGAGAAAATATCAATTAGCATTAGACGAGGAAATAAATAACGATAATGATAATACAGATTTTTCAGTCGGAATTGTTGGAATACAAGAGAATGAGGAAAGCTATGTTTCACCACCTGGAGTTGAACGCGAGCAGTTTAATAATAATAATACAATCATCAGACAGAATGAACAGTCATTAGTTGTTAATGTTTGTGAATTGGAGCCTGAAGATTCACGAGGAGTTTATAAAAATATTAATGTCGATATGCGCCAGTTTAAAAGGTTAAGAATGTTTTTACATGCGGAGGATGGTCAAGTACAAGGATTAAATGATGGAGAAATAGTTGCTTTTTTAAGATTGGGTAATGACCTCACTGAAAATTATTATCAGGTTGAAATACCACTTCAGGTGTCTCCTCAAACTTCTTTAGATCCTGAATTGATTTGGCCTGAACTAAATGAGATTAATATTCCTATTAGTGCATTTGAAACCATTAAATCTATTTCAATCGTAAATGGAAATCTAGGTTCTGAAAATCCTATTTTTTATAATCTTGACGGAGATAATGTTATAGAAGAAGCTGTTTCTGAATTTTCTTTTTTAGAATTTGGAAATCAAAGAGTTTCGATCAAAGGTAACCCAAATTTTGGGGATGTTAGAACATTAATGGTTGGCGTTAAAAATCCTAGTCAAGACAATATGGATGTATGTTCAGAGGTTTGGTTCAATGAACTTAGATTATCGGAAATGGATAATGAGGGAGGATGGGCAGCAACACTTGCTGTTGATTCTAACTTTGCAGATTTCTTGAATTTGTCTGCAACTGCAAGACAAAGTACTAGCGGTTTTGGAAATTTAGAACAAGGCCCTAGTGAAAGGGATAAGGAGGATAAAAAACAGTATGATTTAGTTACAAGTATGAATATCGGACAATTGTTTCCTGAAGAATGGGGATTGACCATACCATTTAATTACTCAGCAGGAGAAGAATTAATTACCCCTGAATATGACCAACAATTTAGAGATATAAGATTAAATTCAGTACTAGATCTTGCTGATAATCAAGCCCAAAGAGATATAATTCAGAGTCAATCAGAAGACTATACAAAAAGAAAAAATATAAATTTTATCGGAGTTAACAAGCAAAAGGTTGGTGAAAAAAAGGCAAGGTTTTATGATATTGAAAATTTGACTTTAAATTACTCATATAACGAAATTAAGCACAGAGATTATGAAATTGAAAATATGCTCGATCAGTCGGTCAGAGCGGGAGTTAATTATAATTTTAATTTTAATTCTTCAAAACTAGAACCGTTCAAAAAAAATGATTCCCTTTTCACGAGTAATTATTTAAAAATATTAAAAGATTTCAATTTAAATTTTTTACCTGCCAGTATAAATATTAATACAGATTTTATAAGACAATTTAATAAGCAAAAATTTAGAGATATTGACCTTTCTCAAGAAAATATTGGAGTTGGTGATTTATTTCAAAGAAATTATACTTTTGATTTTCAATTTGCGATTAGCTATCCAATTACAGACAATCTAAGTTTAGATTATAATGCTAGTAATAACAACATAGTTAAAAATTATTTTACTAATAATTTAGGATTAGGTGAACAAGACACTAATTTGACAATCTGGGACAAATTTTTTGATATCGGTGATCCAAACAGACAGGCCCAGCAGCTGAAAGTAAATTATAATATTCCAATAGATAAAATACCAACATTTGATTTTGTCAGATCAACCTATTCATACACAGGAGATTTTCAGTGGCAAAAGGGCTCAGATTTATTTAGTAATATTACAATTGATGGAGAGAATTATAACCTTGGAAATTCTATTTCTAATGCGAATACTCATAGTTTGAATACTCTGCTTGACTTTAATAAATTTTACAGATACTTAGGATTAAATAAGTTTACCGGAGACAGCTCTAGAAGAGGACCCGATAGAGGTTTTGCAGTGCAATCAAGAGATAATTCAGGCTCTAAAAAAGTAAATCCAATTTTAAAATCTTTTGTAAAATTAATAACAAATCTTAAAAGAATCCAGATTAACTACACAGAAAATAATGGTACCTTTTTACCAGGATATCTAGAAACCCCTGGCTTTTTTGGATCGTCAAATCCGTCATGGGCGTATATTTTTGGCAGCCAAAAAGATATCAGATATTTAGCTGCCAGAAATGGATGGTTAACCGTTTTTCCAGAATTTAACCAACAGTATACCAGTACAACTAACAAGAATCTAGCATTTTCTGCAAATTTAGTTCCAATCAATGATCTAAAAATTGATTTAACAGCTGGCAGAACCTATGCTAGTAATATGACGGAAAATTATAATACTACAGATACAAATAATGATGGGTTAAGTGATATTTATAACCCCTTAATTCAAAATACAATTGGGAATTTTAATATCTCAACTGTCTTAATTAAAACTGCATTTTCTAAAAGTGATGAATTTGGTTCAGAATCATTTGACACTTTTAGACAAAATAGATTAATTATTGCTAGGAGATTGGCTGCAAGGTCTGGTGTTGATTTAAGTAACCCTAATAATTTTGAAGACGGAGATTTATTAGGATATCCTTTGGGATTCGGGAAGACAAATCAATCAGTTCTTCTTCCTGCATTTTTATCAGCATACTCTGGCTCAGATGCAAATTCAGTTGAGCTAGGAGCATTTAGAAGTATTCCAATTCCAAATTGGGATATAAAGTACACCGGATTTATGAAAATGAAATGGTTTAGAAAAAAATTCAAACGTTTTTCAATATCACACGGATATACATCTAAATATACTATTAATCAATTTAGAAGCAATTTAGATTATATTCAACCAGATTTTTCAATTGAATTTCCTTTACAAAATCTTCAACTTTTTGATCAATCAAATAATTACAAAAACGAGAACCTATTCAGCAATATAAACTTAATGGAACAATTTAGTCCCTTAATTAAATTTGACGTGGAGATGAAAAATTCCTTGAAATTATTAACTGAAATTAGAAAAGACAGAATGTTATCTTTAAGTTTTGACAATAATCTTCTAACTGAAATCCAGGGTTATGAATATATTTTTGGACTTGGATATAGATTTAAAGATTTACAAATCAGATCAAGGCTAGGGGGCGCAAGACAACTGATTAAAAGTGATCTAAATATGAAGGCTGACTTTTCTATTAGGAATAATAAAACAATTATAAGATATTTGGATATTGATAATAATCAGGTAACAGCTGGTCAGAGAATTGTTAATTTTAAATATTCTGCTGATTATGCTTTTAGTCAAAGTCTTACAGGAATATTCTTCTTTGATTACTCTTTTTCTGAGTATGCAATTTCAACGGCTTTTCCTCAGACAACTATTAGAACTGGCTTTACTATGAGATATAATTTTGGAAATTAAAATATAAATTAATGAAAACACCAAACGATTTAAAGTATACAAAAGACCATGAATGGATCGCTATTGACGGAGATATTGCAACTGTTGGTATAACAGATTTTGCACAGCGCGAACTTGGAGATATAGTTTATGTAGAAATTGAAACCGTTGGGGAATTATTGAAAGCAGATGAAGTTTTTGGCACTGTCGAGGCAGTAAAAACAGTTTCTGATTTATTTCTTCCAGTTGAAGGTGAAATTTTAGAGTTAAATGAAGATCTTGAAACTTCACCCGAGGATGTAAATAATGATCCCTATGATAAAGGATGGATGATAAAAATGAAAGTTTCAAATCCAAGTGATCTTGATAATCTTTTAACTTCTGATGATTACAAGAAATTAATTGGAGAATAATTATTTCAAGTGCCCTAATGAAACTTATAAAATTATATAATCAATAAATAATTAACTAATTTAGCTATTCGATGGAAAGTAAGAAAAACCCAAAAGTTGATATAGGTAAAAATAGTTCAATTTATTTTGCCTTAGGTATGGCATTGATGATGTTCCTTTCTTATTCTACTATCAATTATAAGGTTTATGATAAGTCAACCTTTAACCTTGATAAGGTAAATATGGATGCTTTGGATGAAGAAGAGGTCCCTATTACAGAACAAGTACAACCACCACCACCACCTCCTCCACCTCCTCCAGCTCCTGAGGTTATCGAAATTGTAGAGGATGAAGAAGAAGTAGAAGAAACGGTAATTGAATCTACTGAAACTGATCAAGAGGAAGAAATTGATATTGATGATCTTGATATTGAAGAAGTTGAAGAGGATGTTGAAGTACCATTTGCGGTAATTGAAAATGTGCCAGTTTTTCCTGGTTGTGAGAGAGGAAATAATGCTAAGAAAAGAAAATGTATGTCTGAGAAGATTGCTAAGTTCGTACAGAGAAAATTTAATACAGAGCTTGCAGGTGATTTGGGTCTTTCAGGAAGACAAAGAATATCTGTTATTTTTAAAATTGACAAATATGGAAATGTAACTGGTGTTAGAGCACGTGCTCCGCATCCTAGATTAGAAAAAGAAGCTCAAAGAGTAATTAATCTTCTACCAAAAATGCAGCCTGGGAAACAAAGAGGTAAAGCGGTTATTGTTCCTTATTCTTTACCAATAATCTTTCAAGTTCAGGATTAATTTATTTATTTCTTTTGAATATGTTTAGGTTAAATATAATCTATATTTGCTTCTTAAATCAATCAAATTGAGTAAAGCTATTTCATTAAATATAATTAAAGAAATTACCAAATTTAGGCTTACTTTAAGTGTGGTTTTTTCATCTTTTATTAGTTATTTTCTAGGAGTTGAAGTTATTGATTATATCCAGCTTTCTTTACTATTGATTGGCGGTATCTTGATTGTTGGTTCGTCAAATATTTTTAATCAGATAATTGAGAAAGACTTGGATAAGTTAATGGCAAGAACAAAAAACCGGCCGCTACCAAAAAAGGAAATTTCACAAAGTTTAGCATTATTTATTGCAGTAATATGTTCACTGTTAGGAATTTTTTTAATGTACTTGATTAATGTTAAAGTAGCAATCTTAGCATCCATTTCATTATTTCTATATACCGCTGTATACACTCCAATGAAATTAATAAG